>Ga0247840_10009373_pt1 | contig 12676 bp, 13 predicted proteins | sample LaCruzMarch2015__FD_192404 | JGI IMG/M metagenome (GOLD analysis project Ga0247840, IMG submission 192404) | Freshwater microbial communities from meromictic Lake La Cruz, Castile-La Mancha, Spain - LaCruzMarch2015_17m | ecosystem: Environmental > Aquatic > Freshwater > Lake | place: Spain...
AAAGCTGGAATCCAGGAATTCAAACTTGTTCTTAAACAACAATTTTAAAAACTGGACTCCGGCCTCCGCCGGAGAGACGATCCTTAAGTTACTGGCATTGCCCTTAAAGGCAAATCCCCCCTGCCCCCCCTTTGTCAAAGGGGGGAACGGATCGGCGGGGTTTGTGCTTTTCTTCCCCCTTTGTCAAAAAGGGGGGGGGATTTTGTGTCGCTTTTAATGGGAGGCTGAGCGTATGATCGTTATTCCAGCGGTGGACATTCGGCAGGGGCGGTGTGTTCGGTTGGTGCAGGGCAATCCCTACAAGCAAACGGTTTATTCGGACGATCCCGTGGAAATGGCGTGTCGTTGGGCCGAAGAGGGGGCCACGCGTCTTCACGTGGTGGATTTAGACGGGGCTTTCGGGCAATCGTCCAACTTGGATATTATTTATCGTGTGCAAAAAGAAGCGGGCATTCCCATCGAACTCGGTGGGGGGCTTCGGGACGAATCCGTGGTTCGTGAGGCACTCAACAAGGGAATCGCCCGAGTGATTTTAGGAACGGCTTTAGCGGAAGGGGCCCAATGGGTTAAAAAGTTGGCCCACGAATTTCCCGGTCGCGTGATGGCCGGTTTGGACACGAGGGACGGGCAGGTCATGGTTCGAGGTTGGATGACGGCCACGGGCATTCCTCTCATCGAAGCCGTGATGGACGTTGAAAAAATGGGGATCGGCGAAATCATTTTTACGGACATCAGTACCGACGGTGTTTTGCAAGGCCCCAACCTGACCGCTGTCGAAGGGTTGCTTCGCCTCACCCAATTGCCTGTGATCGCTTCGGGCGGGGTGGGGTCCGCTGAGGATGTGCGACGGTTGGCCCAATTGCGGGCCGGCGAACGCCGGGTGTCCGGGTGCATCATCGGCAAGGCCCTCTACGATGGGCATCTCACCATGGCCGACGCTCTGGCCGCGGCGGAAAATCCTTGAACGGGTTGTGTCGGCGCATCATTCCCTGCTTGGACGTGGACGCCGGCCGTGTGGTGAAAGGAACGCGTTTCGTGAATTTAAAAGACGCGGGGGATCCCGTGGCCGTGGCCACCCGCTACAACAAGGAAGGGGCCGATGAACTTGTTTTTCTGGACATCACGGCGTCGTCCAGTCGTCGCCCCATTTTGCTCGATGTGGTTCGGCGTACGGCGGAAACGGTTTTCATCCCTCTCACGGTGGGGGGAGGGGTGCGGGCTGTGGACGACGTACGCACGTTGCTCAACGCCGGGGCCGATAAAGTGTCCATGAACACAGCCGCCGTTCAGAATCCTGGATTGATCACACAAGCCTCTCGTCGTTTTGGGGCCCAGTGCGTGGTGGTGGCCATTGACGCTAAAAAGCGGGAGGGTCGTCGGGGTTGGGAAGTGTTCATTCACGGCGGGCGAACCCCCACGGGTTTGGACGTGGTGGCGTGGGCCCGGCAGGTGGAAAAAAAAGGGGCCGGGGAAATTTTATTGACCAGTATGGACGCGGACGGGACGAAGGCCGGTTACGACAACGCGTTGTTGTCCGCCGTGTGCGGTGCCGTGAGGATTCCCGTGATCGCTTCCGGTGGGGCCGGGACCCCGGCTCATTTTTTTGACGCTTTCCATGCGGGGGCTGATGCCGCTTTGGCCGCGTCGCTGTTCCATTTCAGAGAACTTTCTATTTTGAAACTCAAAGACTATTTGCACCGTCGCGGTACCTCCGTGCGGTGCGATTCCCAAAGGAAAAAACCATGACAACCCCTCCCTGGCTGGACAGTGTAAAATACGACGACAAGGGGTTGGTCCCCGCGGTGGTTCAAGACGATAAAGACGGTACCGTGTTGATGGTGGCCTACATGAATCGGGACGCTTTGCTGGAAACATTGGAACGTCGTCGAGGCGTTTTTTATAGTCGTTCCCGCAACAAAATGTGGCGGAAAGGCGAAGAGAGCGGAAATTTTCAAGAGGTCAAATCCATCGCTTTGGATTGCGATCGGGATTGCGTGTTGATTCGGGTGAACCAAGTGGGAGACGCCGCTTGCCACACGGGCCGAAAATCCTGTTTTTTCCACCACGTCACCCCCACCAACGATTTAGACATTCGCGGGGAAATTTTGTTCGACCCTAAAAAAGTCTATCAAACCCCAAAACCTTAAGGAGTGATGACCTGTTCTTGTTTTCAATACAACTCGAGTCCACGGCTTCCAAACAACTCAAGTCAAAAACAATGGATTCCGGTTTTCACCGGAATGACGAGCAAAAGAAAGGGCAAAGAGCTGCTTTCCTTTTTTTTCCGATAACTTTCTATCGGGTACACAGCTGGATTCCGGCGGAAGCCGGAATAAAGGTGAATTTATGATTTACCCATCACTTTCTGAATTTAAAGTTTTGTCCCGAAAACATTCTCTTGTTCCTGTTTGGGTGGAATGCGCGGGAGACGAAGTCACGCCTTTGGGGTTGTTTCACAGTCTTTACGACAAAAGTCCCCACGCTTTTCTTCTGGAAAGCGTGGAGGGGGGCGAACATCTGGGGCGTTACTCCTTTGCGGCTTTTGAGCCTCGGAAAATTCTTCGGTGCACCGACGCCCCGGTTTACGCTCCCAAGGGGGTGGGTCCCTTAGCCGTTGTGCGGGAAGCCCTCTCGCGTGAACGGGCACCGGAGGTTCGGGGATTGCCCCGATTTTACGGCGGGGCCGTGGGGTTTGTTTCTTACGACGCGGTTCGATCTTTTGAACGCTTGCCGGTGCGGGAACCGCTTTCACCCGGGGCCCCTCCATGCGTCTTTTTTTTGACCGGGGACCTTTTCATTTTTGATCACGCGGCCCACACCATCAAACTGGTGCGCACCGTATCGGTTCCCAAAGGGGCGTCCGCGGAACGGGTTTATCGAAAAGCCGCCCAAGAACTCACCGCTCACGTGAAAACTCTTCGGGTGGTGCCGTCTCCTCTGTCGCCTTTGTCGGCCCCGGAACGTCGTCCCTTGGTGGTTTCTAAAGCCGAACGGCTGAAATTCGAAGACGCGGTGCGACGGGCGAAAGAGTATATTTCCGCCGGGGATATTATTCAGGTGGTGCCGTCCCGGCGGGTCAGTCGTCCGGTCACTGCCCATCCCTTGGCCATTTATCGAGCGTTGCGACGGGTGAACCCGTCTCCGTATATGTATTTTTTCCGGGATGGGGACCGTCACGTCATTGGGTCCAGCCCGGAAACCTTGGTCCGATTGGAAGACGGGGTGGCCGAAACCCGCCCCATCGCGGGGACTCGTCCTCGGGGGATCACCGCCGAGGACGACGAGCGTTTGGCGAAAGATTTGTTGGCCGATCCTAAAGAACGGGCGGAGCACGTGATGTTGGTGGATTTGGCTCGAAACGATTTGGGCCGGGTTTCCAAAACCGGTTCTATTCGTGTGCCGGAATTTATGGCCGTGGACCGCTACAGTCATGTGATGCACATTGTGTCCCGGGTCACGGGGGAATTGAAATCGGACCAGGACGCCTTTGATTTGTTTCGGGCGGTTTTCCCCGCGGGCACCCTGTCCGGGGCTCCGAAAATTCGGGCCATGGAAATTATTGATGAGTTGGAGGGAGCCGGCCGGGGCCTCTACGGGGGGGCCGTGGGCTATTTTTCTTACACGGGCAACATGGACATGGCCATCGCCATCCGCACGATTCTCCTTGAAAAAGGCGTGGCCCATCTTCAGGCCGGGGCCGGCGTGGTGGCCGATTCTGTTCCGGCCAAAGAATTTGAAGAAACCCAAAACAAAATGGCCGCTCTCGTCGCCGCGTTAAGGTTGGCCGGGGAGACGTTGTGATCCTCGTTCTTGATAACTACGATTCGTTCACTTACAATTTAGTCCAATATCTGGGCGAACTCGGCCAAAAAGTGACCGTGGTCCGCAACGACGAACTGTCGCTCGCGGACGTGGCCAAAATGAAGCCGTCGCGCATCTTGGTGTCCCCGGGGCCTTGTTCACCGAAAGAAGCCGGTCTTTCTGTTGAACTCATACGGACTTACGCCGGACGTGTCCCCGTTTTAGGGGTTTGCTTGGGTCATCAATCGTTGGGCTACGCTTTTGGTGGTCGCGTGGTGCGAGCGAAAACTCTCATGCACGGAAAAACCTCGCTCATCCGTCACGATGGGAAAGGCGTGTTCGCTGGGCTCAAAAATCCTTTTCGGGCCACGCGGTATCATTCGTTGGTGGTCGAAAAAAAATCGCTTCCGAAAGATTTAATTGTCACCGCCGAATCCGAAGACGGAACCATCATGGGTCTCCGCCATCGGCGTTTTCAAACATTGGAAGGCGTTCAGTTTCATCCGGAAAGCGTCCTCACAGAAAACGGCAAAGAACTGTTAACGAATTTTATAAAGATGAGTGTTAAGAAAAAGTGAATTCTTTAATTCCCTCGGTTCTTGCCAAACTGGCGGACAGAAAAAATCTGACGTTTGAGGAAACCCGGGCGTCCGTGGAGGAAATTTTTTTGGGGTCTGTTTCTCCCGTTCTTGTCGCGGGGTTTTTGGTGGCTCTGCGGACGAAAGGCGAAACCGTGGACGAAATCGCTGGGGCTGTCTCGGCCATGCGGGCGGCCGTTGTGAGAATTTCTCTGCCGGGCGTGGTGGTGGACACGTGCGGGACCGGGGGGGACCGGACGGGCAGTTTTAACGTGTCCACGGCCACGGCTTTTGTGGTGGCCGGGGCCGGCGTGACCGTGGCCAAGCACGGGAATCGGTCCGTGTCGTCTCGGTGTGGGAGCGCGGATGTTTTAGAGGCTCTCGGTGTTCGGGTGGACGCCCCCGCGACGGTGGTGGAACGGTGCTTAAAAGAGGTGGGAATCGGTTTTTTGTTCGCTCCCCATTTTCACCCAGCTCTCCGCCACGTGATGCCCGTTCGTCGGGAATTGGGGTTGCGGACGCTTTTTAATATTTTGGGGCCCCTCACCAACCCGGCGGGGGCCAACGCCCAAGTGATCGGGGTTTTCTCACCGGATTTAGTGCCCGTGGTGGCCCAGGTCCTTCAGCGCTTGGGCGACAAAAATGTTTGGGTGGTGCACAGTCGAGGTCACGACGAAATCACCCTGTCGGGGCCCACGAAAACCGGTGAGTTGAGAAACGGGCGCTACCGAACCCGGGTGTTGACACCGAAAGATTTTGGTTTTTCCGTTCAAAAAAAACCGTCCTTGGCGGGCGGGGATTCCCTCGCCAACGCGGAAATTTTGAAACGGATTTTGGCCGGTGAGCCCGGGCCCAACGCCGATGTGGTGGTGGCCAACGCCGCGGCGGTGTTGTGGGTGGCCGAGGCGGCTGGGGCCGGTTTGAAAATTAAAAATTTTAAGGACGCTAAAAAGTTGGCTATGGCTTCTATCCAAAGCGGGGCCGCCCAAAAAAAATTAAACGATTTGATCTCTTTGTCCAACGTCCAGCCATGAACCCCGTGTTGGACAAAATTTTAGATGTCACCCGGACGGATTTAAAAGAAAAGAAAGGTCTTGTCTCTTTGTCGGACATGGAACGGCGAGCCCGAGAAACTCCCCTGCCCCGTCCTTTTGCAAAAGTCTTAAACGATTCCTCCCGCACGGCGGTCATTGCGGAAATGAAGGCTTCCAGCCCCTCGGCGGGGCTTTTGCGAGACCCCTACGAGCCCGCGGTGTTGGCCGCTGTTTATGAAAAAGCGGGAGCCCGAGCCCTCTCGGTTTTGACAGAACCTCATTTTTTTGGAGGGTGTTTGGACCATTTGGGGGTGGTCCGTGGGGCTTGTTCCCTCCCTGTGTTGCGAAAAGATTTTGTGGTGGATCCTTATCAGATTTTTGAAGCTCGTTGTTACGGGGCCGACGCGGTGTTGTTGATTGTTCGGGTTTTGAGCGACACCCAGCTGGTGGACTTGTTGGGGGTGGCCCGGTCTTTGGCTTTGGACGCTCTGGTGGAAATCCACGAGGCGTCTGAAATGGAGCGGGCCGTGAAAGCCGGGGCGACGTTGATCGGAATTAACAGTCGGAATCTTGACGATTTGTCCATGGACCCTCGGGCTTTTGAACGGTTGTCCCCCGGGGCTCCGTCCGGGGCGGTGTTGGTGGCCGAAAGCGGGGTTAAAACGGTGGACGATGTTCAACGTCTTCGGCACGCGGGGGCTAAGGCGGTGCTGGTGGGGGAATCTTTTTTACGAGAGACGGATGTGCACGGGGCTGTGCGAAAATTGGTGTTGGCCGGCGGGGGCAATGCCAGTAACTTAAGGTAAAAAATGCTCGTCATTCCGGCGAAAGCCGGAATCCAGGAATTCAAACTGGTTTTTAAACAACAATTTTAAAAACTGGACTCCGGCCTCCGCCGGAGAGACGATCCTTAAGTTACTGGCATTGGGGGCGGGGGGATGTGAACAAAAAAAATCCCCCTCAATCCCCCTTTTTCAAAGGGGGAAGCCCAGCTTAGGTGAGTTTTCAGGGAGGGAACGATGGCCGTTAAAATTAAAATCTGTGGCATCACCAACGAAGAAGACGCGGTGTGGGCGGTGAATTTGGGGGTGAATTACATCGGGTTTAATTTTCACAAAGACAGCCCGCGGAAAGTGTCTCTGGATTTGGCAACTCGAATGGCTCCCAAAATTCCGCCCTTTGTTCCGACGGTGGGCGTGTTCGTGGAACAAACCGTTGAAGAAATTGTCAAAACCGCGTCGAAGGTGGGTTTGGCTGGGGTTCAGCTTCATGGGAACCACACTCCAGAGGACTGCCGATTCATCAGCGAGCGGCTGGAAGTGTTCATTGTTCGTGCGTTTCGTGTGGCCGAGGAAAAAGATTTGGAGCCTTTGCCCTTGTTCGTGGACGTGTGCCCGTATTTCCTCTTGGACGCTCGAGTGGACGGGGCCTTGGGGGGGACTGGCCAAACCTTTCCTTGGGATTTAGCGGTGCGGGCTCGGGCTTTTAAAAAACCTATTTTTCTGGCGGGGGGACTCACCCCCGACAACGTGGGCGAGGCCGTGGAGTTGGTTCGTCCCTTTGCCGTGGATGTGGCCAGCGGTGTGGAAAAATCGCCTAAACGAAAAGATTTCGACAAAATGAAAAAATTTATTCAAGGAGCCAAAGACGCATGAGAGCCAAAGACCTGCCGGACAACCGAGGGTATTTTGGGGCTTACGGGGGGCGGTTTGTGCCCGAAACCCTCATGGGCCCCTTGGCGGAGTTGGAAGACGCTTTTCGTCAGTCGTTGGGGGATAAAAATTTTCGACGGGAGTTGGACGCTCTCCTCACCCGTTTTGCGGGTCGGCCCACGCCGCTTTTTTTGGCCAAGAATTTAACGAAGCATTTGCGTGGTCCTAAAATTTATTTAAAAAGGGAAGACCTCTGTCACACCGGGGCCCACAAGGTGAACAACACGTTGGGTCAGTGTTTGTTGGCCAGACGGCTTGGAAAAAAACGAGTCATCGCGGAAACCGGGGCGGGTCAGCACGGGGTGGGCACGGCCACGGCGTGTGCGTTGTTGGGGCTTGATTGCGACGTGTACATGGGGGCGGAGGACATGGAGCGTCAGTCCTTGAACGTGTTTCGTATGCGCAGTATGGGTACCCGAGTGATTCCCGTGACCACGGGGTCCCGCACCCTCAAAGACGCCATCAACGAAGCCATGCGCGATTGGGTGACCAACGTCAAAACCACGTTTTACGCCTTGGGGTCCGTGGTGGGGCCCCACCCTTACCCGTGGATGGTGCGGGAATTTCAAAGTGTGATTGGGCGAGAAGTTCAAACGCAGATTCGATTGTTTGAGCCGGGGGATCCCACGGCCTTGGTGGCCTGCGTGGGCGGTGGATCCAACGCCATCGGTCTTTTTTCTCCTTTTTACGACCGTAAAAAAGTAAAATTTTTTGGCGTGGAGGCCGGTGGGAAGGGGCTTTCCACCGGACAACATTCCGCCACGTTGTGTACGGGGTCCCCCGGGGTTTTGCACGGGGCCCGGACCTATTTGATGCAAGACGCTCACGGTCAGGTGTTGGGCACCCATTCCATTTCGGCGGGTTTGGATTACCCCGCCGTGGGGCCTGAACATTCTTTTTACAAAGACAGCGGTCGAGCCGAGTATGTGGCGGCCACGGACAAGGAAGCCCTGGCTGGGTTTCATCTGCTCAGCAAAACCGAGGGGATCAGCCCCGCTCTGGAATCGGCCCACGCCGTGGGGTTTCTCCCTCGGTTGGTGAAAAAGATGACCAAAAACCAATCGGTGGTCCTTTGCCTTTCAGGGCGTGGGGACAAAGACATGGACCAACTTCAAAAACGGTCCGGAGGTCTGTCTTGAAACTAAAAACGAATCGCATCGCCTCTGTGTTCGCGGAAAAAAAGGCTCAAAACAAAAAAGTTCTCATCGCTTACGTGACCGGTGGTTATCCCTCCATGAAAGCCATGGACCACGCCGTGCGGGATTTGGAGGCGGGGGGGGTGGATTTGTTGGAGATCGGCGTTCCTTTTTCGGACCCCATTGCCGACGGTCCCGTGATTCAAGCGGCTTCGCACAAAGCGCTCAGCACGGGTGTGACGTTGTTGTCTCTTTTGAGTTGGGTTAAGTCTTTTCGTCAAAAGTCCTCTTTGCCCGTGGTTTTGATGACCTACATGAACCCTGTTCATCGTTTGGGATTAAAGAATTTTTCCCAACGATCTCGAGCGGCGGGGGTGGACGGTGTGATTGTCCCTGATTTGGTGATCGAGGAGGGGCGGGCTTTGGAGCAGGTTTTGGCGGAGGAAGGGGTTTCTCTGATTTATTTGGTGGCCCCCACCACCCCGCCGGCCCGTCGGACTCAAATCGCCGAGCGGTCCCGAGGGTTTCTTTACGCGGTGTCCGTGGCCGGTGTCACGGGGGCCCGGCGTGGACTTCCCCCGGGTGTGGACGAGTTTTTGAAAGATTTAAAAGAGCGCTCCCCAGTTCCCGTGGCCGTGGGGTTCGGTGTTTCCAATGGGGACCAAGCCCGTGAAATCTCGCGTCTCACCGATGGGGTGATCGTGGGGTCCGCTGTGGTCGAGCGCGTTCGTGACGGGGTCCCCCTCACCCCTTTCATTCGTTCCTTGCGAACGGCCTTAGACAAAGAATGATTTTCTCTGAAGAGAAAGTTTTTTAAACTCATTTTAGGAGTTTTTCATGGCCGTTGAAGAGACTGGTAAAAAGAAAAATGTTCCCCACGGGCTTTGGGCCAAATGCCCGAAGTGCGAACATATTATTTTTAATAAAGACCTGCACGCCAACCTGAAGGTTTGCCCCAAATGCCACAACCCCCTGCGCACCACCGCTCGCGAACGGTTGGATCAACTGGTGGATCCCGGAACTTTTGAAGAGTTGGACGCCGATATGATTTCCATGGACCCCCTTTCGTTCGTGGACAGCGAACCCTACAAAAAGCGTCTTCAGGACAGTCGAAAAAAGACCGGTGAAAAAGACGCGGTGTTGTCTGGTCTTGGGAAAATCAATGGTCATCGGGTGTCTTTGGCCGTTTTGAATTTTGGGTTCATGGGGGGGAGCATGGGCAGTGTCGTGGGTGAAAAAGTGACGCGAGTCATTGAAAAGGCTTTGTCCGAAGAGATCCCCGCGTTGGTGGTTTCCGCGTCGGGGGGGGCTCGCATGCAGGAAGGGATTTTTTCGCTTTTTCAAATGGCGAAAACCAGCGCCGCCTTGGGTCGTTTGGAACAGGCCCGATTGCCTTTTATTTCTGTTGTCACAGACCCCACCACCGGTGGTGTCACCGCCAGTTTTGCCATGTTGGGCGACATCGTTTTAGCCGAACCGGGGGCTCTGGTGGCCTTTGCGGGACCTCGGGTGATCGAGCAAACCATCCGCCAAACACTTCCTCAAGGGTTTCAGCAATCCGAGTTTTTATTAAAGCACGGGATGGTGGACATGGTGGTGGAACGAGTCCAGCTGAAAACAAGACTTTCCGATCTTTTCTCGTTTTTTAAGGCCGCCCGTCGCCAAAAATGATTTACCCCTTTTTTTGAAAAAAGAGCGATTGGACTTGTTGTCGGGGGTTCGCCCGGGTCTGGAGCGTGTTCGTCGGGCTTTGGATGTTTTGGGGCACCCCGAAGAATCGTTTGCGTCGGTGTTGGTGGGGGGGACCAACGGGAAAGGCTCCGTGAGTTCTCTTTTGTCGTCGGTGTTGCGGACGGCTGGGTTTCGAACGGGGCTGTTCACGTCTCCCCATTTGGTGTCCGTTCGGGAGCGGGTTCAAGTGAACGGGGTTTCCATCACCCCAAGATCTTGGGCCAAGGCCCAAGAAAAAATCGCTTCTTTGGAACGGTGGAAAATTAAGTTGACGGAATTTGAGGTTCACGCCCTCGTGGCCTTTCTTGAGTTTGAGAGAGCGGGCGTGGACATCGCTGTGCTCGAGGTGGGGTTGGGGGGGCGCCTCGACGCGGTGAATGTTGTGAGCGCTCCGGAAATTTCTGTCATCACCTCCATCGGTTTGGATCACACGGATTGGTTGGGTCCCACCCGTCGACACATCTACCACGAAAAACGAGGCATCGCTCGTCCGGGTTCCCCGTTGATTCAATCGGTCCCCTCTTCCTTGGAGGCGGAATCCCGTCGGTTTTCTCTGGACACCGGGGTTTCCCTGTGGACCTTGGGCCGAGACATCCTTGTCACGAAAAGTGAACGAATTTTTCCAGGCCAACGATTCACCGTCACCTTGCCCGACGCGGTGTATGAAAAGGTGTGTGTCCCTTTCTGGGGGGACCATCAGGTGCGAAACGGGGCCTTGGCCGTGGCGGTGTTGCATCGCTTGTCTCGGCAAGGTTGGTCCATTTCTAAGAACGATTTGACGCGAGGCATGGCCAGGGCCCGCTGGCCCGGACGTTTTCAGGTGGTTTCTCGGAGACCGCCCGTGGTGTTGGATGGGGCCCACAACCCCGACGCGGCCCGGGCCCTTCGGAAGGCTTGGTTGTCTTCTCCTTGGGGGTCTCAAAAAGTCACGCTCATTTTTGGGTGTCTCAAAGACAAAGACGTGCGGGGCGTGATTCGTGAACTTTCCCCTGTGGTGGAACGGGTTGTGGTGACGGGGCTTCCCTCGTCTCGAGCGTGCCCGCCCGAGCACCTGGCCTCTTTCTGGGAGAAAAAAGTTCCGGTTCGTGTGGCTGAAAATTTTGAAAAAGCTTGGACATTCGTACAAAATGAAAAAAGAACCCCCACGCTCATCACCGGTTCTCTCTATTTGGTGGGCGAAGCCATTGATAAGGATATAACATGAAAAAAGGGTTGCGATTGGGTGTGGACATCGGCGGGACGCTGGTTAAACTAGCCGTGGTGGACGAGCGTGGTCTTGTGTTAAAACGGGCCCAAACCGACGCGTTGAAAAATCCTAAATCTCTCGTGGAGGCTGTTCACGAAGAAATCTCGGACTGGGGTGAAAAGAATTTTCTGGGGACTGGGGTTGCGGTGGCCGGCGATGTGGACCCTGTTCGAGGTGTGGTTCGTTTTTCAACCAATTTGGGTTGGACCAACGTGCCCTTGGTGGACTTGTTTCGTCGGTGTGGGTTTCCAAAACCTTTTCATTTCGAAAACGATGCCACCGCCGCCGCTTGGGGGGCCAATCATCTGGAGTGCGGTGGGCGGGCCCGAAATTTGGTGGTCGTTACGTTGGGAACCGGTGTGGGGGCGGGTTTGATTTTCGATGGTAAAATTTATCGAGGGGCCACGGGCACCGCGGGTGAGTTGGGCCACACGCCCGTGGGCGGGGAGGGTGTGGCGTGTTTGTGCGGGAGTCGCGACTGTTTAGAAGCCTACATGGGCGGGGCCGCTTTGATGACGTGGGCCACGAACGCTTACACCCAAAAAAGGCGTTCAAAGATCCCGGTTTCTCCCAAAGAGTTGGCCTTGGCCGCCCGCCGAGGCGATGCCGTGGCCAAAGAGGCGTGGATCCGTGGGGGGCGAGCCTTGGGCACGGCGTTAGCGAGTCTTTTGAATTTGTTGAACCCGGACACGATTCTTTTGGCCGGTGGGTTGGCTAAATCGGCGGATCTTTTTTTGCCCACCGCCAGAAAAGTGATGATGGAAAGAGCGTTTCATACGCCGGCCCGAGTGGTGCGTGTGCGTGTGGCGAAAAACAGTGAGGACTTGGGCGTGGTGGGTGCGGCCTTGCTTGTGGAGTGATTTTTCCCCCTTTTTCAAAGGGGGAAAAAAACTGTGTGCTACCGTGTGTTCCCGGGAACACAAAAGATCCAATAAGGATACCTTTTAGACCCAATGTCAGTAACTTAAGGCAAAAAATGATCGTCATTCCGGCGAAAGCCGGAATCTAGGAATTCAAACTGGTTCTTAAACAACAATTTTAAAAACTGGACTCCGGCCTCCGCCGGAGAGACGATCCTTAAGTTACTGGTATTGCTTTTAGGCCCGTCATTCCGGCGAAGGCCGGAATCTAGTCTGTGGAATTTCCGTCGAAGAAATAAAAAAGTCTTCTGGATTCCGGCCTTCGCCGGAATGACGAATCTAAAGAAAATGAGTTTCAACTTCCGTTTTTAGTCTCTTAGTTCCAAAATCTTTGACAAAACATCAAAGATTTTGGAACTAAGAGACTAGAAGGTCTGTGCGTTAATAAGATCTTTCCCTCTTTAAAAAATAGTTTCCAAGGGGACAAAAGACGATTCAAGAGAACGAGCAAGTAACCCGGACGAGTCGTTCGATCGGAGAAACCATGAAACATTTCGAGAAAATATTCACCTCGTTAG
>Ga0247840_10009374_pt1 | contig 12675 bp, 10 predicted proteins | sample LaCruzMarch2015__FD_192404 | JGI IMG/M metagenome (GOLD analysis project Ga0247840, IMG submission 192404) | Freshwater microbial communities from meromictic Lake La Cruz, Castile-La Mancha, Spain - LaCruzMarch2015_17m | ecosystem: Environmental > Aquatic > Freshwater > Lake | place: Spain...
GCCGCGACAGCCTGCGGGCGGAGAAGATCCTGCAGCGCCACCTGTTGGACAAGGCCGAACACGGCAATGTGCGCCTGGCGTGGAACAGCAATCTGGATGAGATCCTGGGCGACGCCACCGGGGTGACGGGCATCCGCATCAAGAGCACCAAAGACGAATCCACCCGGGACCTCGAACTCCAGGGCGTCTTCATCGCCATCGGCCACCAGCCCAATACCGAGATCTTCGCGGGCCAACTCGACATGGCCGGCGGCTATATCAAGGTCCACAGCGGCACCGACGGCAACGCCACCGCTACCTCGGTCCCCGGGGTCTTTGCCGCCGGCGACGTGATGGACCATGTCTACCGCCAGGCGATCACCTCGGCGGGAAGCGGCTGTATGGCCGCCCTGGACGCGGAAAAGTACCTGGACGCGCTGGAGGCGCGCGGGGCCTGAGGTGATTGGTCCGCACAGCGGACCCCAAGGCGCCGTGCCCGCAGGGTCCGCTGTGCGGACCAACTGCGCCGCAGTCGGCAAAGCGGCCGGTGTCATGATCGCGGCCCGCCCGCCTGCTTCCGGGGTGGCAGAGCGAACCGGCTAACGGCCATGAGGGGTTGTCCGTCACCCCCGCAACATGAAAGCCCCGGCGGGAGCGGCTTTCACGGTAACCCGACTTACGCGATTCTTCTCTGCGTCTCTGCGCCTCCGCGTGAGATTCTTTAAGAGGTCTCACGCAGAGGCGCAGAGACGCAGAGGCGGTGACCCACAACACTCGGGTACCCCGCGAGGCCTAGTCGCGGCTGAAGCCGCTCCCACAAGGCCCCCGCCGGACTTTCACGGTAGACCTAACTCCGGCAAATGCTCACGCCAAGACGCGAAGAAGAAACAAAGGGATTTGCGCAGCATCCGGATCGCCCGATGGGTGAGCCAAATCACTTCGACAACGCCTTGAAATTCCTCAGGTAAGCTTGGCGCCTTGGCGTGAGCAACTGCCGGATTCAGCATAAGGCGGAACCGCTGGCGCGTTCCGCCCTGCGCGGACCCTAACCATGCGGTATCGCGCGACAGACCCTGGGCCTAAACTCTCTATTGGGGTCGACAGCGAGCGGAAAGCCATTGCGCTCCCAATCTTTGAGATCTTCGGCAATAGCGTGTACGTTGTAATTGAGCTTTGCAGAATACTCGTCGCGCAGGCGCCGGGTTTCTTCAACAATCGGATCACTCCACATCGCGGTTACCCCCTATAAGTTCGTCAGGCGTGCAAAGCACCGGGGGTGCAAAACCGCACTCCCGACAGATTTGCTCGATCAAAGGTCTCTTGATGGCGTTTGCGATGTGCGCGCAGTTCCAGGTCAACAGGAAGTCGACGCGATGAAACGCGGCGGTGGCGATATGCAATCCATCGGCTGCGGCCTTGGGTGGGAGAGCAGCGCGTTGAATCAACGTTTCTGCCAACTGTTCTGCCTCCGGTGTAATGGCAAGGAGCGGGATGTCCCGCAACCATTGTAACCGCGCAATCGCCGCTGCAGGGTCTCCCGCGCTGGCTTCTCTAAAGACCAGTGGGGAGGCGTAGACAGAGAAATTGGTGCGCTCAGAGGCCCACCAGTCCTGTGTCGTTTTCTGATGGCCCGCGATGATGATGTCACGACTAGGCCGCGCAGCCAAATAGCTGATGACGCTCGTTTCGACGTAAACCACGTTGCCCATAAACTCTCTCATCATGCCTTATCACCAAGGACACTTGAAGCTTGGTAACCAGATCGAAGGCGGAACCGCTATCGCGTTCTGCCCTACGCAGGCTTCACGCCTTACGTTTCTGCGCCGTGATCCTGCTTCTATTTTCGATACCGTCCCGCCAAGTATCCAACGCCATGATGTCCGCTAGTAGTTCGTCGGGTTCGGGAACAGCGATGCCGCCTTGTAGGGCTTTGTCATGCGCGTAGTTTGAGCATTTCGTCATACCGGCATGCACTTTGGCATAGTCGTCATCTTCGACAACAACTCCTGCAAGTCGCTGTGTTTCAATGCCTTTACGGAACCGTAGGATCACCTCGCGCAGGAGAACTTCCTCCACGGCGCGTTCCCACGTCATGCGGAGCCGAAAATAGGCGTCAACCGTTTGCTTTCGGTACTCCTCCTCTTCGCCGTCCTTGTGAAGTTTGGCAATGGATTGATGCTGAGCCTTCAAGGCTCGAATCCGCTTGCTGGCGGTTTTCCCCTCGAAGGGGAGATCCGGATCGGCAATACCGAACCCCTCAGCACGGCGTGTCAGGCTCTGGGTGGCAATCGGCACTCCAGCCAGCTTCGCCTCCTCTGCCAAGAGACAAAGGAAATAGATGTCATGGGTGAATACGATGATCTGACGCTGCGCTGCTTCAACTGCTAGGCGCTTCGCCACCCGTTCGCGGCGGCGATGATCGAGCGAGGACACCGGGTCATCGAACACGATTCCGCCTTTACCACCAATCAGCCCGACCTCGGCCAGGAAGGAGCCAATTGCGACTGCTCGCTGCTCGCCTTCACTTAGGATATCGCCAGGGCTGCGGCACTGTGGCAACTCCAGCTTTAACTTGTGCAACGGTTTGCCTCTGTCGGAACGGCTCTGGAGCGAAACGCGGAGCGTGCCAACGCCCAGCGCCTTGAATTCGCGGTTGAGCGCTTCGGCCAGTTCTTTGGACACGACTTTTTCGGCGAGTTCCGACGCCTTCAGCGAGATGGCCTTGGTCTTGACGGCTGACAGGCACTGCTTAAGTCTAGCCTGATGGCCGAGTCGCGTGACGGCCGTGACCACAGCATCCTTGACCTGACTCAGACGCACTCGCGCATCGAGTTCGACGAACTGCTTTTGAAGTGCGGCACGTGCCTTCTCGTCGGATGCTATCTCAAGAGTTCCGGCTTCGGCATTCAGCTTTTCGGCCAATGCTTGAAGTCGCGCCGCCGGGTTGACCAAAGCCTGATTGGTGCCATCCCATTGGTGTGCAAGCACCGCCGCCTTGATAGCTCCCTGGCGAGCGGTCAGCGCTAGCTCAAAGGCTTTGGTATCGTTGGCGAGTTGCGGGTCCAGGACTTCGATCTCGCCACGGGTCACATCATCGAGATTCAGTGTCAGGATGTTCGCAACGAACGGCTTGTACTCTGCGTACAGGGCGGTGCGGCACGCCTGGGCGGTTTTCTCTGCCTCCGCCTGGATGAATGCCTCAAAGCGCAGCAAGCGGACGGCGCCTTCGGCGAGAGGTTGCTGGCACAGCGGGCAAGGCGAATCCGTGCCGAGATCCGGAAATGCTTTGTCTGGGTGGGATTGGATTGCGAACTTACGAGCGGCATCGAACAGCTCGCGCCATGCCTCTCCCCCAGTACCTGGCAGCAGGTTCTCTCCCTCCTTAAACTGCTTGGCTGCGAGTGCCGCGGCCACCTGTGCCGTGCGGTAACTGTCTGCCAGGCTGCGCAACCTGGCGACCACCGTATGATCCACCAGCGCGTCCTTGTTGATTGCGTTTGTCGCGATGGCGGCGACTCGACGGGCACGCAGGCGCAATTGCACCGCCTTCTCCTTCGGATTGTTCTCTTTCAGACTATTGCTCAGCACCGCATGCTGGGCCAGTTCGTCCGCCGACAGCGTGGCCAGCGCGTCGACTTGGGCCTGTGTCGTCTTGGCCGACAGTCCTGAAATCAGTTTGCCGACGAGCGTGTCGCCGTGCAGCGGCACGAACGCCGAAAGGGCGGCGGCGGACTGCGCATGCTCGTTCTCGATCGCGGCCTTCAACTGCGTGCAAACCTTCGCGAGCCCCTCGAAAACATCGAGCCCGTAAGGAACATAAGAAAAGTCATCTTCGCTATCGAGGTAGGCACGCGCACAGCGCGAGTCGAAGATTGCGAAAGACGACAGCGCAGCGGGAGCGGCATTACCGTCAGCCCACTGAGTATCTTGCGCAACGCCATCAACAGCAAGCTCGAAGGCGGCTTCGGCTACCCCAGCTTTACCCATGGCAAGGTTGGCGTTCGGATAGATTGCTTCCGTCTGATCGCGCGCCCGGCAGGCGCGTTTAAGCACGCGCGAGTATCCGGACTTTCCAGAACCGTTGTCGCCATAGATGACGGTCATTCCGGCAGGGCTAAACGGCAAGCGCTGATTCTCTGCAATCGCATTGACGTTCTGCATATTCTTCATGGCAAGCAGTTCGACGTGAGTCGTCACTTTCACTGGCGCGGGGATCTGGTCGGCCGTGAGGGGCTTAGGCTTGCGGCCCTTGGGGTCCGGAATGCCGTGCGCAACTTTGAGCAGCGCAAATAGATCATCGTGGTCTTCTACCGTAAGTGTCTGTTTAGCCAGCAAGCGCGCCACAGCATCGCTTTGCCATATTGGAAGACTCTGCGACCAATCTAGAATTTCTTGCAGTAGCGTCAAGACAGCCTCTTTGTTGTTCGTGGACCAATCGAAAGACGATCACAAAGCCAACTGGATTTCGCCGGATGGACTACCTTATAAACCACCGGGTCGCCGGTAGTGGAGCAAAAATCCTTGCCGCTGTCAAGAACCTGGGCGCGCACGGCAATCGTGTGCAGTACTCTGCGGGCCTGTGCGGGTCGCGAGGACGCGCCGGTACGCACCGGCAGGCGATAGCACCTCCCAAACGGGTACACTAGCCCCCACGACCGGCCCCGCCCCCGGGGCCGCGGCACCCACCAACCGCCCGGGACCCCAGCATGATCTCCCTTCTGGACTACGGCGCCGGCAATGTCCGCAGCCTGCGCAACGCCATCCAAGCCCTCGGGTTCGAACTGACCGAGATCGAACACCCCTCGGATATCCTGAAGGCCGAGCGCCTGATCTTCCCCGGCGTCGGGGCCTTCGGGGCGGCCATGCAGCGGCTGCACCAGTTGGGGTATGTGGAGCCGCTGAAGGAGTATCTGGCGGCCGGGCGGCCCTTTCTTGGCATCTGCATCGGGCTCCAGACGCTGTTCGAGGGGAGCGAGGAGTCACCGGGTGTGGCGGGGCTCGGGCTGATCCCGGGGCTGATCCGGCGCTTCGACGATCCCTCACTGTCGATTCCGCACATGGGCTGGAACGGGGTGCGGGTGGAGCGGCCCTCGCCGCTGTTCGCGGACTATGAGGGGGAGAAGTTCTACTTTGTCCACTCCTACCGGGCCGAGCCGGACGCGCGCAACGCCGACTGGCGGCTTGCGACCACGGACTATGGCCAGCCCTTCCTGAGCGCCGTGCAACGCGGGCGGGTGGCGGCGGTCCAATTCCACCCGGAGAAGAGCGGGGCGGCGGGGCTCAGGCTCCTCAAGCACTTCCTGGCGGGCGATGAGCAGTCCGAGCGGTCCCCGGCGGCCCTGGCGAGCGCGGCGGGGCCGACCCGCTTCGCCAAGCGCATCATTGCCTGCCTGGACGTGCGCGCCAACGACCAGGGGGACCTCGTGGTGACCAAGGGCGACCAGTACGACGTCCGCGAGAAGGACGAAGGCGGCGACGTGCGCAATCTGGGCAAGCCGGTGGAACTGGCGCAGCGCTATTACGAGGAGGGGGCCGATGAGGTGACCTTCCTCAACATCACGGCCTTCCGGGACTTCCCGCTCGACGACCAGCCGATGATGGAGGTGCTGCGGCGGACCTCGGAGCGGGTCTTCGTGCCGCTGACCATCGGCGGGGGCATCCGCGCCTTCACCGACGGCGAGGGTCGGCACAACTCCGCGCTCGACGTGGCGCACGCCTATTTCCGCTCGGGTGCGGACAAGGTCTCCATCGGGTCGGACGCGGTGGAGACGGTGCTCGGGGTCCTGGCGCGCGGCGGCAAGGACGGGGGCAGTTCCATCGAGCAGATCGCCCGGGTCTACGGCAATCAGGCGGTGGTGATCTCCATCGACCCGCGGCGGGTCTATGTGGACTCACCGACGGCGACCCGGCATGTCACCGTGGAGACCGCCACCCCGGGGCCGCACGGCGAGCGCTTCTGCTGGTTCCAGTGTACCGTCAAGGGCGGGCGCGAGGGGCGCGACCTGGACGTGGTGGACCTGGCGCGCTGCTGTGAGGACCTGGGGGCCGGGGAGATCCTGGTCAACAGCATCGACCGGGACGGCAGCAAGACGGGCTTCGACCTGGAACTGATCCAGGCGGTGCGCGCCGCCGTTCGCATCCCGGTGATCGCCTCCAGCGGGGCCGGGCGGGTGGAGCACTTCTCGGAGGTCTTCGCCGCGACCGGGGTGGAGGCGGCCCTGGCGGCCGGGATCTTTCATCGGCGGGAGGTTCCGATTGCGGCGGTCAAGACCCATTTGCGGGGACGGGGGATCGAGACCAGGGCCTGATGCAGGTGGGGTTGGGTCCGCGCGACAGCCTCGGTCTTCGGTCCGGCCACCGGGTGCGATCAGAACTGATGTGGTGACCGGGATCCCGGGCACGTTGTCGTTGTCGTTGTCGTTGTCGTTGTCGAATAATCCGACCACGATTACGACAACGACAACGACAACGACGCCCGGTCCGTGAGAGCGTCTCCTAGCTGTAGCGTGGCCGGAGTTATGATCAGGACGCGCGCAACGCCGGTCCGCGCAGCGGACCCTACGACGAATCGGATTGGAGAGCGGAAGCTTGCGGTACCTGGGTGGACGGATGAGATTGACCCTGTCAACGGCCCTGGTGGTCGCCCTGGTCATCGCCGGCTGCGCCACCGGCGGCGGCCGGGACGCGGGCGCGCTGCCGGAGGGGCTGACCCGGGATCAGTTGCTGTCCGAGTTGGCGGCCTGTCATCTGTTGCGCGTCGCCCAGGCCGGCGACAAGGCGGTCACCGACGCCACGGTGATCGCCGCCGTCCGGCGCTACGGCTTCACCCCGGCGGCGGTGGTCGAGCGTGCCAACCAATTGCTCCTGCGCGATCGGACGAACGGGGCAGCCTTGGGCCGGCAGGCCGGCGCGGCCTGTAACAACCTGGCAGACGTTACGCAGGTCGCCCCGGCCCTGGTGCGTTTCGAGCAAAGCGGGCAGACGCGCTCCGCCTGGCTGAGGGTCACGGCCGAGATCACCGACGGGTTCGCCGACCGGGTCATCCGCGAACTCCGAGCCCGACGCGCGGTCGGGCTTGTCATCACCAGTGCCGGCGGCTCGGTTTTCGAGGCGCGCAAGCTCGGGCGCTATCTGCGGGCCAATGGGCTGCGCGCGGCGGTCGATCAGGTCTGTGTCTCGGCCTGTATCGACATCTTGGCCGGCGGGACCGAACGCTATGCCACCCCCAGGGCCCGGCTCGGCGTCCATCAAAGCAGCGTCCCGGGGCGCTACAGCAGCCATGAGGGCGGCCAGATCTATGTGGCCGACTCCTTCCGCTACCTGCGCGAGATGGGGGTCGATGCGGACGTGGCCATCGCCGCCGCCTCCGTCCCCCGTAATACGATCCTCCTGATCCCGCTGCGCGATGCGCTGGCGACCCGGTTGCTCACCGCCGTGGTGGAGCGGCTTTAGTACCGCGAGGCGCCAGGACCGGATCGTGCTGTTCAATTCCTACGAATTCATCCTCGCCTTCCTGCCCGTCACCCTCCTGCTCTTCTATTGGATCGGCGCCGGCGGGCGCACGCAGTTGGCGCTCGGTTGGCTGGTGGCGGCCTCGCTGTTCTTTTACGCCTGGTGGAATCCGATCTATCTGGGGCTCTTGATGGCCTCGCTGGTGGTCAACTTCGGATTGGGGCGTCTGCTCACCCCCACCGCGACTGGACAGCGGCGCCGCCGTTGGCTGTTGGGCGTTGGCATCTCACTGAATCTGGGTCTGCTCGGCTGGTTCAAGTACGCGAACTTCTTCGTCGCCACGGTCAACCAGGCCGCCGGGGCCGGCTGGACCCTGGAATCGATCCTACTGCCGCTTGGCATCTCCTTCTATACCTTCCAGAAGATCGCCTATCTGGCGGACTCCTACCGCGGCGAGGTCTATGAGCACAGGTTCCTTCATTACTGCCTGTTCGTGACCTTCTTCCCCCAGTTGATCGCCGGACCCATCGTCCATCACAAGGAGATGCTGCCCCAGTTCTGCGACCCGGGGATCTTCCGCTTCAGTCATGAGAAGCTGGCCGTGGGACTCACCCTGTTCGCAATCGGGCTGTTCAAGAAGGTGGTCCTGGCCGACGGCATGGCCGCCTATGCCTCGCCGGCCTTCGCGGCGGCGGCACAGGGCACGAGTTTAAGCCTCGGCGAGGCCTGGGGCGGCGCCTGGGCCTATACCCTGCAACTGTATTTCGATTTTTCCGGGTACTCGGACATGGCCGTGGGGCTCGCGCGGATGTTCGGGATGCGCCTGCCGATGAACTTCCACAGTCCCTACAAGGCCGTCAATATCATCGACTTCTGGCGCCGCTGGCACATCACCCTGTCGCGCTTCCTGCGTGACTACCTTTACATTCCACTCGGGGGCAACAGCGGCGCCGGCGCACGCCGCTACCTCAATCTGATGGCCACCATGCTGATCGGGGGGCTCTGGCACGGCGCCGGCTGGACCTTCGTGCTCTGGGGTGCCCTGCATGGGTGCTATCTGGTTACCAACCACCTCTGGCACGCCATCAGACGTCGCCTGGGTCTCACCATCGGCAGTGGGGGGCGGCTCGGGCGCGTCAGTGCCCGCCTGATCACCCTGATCGCGGTCGCGGTGGCCTGGGTGCTGTTTCGGGCCGCCGACCTGGAGACCGCGCGCTCCATGCTATCGTCCATGGCGGGGTTGAACGGGATCGGCCTGCCGGGGGGGCTGGCGGCCCCGGTCGAGGCCCTGGCGCCCTGGCTGATCCCGGCCCTGGGGCTCAATTTCGGTGGGACCTTCCCACACGAATTGGTCTATTGGTCGGCGGGCCTGCCCTGGATCGGCCTCCTGCTGGTCATCGCACTCATTGCCCCCAACAGCAACCAGCTCCTGCGCCGCTATGACCCGGTGCTGCCGCCCGAACGCCTGTCCCTGGAGCTTGGGGCCTGGGTGTGGCCGACCTGGCGCCCGGCCCTGGGCTATGCCCTGGTAACCACCGCGGCCTTGATCTGGAGTCTGACCTGGATGACCAGTGTCAGCGAATTCCTGTACTTCCAGTTCTGAGCGAATGAGCGCCCGCGCCTATAACCTGGTGGTGCTGGGCGGCGTCGGCGCACTGCTGGTCATCGCCGCCTGGCTGGCCCTGACCCAGGAACCCTTGAGCGGTGACCTGACCCGCGTCGGCGCACTCCCCGAGCGGGACTTCGGGTGGCAGGACACCAAACCGCGCTTCGCGCCGGAACTGTTCCGCTATCGCGCCAAGGACGATCCGATCGAGAGCGCCCCGGTGGTGGTCATCGGCGACTCCTTCTCCCATCAGTCCGACCACGGGTTCGGTTGGCAGAATTTCTTCGTGGCCCGCACCGGACTGGAACTGCTGGTCTATCACCTGCGCGGACGCCCCGCCGAGCAGGTCCTGTTGAGCCCCGAACTGCGCCGCAATCCCCCCAAACTGGTGATCTACGAGATCGCGGAACTCAACCTGCCCGACTACGTCCCGCGCTATGCGGGTGACTGCACGCTGCCGCCCGCGCGCGCCTGGGAACCGCTCGCGGTGCACCCCGTCCCCTATCGGCTCGCGGCCTATACCCGCCGCACCTCCTGGGGTTGGGAACTGAAACCGCGCATTGAACAGGCCATGCATATCGTCAAGGTGCGCGCCGCCGCACTCCTGGGCGACGCCGGTGTGCGGCAGCTCAAGCTCACCCGCACCGACCTCTTCAGCAGTCGGGAGCAGTCGCTCCTGGTCTATGGCTATGACGTGCCCGCGGACGACTGGCGCTCATTGGATCGCGCGGGGATGGCCTGCGGACTGCGCAACCTCAAGACCGCGGTCGAGCAGGTCCTGGGCACGCCCCTGGTCGTCCTCTACGCCCCCGGGAAGCTCTCGGCCACGGCGGCCTATGTCGCCGACGCACCGGCGAGTTACGGCGGCTTCATCCCGGCCCTGCGCGAGCGTAGCGGGATTCCCGCGCCGGCCGTCCTCGAGCGTCTGCGCGAGGCCGTCGCGGCCGGCATCCAGGACGTCTATCTGCCCGACGACTCCCATTGGGCCAACCAGGGCCACGCCATCGCCGCCGACGCACTCTACGATTTCCTGCTCGCGCGGGGGCTGATCCGGGCCGCGGACAGGCCGCCGGACGCCGACCCGGCACCGAGGCCCGCGGTAAGGCTCGCCCCAGGCCCGGAACATGGCCTACAATCGGGCGGCAACGGCCTCCTCGCAAGCCCCGCGGACCCGCTTGGAGGCCCGGGTGATGCCCCGAAGAGCACCCACCGCGCCCCCGCTGGCCCCGCACCGACGGCTGACGACCGCGCTCACGGGGGCCAGCTTGACTGAACACACCGTGATCCGTCGCGCACCAGGCGCCAGACCAGGGTCGAGATTCAATGCGACGCGCACGCCGGACCACTGCCTACCCGGTCGCCGGCACCTGACGATAGGTGCGGCGGCCGCCACTGTTACATAGAAAGTGATGATCACAATGAAAACTGAAACCGAAGACCTGGAGTCAGGCCAGAGCCATGGCTTCTTTGGCGACGACCTCGTGGTCGGTATCGCCGACCACGATTGGCCCAACCACGCGATCGACATCATCGTCGGCTCGCCCGGGTCCGCGGATCGTTCCGAGAAACTCAAGGTCGGCCAAATGACCAGATACGCACGGGCAGACAATTCCGCACTGTACGAGATCCGCCTGCGCAGCGTCGATGGCTTCGGCACCGGGCGGCTATCCTGCTCGTTCCAGGTCATCCAATTCGATGATCCGGCGCTCATTGCCACCATCAGGGCAAGAACGGGTTGGGAAATAGGTCAATGACCAGCCGGCCCCATCGTCGCTGCTTGCTTTAGTGGCCGCTGACGCGTCGGTCTGAAGCGAAGCCGCGCTGACATCAATCCGCAAGGCATCGCCACCGCAGGCCCGATACTGCATGTGGGACTAGGCGCGCCGGCCCGCCCCCAGCCGCTTGAGCAAGGGTGTCACCAGCAGGTCGATGAGCGTAAAGGCCGTCACCGCCAAACCCAGGTCGAGCCAATTCAGACCCATGGCGCCCTTGGCGAGCAGGGCCGGGAGCAGGGTCTCCGGCACCTGATCCAAGAGCGGCGCCGCGGCACTGGATGGCAACCCCAGACGCCGCTTGGTGAAACTGGCGATTAGATCACCCGCCATGGCACCCAGGGCGACGACGAGCCCCAGCCCCCATCCCCATCCCAGTGCCCAGGCCGCCGGCGGGGTCAGGACCAGGGCAGCGACCAGGCCCCGCCAGGTCTTGGCCTTCCCGAATACGGGGCGGCCGTCCCGCCACCGGCGCCCCCCGTCCAGGGGCGGGGCAAGCGCCCCGCCCCACAGCAGGGCCAGCAGGGCCGGTGCCCCGTTGACCAGGAGCAACAGGGCGAGCAGCGAGAGGAGCGGACTCCAGTGGGGCGACACGGGGACTTCCAGCGGTAGACGAAACTGGAGTCGATTATAGGGCCTGCGCCGGGACTCCGGCCGCCGGAGCCGGGTACGCGATGCGTACCCTACAGCTACCGGACATTCTCACGGACCGGGCGCCGTTGTCGTGGTCGTGGTCGTGGTCGTGGTCGTGGTCGCAATCGTGGTCGGATTATTCGATTACGACAACGACAACGACAACGACAGCGTACCCAGGATCTCGGTCACCACATCAGTTCTGATCGCCCCCGCGCGGGGCACTCGCAAACCTGGGCACCGGGGCAAGCCGTCCAGACGCCGACCCTGCTGTTACACTTAAGCGACGGCACCTCGCCGAGACACCGGCCGCGGGGTCTGCCCGCCGCTCTGGGCGCACCCGCCCGGTCCACCCAGCTACCGCCTGAGGGGAGTTCACGCCATGCCCACCTGGATCCTGGTCGCAGACAACAGCCGCGCACGTATCTTCACCGCTGACAAGGCCGCCGGTCCGCTGCACGAAGTCCGCACCCTGACCTCCCCCGAGGCGCGCCTGCACGAGGGCGATCTGGTCTCCGACCGGGCCGGACAGGACCGCAACCCGGGCGTCGCCGGCCATGGATTGAGCGGCGAGCGCCCCCACAAACATGATATTGCCGAGCGCTTCGCCGCCCAGGTCTGCGAGGAGTTGGACGCCGCCCGCAATCAGGGGCAATTCCGCAAGCTCTATGTGGTCGCCGCCCCCGCCTTCCTCGGGATGCTCCGCCACCACCAGTCCCCCGCCCTGCGCCAACTGATCGTTGCGGAAATCGACAAGGGCCTGGCCACCCAGGACCCGGCCGCGATCCGCAAGGCCCTGCCGGACTTCCTGTAGGGTCCGCGGTGCGGACCAGGCACCGCCGCCGCGCGCCCCTCGCCGCGGCCAGTGCGCCGCGCGGTAGGGAAGGGCGCGATGCAACGCCTCGTGCCAAGATACGCCTTTGATCATGCCGCGAGGCGCTGCCTTGTCACCGCCAACGCACCCCCACCCGCCCCACCCGGCGCCGCACCGTCCGGTCACCGCCGAGGCCTTTCGCCAGTGGGTCTTGCGCCCCGCCGAGGGGGTCTTTCTGTTCCACCCCCGGGCCATCGAGCGGCTGCACGGACTGGGTACACCGCGGGGGGCAATGGAGGTCTGCTACCACCTGATGGCCCGCGGCCCCTTCCTGCAGGGGTTGGAAGCGGAAAACCCGGAGGCCCTGTCGGTCATCGAGGGGCTGCGCCTGCCGGAGTGGGTCATACTCCTGCCGATGC
>Ga0247840_10009376_pt1 | contig 12675 bp, 13 predicted proteins | sample LaCruzMarch2015__FD_192404 | JGI IMG/M metagenome (GOLD analysis project Ga0247840, IMG submission 192404) | Freshwater microbial communities from meromictic Lake La Cruz, Castile-La Mancha, Spain - LaCruzMarch2015_17m | ecosystem: Environmental > Aquatic > Freshwater > Lake | place: Spain...
CCATTGCCTTATTGACATTTTCATCCATTCCAAAGTTAGTTAACATTGCTACCTTGATGTTTTTAAGCTCGGTATCTTCTTTCATTTCTTTTAATATATCTAAACCATTCATACCAGGTAAAACAATATCCAATAAAACTGCTTCAGGTTTTTCTGCTCTAATCTTTTCAATAGCTAAAGAACCATCTGCAACATGTACTACCTCGAAACCTTTCATTTTAAGTTCCATTGAGCACAAATTATAAAAAGCTTGATCATCTTCTACAAATAATATTTTAGTCATATTTTCATATTACACATGATCGAAATTCAGTGCAATAGTTTAGCAAAAGTTTGGTGTATACTATTTTTTATGGCCAAAAGAATATTCTTTATAATTTTATTTTTTGTAACTGTAGGAGTAATTGCAATTTATTCATACATAGTAAACTCCAAAGAATTTAAAACAATCGTATCTCCTTATAGATTGGCCGAAGAAGAGAAAAAAACAGATGAAAGTAACTTAAACTCAGTGTTTGAAGAAAAGAAGAAATATTACGGAGACATTATTAATATTCTCTTAGTAGGAACTGATACTAGTACTACCAGACGAGCAAAAGGACAATTAGGATTTAATACAGATTCCATGATTCTTGTATCGGTTAATACAAAAACCAATAAAGTACTTTTAACTTCTGTTCCAAGAGACTTGTGGATAAATGGTAATAAAATAAATGCTTTGTATACAGTTTACGGGGAAGAAACTTTAGTAGATGCCTACGAAAAAGTAACTGGTCAGCAAATTGATGGTGTTATTAGAGCAGATTTTGATCAATTCAGATGGTTAATGGATTCTATCGGAGGAGTTCCAGTTAATATTGAAAATTCTTTTACAGATACCACTTTTCCTAATAGATTAGACAGCGACGTTGAAACTGTAGCATTTACCCAAGGGACAGAAACAATGGATGGTTGGAGAGCTTTAACCTTTGCAAGATCTAGACATGGAGATAATGGTGAAGGTAGTGATTTAATGCGCGCTAAAAGACAACATATAATACTTAAAGGTTTTGTAAACGGAATTAACCAAGAAAAAAGCAAATTTTGGCCATTTGATGCAGAAAAATTCTTTAATGATATAAAAGCTCAAGATATATATACCACCCTAGACTTAAATGATGTTAAATATTTATGGGATTTTTACAAAGATAAAGACAAGTACACAATAGATTCTTTAGTTGTAGATGGTAGATACGTTTATCATCCAGGAATGTACCCTCAAAGTGACTACACAGCATGGGTTTTTATAGCCAAAGAACCTGGTTTTACCAACCTACACAAAGATATTCAGGATAGGTTAGATGGGACTTATATAGACCCTGATGCTGTTATACCAGGCACAGAGCCTAGTGCAGTTACACAATAACCGATGTTCCTCATACTATGGGTTGAAATATTAAGGATTTTAAGGTAAAATAGCTTCAACAATAATTCACTTTTTCGAGGAGATGAGGAATGAGAAACGGAAAAATTGAAGCAATTGGCAAAGTTATTATGTTTGGAGGAGCCTTACTCCTTGTAATAATTATGCTAATTATTAACAGTACTAAAATTGTTGTGCAGGTTAAAGAAAAATACGAAACCTGCAGTTATACAAAAGCTTCCGGTAAAACAACGGAGGTAGCAGGAGATTGTCAAAATATAAAAAACGGAGTAGATAAAAGCTCCAATTTTTATATTTCTTTTTCTGACGGGGTAAAAAATATAGAATGCCCCGTACCGCAAGGCGTGTACAAAGAAATTCCAAGGCACGCAAAAATTGAAACACTGGGGTTAGATTGTACCGCAATTAAATGGGGTAAAAAAATCAAACCCTAAAAAATACAGCCCACGCTGTGCGTCAAAATTTATACGACACACAGCGTGGGCTGCTGTCGTTTATATAACCTTTACTGTGTAACGTCCTTATCCGCAGGAATCCCGTAATACTTAATTAATTCTGTAGCAATATCCATCCATAAAGGAACAGCTGTTTCCGCTGCATACGTACTCGTATGAGGTTCTTCCAATTTTACAAGCATCGAAAACTTTTTAGATCCTGGTAAGTATCCTATAAACGTTGCATTAGTCTTTTTAGGGTCGTACGTGCCATTTACAGGAATCTGCGCCGTCCCTGTTTTACCTGCAACCCTGTAATTTTTAAAAACAAAATATTTGGCCTCTCCGCCAGAAGCAGCTTGTTCCAACATCTCAACCATAGTTTTTGAAGTACTTTCACTTATAACTCTTCTAACAAGTTTTGTGGGAATATCCAAAGTTAAATTTCGTTCATTATCAACAACTTTTGAAATTATTTTAGGCTCTACTAAATAACCTCCATTAACCAAAGAATTAAAAGCATTTAGAACCTGTAAAGGCGTTGCAGACATACCTTGCCCAAAGGAAATATTAGCCAAACCAATATCGGTCCAATCTTTTAAATCAGGTATCGTACCAGAATCTTCTCCCTCAAGCGCAATACCTGTTAAGGAACCAATACCAAAATCTAAAAAATAATCATGTAATTTTTTAGCACCAACTTGATGCCCAACCCATGAGGCACCAATATTGTTAGATTTTTGTAAAAGTTGAATTAAATTTAAAGTACCATAATGCTTTCCATCCCAATTATCTATTTTATATTCGTAGTACCAAACGGGGCCATTATCTTCAAAAGTAGTTTCTGGCGTCATCAAACCAGAATCTATCCCAACAGCTATTGTTAAAGGTTTTATAACAGAACCAGGTTCATATGTTTGCGAAATTGCTAAATTTATTTTTTCTAACGTTTTTCGATAATCAGCATCGGGTTCAAATTCATTCTCTGGAATTGAAAAATCTCCTGGAGAATAAGTTGGAAAATTTGCCATAGATAAAATTTCTCCGGTAGCAGGATCTGTAACAATAACAGTTCCTGAAACTGCGCCATATTTTTGTACACCTTCTTTTAATTTCTTTTCTACCAAATATTGAACGGTTCTATTTATGGTAAGTACAATATCTCTTCCCGCCAAAGAATCATCTTTTTTGTAACCCCCTGCAAGTATTGGATTACCTAAAGCATCTTTTTCTTGAATAATCCTACCAGGTCTACCTTTTAAATCCTCATTAAATTTACCTTCGATACCAAAGTAACCTTGTTTATCTCCACGTTCATTTAATGCCACAAAACCTAAAATATGACCTGCTAAAGAGTTTTCTGGATAATATCTAATTGGAGATTCTTCAAACCCAATACCAGCTAATTTATTTTTTTCTATGTCTTCCTTTTCAATAGGTGTTAAAGTCTTTTCTAATCCTATCCACATTAAATCTTTAGATATGGATGGAAGATATTTATTGTAATAATAAGAAAATAATTCTTCTTTTGAAGATGTAGGCGTGGCTTTAATAGTTGCAATAATTTCTGCTAATTTGGAGGTAAATTCTACTTTATCCTTAATCCTATTTGGCTCACCATACATCAAGTAATTATATTCAGTACCAACTAACAAATGACCGTCAGAAGTATAAATATTACCTCTACTTGCAGGCAACAATTGTTGATTCCAATGTTGTTCATTGGCCATTTTTTCGTATTTCGGGTGATTTATAACTTGGATACTAAATAAACGAATTTCGATGATAATAAAGGCCAGGATAAAAAGACCCAAAACAATAATACTTCTAAGGTTATTGTTTTCAATTTTTGGTTGGAAATTCCTCTTATACATTAGTTATTTGTATTATATGCTATAGAATTATGAGAAGTTATGTCTAAGCTTAACAAGGAATTAGTCATTTTAACAAAACCTAAGCTTTCAGATCTTTTAACCAAAACATCTAAGGCAGAAAGATTATTTTCTACATAAGTTAATCTAGAAATTTCTTTTTGAAGATTATCTTTTTTTACAAATAGTTCATTTAAACTCTTATTATCAGCAACTAAACTATTAGAAAAATAGATTCTAACTAATACACTAACAACTAACGTTACTAGTGATAACTTATAAAACTTTCCTATCTTATTTGTTAAGTTCATATTTTTTCTAGTATCCTCATTCTAGCACTTCTTGATCTAACATTACTACGTATTTCGTCCTCTGTCGGTACGATTGGTTTTTTTGTCACCATTTTAATATTAGGCCCCGCGCTTTGGCTAAACTGTTTAACCATAGAATCTTCCATTGAATGGAAGCTTATTACTATTAAAAATCCACCAGGCAGTAATAAGCGCGAGGCCTGAGGCAGTGATTGTGCTAAATTTTCAAGTTCATCATTTACTACAATCCTTAAGGCTTGAAAGGTCCTGGTGGCAGGATGAATCCTACCCTTCTCATACCCTAAAGAAGATTGACTAGCTAAAAGGTCAGCTAATTGTTTTGTAGTTTCAATCTTTTTTAAGTTACGAGCATTAACGATTGCTCTAGCAAATTTTCTTGCAAGTCCTTCTTGCGAATATTTAAAAATTAATTCAGATAATTGCTTTTCTGGTAAAGCATTTACTAAATCGGCGGCGGTTACACCTAAAGTAGTATCTAGTCTCATATCAAGTGGATTATCTTTTTGAAATGATAAACCTATCTCACTGTCATCTAATTGATATGAACTATAACCAAGGTCATAAAGTATCCCATCAACTTGAGAAAAATTATGATCTTTTGCTAACTGTTCTATTTTTTTAAAGTTCCCTAATACTGGTGTAAAGTTTTCACTCAAACCTTCACTTTTAATTCTTTTGGTAGCTCTTTCTAAACTTTCTTCGTTTACATCAAATCCTAAAACATATGCACCTTTTTTTAAAAGTTCTATAGTATGACCGCCATCTCCTAAAGTACAATCAATAAATTTTTTGCCTTTTTCAACATTGAGTCCTGCTAATACTTCTGCTTTTAATACGGGCTCGTGGTATTTCATATTATATTTGTGCTAAGTCCTTTGATATTTTACTCATATAAGAAGTCCAAGTATCTTGATTCCAAATTTCAATGTGATCTCCTGCGCCTATTACAATTGTTCTCTTATCTAAATTTGCATAATCTTTCAAATTTGTAGGAACTACAAATCTTCCTTGATCGTCAATGTCACATTCTGTAGCACTAGCGTAAAGATATCTTTTAAGATTTCTTACATAAGAATCTGTTATTGGTTTTTCAAGTTGCTTTTGGGCTTCTAATAACCAATCCTGTTTGTCATACACAAACACGCATTCTTCAAAACCCTTGGATAGTATTACTTCTCCACTGGTTATTTGTTCCCGAAGTTTCTTGGGCAGGGCAATTCTAGAACCTTCGGTGATATTCGGTTGGTATTCCCCAAGAAACATTTTCATAATTTAAGGCTTTCACCATTTATCACCAATCTATATCCATAATGCTCCATATGAAACTTAGAGTCAATACAAATAAAACCCGAAAAGACTAAATAAAGGGGAAAAATATTATTAAATATGGCTAAGTTGTAATAAGGCATGAAATGGGTGGATATGGGGAGGAGTGAGAGGGGCGCGGCCTAAAAGGCCGCGCCCTCTTTCCTTCCTTATTTTAAATAAGGAAGTGCCTCTGAAAAAAGTTTTTCTGGAGACATTTGAGCTACGTCCAAATACGTTACCCTACTCATACTTGGCGTTGGATCCTTTTCTGGATCATGAACAAAAAATATATGCGGGTATTTTAGTCCCCATCTTTTCATTCCCTTAAAATCAAGGGTCGCCTCATACAATATTACAAGTAAAGAAACCTCAAACAATACAAAGTACTCATAGGCTTCCTTAACTGAAGGGGTAGCTATAATGCTAAAATTAGCTGCCTCAAATGGACGTACAAACTCTGCTCGTTTATCAGGATTTCCAAGGAACATAACAACTTTCTGAGTCTCATTCATAACATGTCTCCCTTTTACCAGTGTTGAAAAAGTTGTGTATAGAGATATTTATTAGAATTATAGCATCTTGCAATATATGAGGTAAAAACAGAATTATTTGTTTAAAAATAGAGGTGTTAGAGGCGCGGCCTAAAAGGCCGCGCCCCTTGTATAGATTTAAATTGGTATTTTCTCAATTAGTGCAAAATACCAACCGCCAAAAGAAAAACATCTTCTGGGGTAAAAGTTTTAACGTTTACCTTTAGAATTTTTACACCCTTGGGTGAAACATCGACTTCTGGGTTGTGTAACCACAAAACTCGTGGATAGGTGGAAGGACTCCAAGTTCGAAGTTCATCTACATCTAGATCATAATCAAAAAACACAACCAGAGCATCCACATTTGGAATTCTTTTAGCATTTTTTAAGCTATTTGATTCCGAGATAATCCAATTTGCCCTCTTAAAAGGCATATCAATATTCATAGTTGCAAATGCAACCAAATCATCTGTGTTGCCAACAAAAACTACTTTTTTTTGTTTATTAGGCGACTTCGAAACGTTTTTTCCCATTTATCTCTCCTTATACTATTTTTGAACAATATTGTTTACAAACAAAAATAAAGAATTGGCGCTTATACTTGTAAGGGCAAGCTTTTCTATACCAGTCTCACAAGGAATTTCATCAAAACCGGGTGTATATATCCATATAGTACGCGGCCGATTTTTCCAAGTTTTAATTTGATTAACGAAAGTACCTTTGTAAGAAAAAATTATCAATGCATCGGCATCTTCGATTAGTTTTGCATCGCTAATAGTATTAACGGTTACTGATAACCAATCCTCATCAATAAATTTCTGAATGAAATGAGAATATGCAAATAACTCATCCAAGGTACCGACAAATACAACTAGTGGACTCTTGCAAACAACTGGTGAAACCTTTTTATAAGCTTTCAGCATCTTTACATCTCCTTTGGGTATTTTATTTTGTGGGTATTATAACATCAAACCAATAAGATCTTTAACAGCTACCCTTTTTTGCTCCATCGTATCTCTATCTCTTACTGTAACTGTACTATCTTCCAATGTTTGATAATCCACAGTAATACAAAAAGGAGTACCTATTTCATCTTGAGAATAGTATCTTTTACCAATATTTCCTCTATCATCCCAATCAACAGAAATACCTTTATCAACTAAATCATTAAAAATAGATTTTGCTGCATCAACTAATTCAGGTTTGTTTTTTACCAATGGAAATACTGCAACCTTATAAGGTGCAACGTCTTTATTAAGTTTAAGTACTACTCTATCGCCTTCTTCAGTGTAACTTTCTGTTAACAAAGCGAGTAAAACTCTGTTTATACCAAATGTAGGTTCTAAAACGTGAGGCATTATCTTTTCACCTGTTGTAGCATCCATGTACCTTAAATCCATTCCGGATTTTTCCATGTGATTCTTTAAATCAAAGTCGGTTCTATAGGCCAAACCAAACATTTCTTTTTTACCAAATGCAAAATTGTAATCTAAATCCATAGTCATTTTTGAATAGTGAGCTCTTTCTTTTTCTGAGTGTTCACGCCATGACAAGTTATCCTTTGATATACCTAAAGAAATTACCCAATTTTCCATTTCTGATTGCCATACTTTATATAAATCTTCCCATTTAGTTTCATTAGGATTAAAGAAGTATTCAAATTCTGCTAAATTAAATTCAACATTTCTAAATATAAAATTACCCAAGGTTATTTCATTTCTAAAAGCCTTACCATATTGAGCTATACCAAAAGGCAATTTTGGTCTCATGGTATCTAAAACGTTTCTAAAATTTACAAACATTCCTTGAGCTATTTCACCACGTAAATATATTTTAGATTTATCACCTTCTAAAATACCCATGCTTGTTTCGAATAATAAGTTAAATCTACGAGGTTCAGTCCAATTAAACTTTTTACATGTTTTACAAGGAATTTTCTTGTCATTAATAATTACACCTAATTCTTCTGGAGATAAACCATCTACAGTATTCTCTAAAACTAAATTGTTATCTTCAAAATAATCTTCAATTAAATGATCTGCTCTTGTACGAGTCTTGCATTCCTTACAATCAATAAGGACATCTGTAAAACTCTCAGTATGACCACTAGCTTCCCAAACTCTAGGAGACATTAAAATACTAGTATCAAGTCCAAAAATATCAGGTCTTTTAGTAACAAAAGTCTTCCACCAATGATTTGTAATATTTCTAAGTAATAAAACACCTAAAGGACCCATGTCATACGTATTAGCTAAACCACCGTATATTTCTGACCCTGGAAATACAAAGCCTCTTCGTTTACATAAAGATACTAGTTGTTGCATTGATTTTGTTGAATTTGACATAAGGGTAGTATAAATCAAAAGTACTAAAGCTCCAAACTTTTAAATGAAGCAGACAGATTAGTATAAATATGATCTTTTATAAAATTATTGGTGCGCTTAAGTAAAACAGGGTCAATATCTTTAAAGTCCCCCTTTAACAATTTTTTAAGTACTAAAGATATAGCGGGATCATTTGGTAATTCGGGAAAATATCCCAACTCTTTTAATAGTTGGATTTCAAAAAATAAAGTTAATATATCAACATGTAATGTTTTAGTGTCCAGTATTTCAAGAGATCTTTTAAAGAGCTTAAATATTTTTGCATCGTCAATTCCTTCTTCAATGTTTTTGTTTATAAGTTCAGCAAAATAATAAGCTTTTAAACCCAAAGAATAATCGGATTTGATATTTTTAAAGGAATTTAAAACAATTACTTCGTCCAAGTTTTTAAAACCGTTATCCATTTCAGTTAGTTTTATAGAGACATAATTAAATGAGTCTAAATTACCTCCTCTTCTTGATGATATTTTACGTACTCCTCTACCAACAATGGAAAATCTCCCGTGTTTTTCTGTAAATATCGTATATATTTTGTCTTTGTCTTTATAATTGATGCTTTTTAAGATGATTGCTTCTGTGTTGTATTTCTTCACAAGCTTATTTTAGCATTCTAATAAGTATAAAAGAGGGGCCGCGCTTTTGCGCGGCCCCTTTACCAAAACCTCAGTAAAAATCTTTACTTATAACTTGATCTTAACTGTTGTATCAGTCTTTAATTCAACCTTTTGTTTATTACCATTTGCATCAACGTTATATACTTCTGTAAGTACTCCGCCTTGCTTCTGCAACATTAAAGAATACGTATCAGTAAAATTCAACGTTTCTGGAAGATAGTAACTAAATGTAAGTTCTTTGGATTCTCCTGGAGACATTTCTACATAGCCACTAAACCAAACCTTACCTCTTTCTGTATCTGACATAGTACCATCTTCACTACCATCGACTTTTACAAAGGTTGAACCTTCGGGAGCATAAACTCTTACCCAATCTCTAAATCTTTTAGCAAATAGGGTGTAATCACCTTGAGGTTCGGTGTAATTATATTTGATATTTACAGTTCTTAACCATTTGTTGCCTTCTTTTACTATAGTATGATTTACTTCTTTGGTAACAAACCAGTTAGTTTTATCACCACCAAGATTTGTGGAAACTACCATTGAGTAATCACCTTCAACAGGTTCTTTTATTCTTCCTGCTAATCCGTATTCTTCCACTAAAGCTTGAGCTTCTATATCAAATAAATATACTTGAACATGTTTTCTTCTTGCCAAGTCTATACTTTTGTCTATCAATTTTGTCCATAAATTTTTATCAGATTCAAACACGTTTACAAGCATTGCTTCCATCAAATCACCCAAAACTCTTTTTCTATTAACTTGTTCTTGTAATTGCAAAGAAGCAATTTTTTCAAGTTCTATTACTACATTATCTGGTGTATATGTAATGCCATTTACTGTTACTGAACCTGTTACTTCAAGTAATTCTTTTATAACATTTGTATCAATAGCAACTATTCCATCTACAGGTTTTATATCATAAGGAGCTATAGAGCTAGCCATGTTATAAAACTTTAAGAATTGGTCCATTGAAATTATAAAATCAGGTGAATAGTTCATATCACGTGCATACCAGCGTTCAACTTTAAGATATTTCATATAAGGAGCTGGGGCATCAGGAAAATCATATGTAGCATCAATAATATCTAAAGTATTGTCTATACTGTACATATCTTTAGAAGTAAAGTCAGATTGAAGTAATCCATTATCAATCTTAAAAGTAGCGTAATTTGTCAAAAATCCTCCGGTAGGTCTGAGTTCTTTATCATTTTGCATCACTACCATATATCTCTTTAAAGGTGTTTCTATACCTAAGACTCTAGGAAATAATGTTAAAGCCAATTTTATATCAGGTGCATATTGATCTGCATCAGATAAAGTATCTTTTACAAAAGCAATATTACTTCTTATAGCAATGCCTCTAAATTCTTCTGGGTATTTTTCAACATTAATTGTTTTTAGTTCACCACCAACTTTAGATACCTTAGCTATAACTCCATCCATTTGACCTGCTACTTGGGGCATTAAGGAAACCCAATTCTGAAATGCTTCCATAAGTCCTTGCTCTTGAGGTACAACTTGATCTGGGGAAACTTTAAGTCCTGCAGCATCTGCAAAAGGAGTTACTACAACAGATACTTCTCTTAAGGCTTCAATTGAATAGATACCTGCAGTTATAAAATGCTCAGAATCTGAATAGAATTCATTAATTTTAAACATTTTTAAATTTCTGGCCCAACCAAATTGAGCATCTCTGTCTGATCTTAATGTATTTAAATCCTTTTCTAATGTATCTAAATCTGTTGCTAAAAGAACTAAATCTCTGTTTCTTAAAGAATTTGCTACATCATTAGCATCAGCTTGTAATGTTTTAAAAGAAGACATTAACACATAAGAAGGTGCTATTAAATATTTGTAACTCAAAATACCTACAATACCAAAAACAACTAATAACAGTATTCCTGTAATACCTAAACCTTTTAAAATACCCTTATGTCCCTTTTTATTAGAACCACCAATAGTGGTAGTAGATAAATTATTTGCATTCCAAAATTTCGAACTATCCATTTAATAAGCTCCCTTGCTTGATAACACCGCCAATGGTGTTTTTAAAATTATTAATAAATCATACAGTATAGATCGAGTTTTTGCATATTTTGCATCGATTTTAACTCTATCAACAAATCCAATTTCAGATCTACCACCAACTTGCCAAGGCCCAGTTATCCCCGGTTTGGTAGTCAATAAGTCATCCATATATTTACGGGCATCCGGAAATCTTTCTAGTTGTTCTTTTACCTCATGATCCAAATAGGCACGAGGTCCTACTATACTCATTTCACCTTTTAAAACGTTAAAAAATTGGGGCATTTCATCAATACTTACTTTTCTGTAAAACTTAGCACCTGGCATTAATCTAGGATCTGGATCTAATTTGTAATTATTATCAAAATATCTTTTACTTAAAACAGGATCTGCCAACATTTTAGCATGTGCATTAGGCCACATAGACCTAAATTTGTACATTATAAAAAGTTGACCATTTTGTCCGACTCTTTTTGGAGTATCAGCAAAAATTGGACCATCTGGAGAAACCATTTTCACCCAAATAGCTGTGACTAACATAATAGGGGAAAATAAAATTATCCCTACTACAGCACCTAAAATATCTATTAAACGTTTTGTAAAATCGTACAACATAATGTTAGTTACCTTTTAATTATACATCATTTAAAAGTTTTACTAGTTTACTTTTAAAATCATTTTTGTCAAATTTTCGTGCATGTAAGATGCAATCTTCTGGGTTAAGGCTGAAATGATCGTATTTTTTTAATACATCATATAAACTTTCAATTGTTTGATTTTCAAAAAATATACCGGTTTTTGTAGTTACAGTCTCTAATACGCCCCCTTTCCCATAAGCTATTACGGGTCTTCCACTTGCCATACATTCCAAAGGCACAATCCCAAAATCCTCACATTGAGGATAAATTAAAGCTTTACAAGAGGATAAATATGTTGCCTTATCCATATCGTTAAGCGGTCCAAGAAATTCAATGTGCTTATTTTTCTTTGCTATGCTTATTAATCTATTATAATCAGCACCATTTCCAATTATTTTTAATTTAAATTTATTATTTTTTTCATTCTGATTTAATTTATTAACAGCCTTTATTACTAAATCAAATTTTTTCCAAGGTAGCATTCTTCCTATCATTAAAAAGTAATCAGAAATTTTAGCTGAAACTTTAAAATCATTTACATCAATACAAGGATTTATAATTACAGAGTCACGTTTATAATATTTTTTAATTCTTCTTTGAGTAACTTTTGAATTTGCGATAAATACGTCTACTTTTTGAGCCGCAATATAATCATTCATTCGTACAAAAAATAAAAATGGGTTTATCAAAAATAAAAACTTTTTCCAAAATTCACTTTCAAAATAATCTTGGGTATTCCAGAACATTCTAGCTGGAGAATGCATATAACAAATATGTCTAGTTCGAGGCTTTGTAATAACAAAATGGGCATATCTAGAAGATAAAGATAGAATTGTGTCAAATTTAGAAAAGTCAAAACTTTCAAAAGCTAAAACATGTAAATAAAACAATGAATAAAATCGGTATAATTTTGTAACAAAAGGAAATTTTTGTAAAAACGAAATTTGATATTTTACATTTAAGCTTTGAAGTTTTTGCTTCCACTTATCACTTATTACTGAAGTAAAAACAACAGCACCAGGATAAATTTTTATAACATCTAAAAATACTTTTTCAGCCCCACCCCATTGAATCAAGTCATCACAAACAATAGCCATTTTCATAGTCTGATTA
>Ga0247840_10009380_pt1 | contig 12671 bp, 8 predicted proteins | sample LaCruzMarch2015__FD_192404 | JGI IMG/M metagenome (GOLD analysis project Ga0247840, IMG submission 192404) | Freshwater microbial communities from meromictic Lake La Cruz, Castile-La Mancha, Spain - LaCruzMarch2015_17m | ecosystem: Environmental > Aquatic > Freshwater > Lake | place: Spain...
GCGTTGACCCCGTGGCCCATCAACTCGGTGACGAAGAGCCCGGTGCCCATGAGTGCGAGCAGGCCCGCCCGGTCGCGCTCGCCCATGGCGACGACCAGATTGCGCACGCCGCCCCCATTGCCGGTGGTGGGGAGCTTGAGCCGACAGCCGGAATAGGCATCCAGGACATAGGTGCGCAGCACGCCGTCGCTCACCAGGTCCTTGGCCCAGGTGGCCACGCCGTCGCTGTCGAAGGGGGCGCTGGAGAGGCCGCGGGGCAGGTGGGGCTCCTCGTGGATGCGCATGAACTCCGGGAAGAGCCGCTCCCCCAGGTGGTCGAGCAGGAAGCTCGCGCGCCGGTACAGGCTGCCGCCGGAGATGGCCGAGACCAGGCTGCGGACCAGCCCGGTGGCCACCTCCGCCCGGAACAGCACCGGGGCCTTGCAGGTGCCCAGTTGGCGGCCCCCCAGGCGGGCGACCGTGCGCTGCGCGGCGCGCTCCCCGACCAGGCGGGCGGGCTCCAGGTCGGTCGCGGCACGGGCGCTGGTCCACCAGTAGTCGCGCTGCATGGTGTCGCCCTCCTCGCCGATGACGGCGCAGGAGAGGCCATGGCGGGTGCTCGGATAGCCGCCGACGAAGCCGTGACTGTTGCCGTAGACCTGGAGGCCGGAGTGGGCGCTGAGCGAGGCCCCCTCGGAGTTGACGATGCGCGGGTCGAAGGCGCGGGCGGCGTCCTCGCACTCGGCGGCGATGCTGATCGCCTCCTCGACCCCGATCGGCCAGGGGTGGTAGAGGTCCAGATCCAGCACCCCATGGGCCATCAGCGCGGCGTCCGCCAGGTGGGCGCAGGGGTCCTCCTGGGTGTGCACCGCGATGGCGCAGGCGGCCTTGACCGCCGCGCGCAAGGAGTCGGGGCTCAGATCCGTGGTACTGGAGGAGCCGCGGCGGTTGCCGAAATAGACGGTGATACCGAGCCCGTTGTCGCGGGTGTGCTCGACGGTCTCCACCTCGCCTAAGCGCACCCCGACCTCCAGCCCGGCACTGTTGCCGACCGAGGCCTCGGCGGCGCTCGCCCCGAGTCGCTTGGCCTCCGCCAGGAGGTGCTCGATGGTCTGTTCCAACCGCGCCAGGCGTTCGGCGGTATCCTCGGTCGAGGTAATGCTCATAGGGGGTCCTGCAAACTCGAACTGAAGCGATAATCGGAAAAAGAGGATTTAGCCGCAAATGAACGCAAATAAACGCAAATCATGCGGATGGTCAGCCGGATCCAATGCGCCGCCGGGATTGCGTCAGCACGAACCAATAAAGCCGTTGGCATTTGCGTTCATTTGCGTTCATTTGCGGCTCGATTGGCTTTCTCCGGGTCACTCGGAGCCGGTACCGCCGACGGTGAGGCTGTCGATGCGCAGCGTCGGCTGGCCCACGCCCACCGGCACGCTCTGGCCCTCCTTGCCGCAGGTGCCCACGCCGGTGTCGAGCGCCAGGTCGTTGCCGATCATGCTGACGCGGGTCAGCACGTCCGGCCCGTTGCCGATCAGGGTGGCACCCTTGACCGGCCGCCCGATCCTGCCGTCCTCGATCAGATAGGCCTCGCTGGTGGAGAAGACGAACTTGCCCGAGGTGATGTCCACCTGACCGCCGCCGAAGTTTACCGCATAGAGTCCGCGCGGCACCGAGGCGATGATCTCGCGCGGGTCGCGGGCGCCGGCCAGCATATAGGTGTTGGTCATGCGCGGCATGGGCAGATGGGCGTAAGACTCGCGCCGGCCGTTGCCGGTGGACTTGACCCCCATCAGCCGGGCATTGAGCTTGTCCTGCATGTAGCCGCGCAGGATGCCGTCCTCGATCAGCACCGTGGACTGGGTCGTCGTGCCCTCGTCGTCCATGTTGAGCGAGCCGCGCCGCCCGGGCAGGGTGCCGTCGTCCACCACCGTGACCCCGGGGGCGGCCACCCGCTCGCCGATGCGACCGGCGAAGGCGGAGGTCCCCTTACGGTTGAAGTCCCCCTCCAGGCCGTGACCGATCGCCTCGTGCAGCAGCACCCCCGGCCAGCCGGGGCCCAGGACCACGGTCATGCTCCCGGCCGGGGCGGGCTCCGCCTCCAGGTTGGTGAGCGCCAGGCGCACCGCCTCCCGCGCGAACTCCATGGCACGGTCCTCGACCAGGAACCAGCCCAGATCCGTGCGCGCCCCGCCGCCGCTGCCGCCCTGTTCGCGGCGGCCCTGGTCCTCGGCGATCACGCTGACATTGAGCCGCACCAGGGGGCGCACGTCCGCCGCCAGGGTCCCGTCGTCGCCCAGCACCAGCACCGTGTCCTGGACGGCGACGACACTCGCGCTGACCTCCTTGATCCGCGGGTCCTGGCGCCGGGCCTCCGCGTCCACGCGGCGCAGCAGGTCCACCTTGTCCTCGTCCGGCAGGCTCTCCAGGGGGTCGATGGGCTCATAGAGGCGGCGCTCGGCGCGGACCTGGCCGATGCGCACGCGCTTCTCGCTGCCGGCCCGGGCGATGGCGCGCGCGGCCTCGGCCGCCTGGGCCAGGGCCGGGTACTCCAATTCGTCGGAGTAGGCGAAGCCGGTCTTCTCGCCGCTGACGGCGCGAATCCCCACCCCCTGTTCGATGCTGAAATTGCCGTCCTTGATAATGCCGTCCTCCAGCACCCAGGACTGCAGGCGGCTCTTCTGGAAATAGATGTCCGCGGCGTCCAGGTGCGAGCCCGCGAGCAGGCCGAGCAGCCGGTCCAGGTGCTGATCGTCGAGCCCGGCCGGTACCAGGATGCTGTTGCGGGCGATGGCAATGGGATCGTTCATAGGGGATCGTTCATAGCGGGGAGTCGACTCACTGTCTGGCGGGGCCGCGCGTCGTACCGGGCCGCCGCGCGGTGCGCGGGCAAGCCTCGAAGATCGCAACCGGCGATGGGTCATGTGCGAGGATTACCGGAATTTTACAGGAAAAACCGGACGACCGGACTCTCATTGCGGCGCGCAATCCAACCGGAAAATCCCGTGTCATTCCCTCGCTGCTGCCCCTTTCTTGCGGGCTCAAGGCCCGCATTTCAAACGCCGATGCGCAAGCGCCGGGAAATTGCGGCGGACCGCGCCCTGGAAATCCCGGTCCAGGTCGCTCGCGGCGAAGCCGCTGCCACTCGGGCGCTGGGCCAGGACCTGACCCCAAGGGTCCACCACCATGCTGTACCCGTAGGTCTCCCGGCCGTTGGGATGCACCCCGCCCTGGGCCGCGGCCACCACAAAGGCCAGGTTCTCGATCGCCCGCGCCCGGACCAGGGTCTCCCAGTGGGCCTTGCCGGTGGTCGCGGTGAAGGCCGCCGGGAGGGCCAGCACCTCGAGACCGCGCTCCTGCATCCGCCGGAACAGCTCCGGGAAGCGCAGGTCGTAGCAGACGGCGATGCCGAGTCGACCCCAGGGGCTGTCGACGACAACCACCGCCTCGCCCGGCTCGATGGTGGCGGACTCCTGATAGTGCTCGTCCGCCCCGGGCACGCGCACATCGAAGAGGTGGATCTTGTCGTAACGGGCGACCCGCCGCCCCCGGTCATCGAAGACCAGACAAGCCGTACGCACCCGCCCGGGGTCCGTCGCCGCCAGCGGGATGGTCCCGCCCACCAGCCAGACCCGCGCCTGCGCCGCCACCCGGGCCAGGAAGGACTGGAGCGGCCCTGCCCCGTCCGCCTCCCGCAGGGCGAGCTGCTCCTCCGCGCCCTTGCTCATCAGGGCGAAGTTCTCCGGCAGCACCACCAGCCCCGCCCCGTCCGCCGCCGCCGCCCGGATCAGGCGCTCGGCCTCGGCCAGGTTGGCAGCCACGCCGGTGCCGCTGGTCATCTGGATCGCTGCCACCTTGGGCCTGTTCATCGTTGTCTTTCCCCCGCTGATCCTGGTGCGCCCGCGATTGTCGCCCCGGGCGCAAGGTGCGCGCGGCGCACCCTACGCCGATCGCCGATCGCCGGTCGCGGCCGCAACGACGATCAAGGCCCCCGGCGCCCCCGGGCTGCCGCTGATCGATAAACCATAGCATTCCCGCAGCCGGCGCGACAGATGCTGCTCACCCGCATGGACTCGACAGGACCAAATCTGTCCCGCGGGCGGCGGTCTCCGCCCCAGCGCGGCGGGGCCGCCGCCCGCGGGAACCTGGAAAGCGCTTTGCCTAACGTTTAGTATTGGCTTCCCCGCAAGCTTGCCCTTGGCCCCGAAGACCCAACCCTTGGGTTTCGCTGCCGGCCACCACCCCCACCGGAGGACATGAGAGATGTCACAAGATAAAATTTACCCCATCCCGGCGGAAATCGCCGCCAAGGCCCACATCAACGCAGCGCAGTACGAGGCGATGTACAAGCAGTCGCTCGCGGACCCGGAGACCTTCTGGGCCGCCCAGGCGCAAGAATTCGTGACCTGGTCCAAGCCCTGGGACTCGGTGCTGGACTGGAGTTTCGACGCGGAGAACCTGCACATCAACTGGTTCAAGGGCGGCAAGCTCAACGTCTCCTACAACTGCCTGGACCGCCACCTGGCGACCCGCGGCGACCAGGTCGCACTGATCTGGGAGGGCGACAACCCGGCCGAGGACCGCAAGATCACCTACCGCGAACTGCACGCGGAGGTCAATAAATTCGCCAATGTGCTCAAGGCCCATGGGGTCAAGAAGGGCGATCGGGTCTGCATCTACATGCCGATGATCCCCGAGGCCTCGGTGGCCATGCTCGCCTGCACCCGGGTCGGTGCCGTCCACTCCATCGTCTTCGGCGGCTTCTCCCCGGACAGCCTGCGCGACCGCATCCTGGACTCCGACTGCCGCGTGGTCATCACCGCCGACGAGAGTATGCGCGGCGGGCGCAGCGTGCCCCTGAAGAAGAACGTGGACACCGCGCTCGAGGAGTGCCCCAGCGTCGGCACCGCGATCGTGGTACGCCGCACCGGCGGCAAGGTGGCCTGGAAGGAGGGCCGCGACCTTTGGTACCACGAGGAAATGGCCAAGGCCGCCCCGGTCTGCGAACCCGAGGAGATGGACGCCGAGGACCCGCTCTTCCTCCTCTACACCTCCGGTTCCACCGGCAAGCCCAAGGGGGTGCTGCATACCACCGGCGGCTACCTGGTCTTTGCCGCCATGACCCACAAGCAGGTCTTCGACTACCAGGAGGGTGAGGTTTATTGGTGCACCGCGGACGTGGGCTGGGTCACCGGCCACACCTATATCGTCTACGGGCCCCTGGCCAACGGCGCTACGTCCCTGATGTTCGAGGGTATCCCGAACTACCCGGACATGTCGCGCTTCTGGCAGGTGGTGGACAAACACCAGGTCAACATCTTCTACACCGCCCCGACCGCCATCCGCTCGCTGATGCGCGCCGGCGAAGACCCGGTCAAGAAGACCTCGCGCAAGTCATTGCGCATCCTGGGTTCGGTGGGTGAGCCGATCAACCCGGAGGCCTGGGAGTGGTACCATCGGGTGGTGGGCGACGAGCGCTGCCCGATCGTGGATACCTGGTGGCAGACGGAGACCGGCGGCCACCTGATCACCCCCCTGCCGGGCGCCACCGCACTCAAACCCGGTTCTGCCACCAAGCCCTTCTTCGGCGTGGTCCCGGCCCTGGTGGACGCGGCGACCGGTACCCTGATCGACGGGCCGGGCGAGGGCGCGCTCGTCATCACCCAGCCCTGGCCGGCTCAGATGCGTACCGTTTACGGCGACCATCAGCGCTACGTCGACACCTACTTCAAGCAGTATCCCGGTTACTACTTTACCGGTGACGGCGCCCGCCGCGACGAGGACGGCTACTACTGGATCACCGGGCGCATCGACGACGTGCTCAACGTCTCCGGCCACCGCCTGGGGACCGCGGAGATCGAGTCGGCCCTGGTGCTGCACCCCCATGTGGCGGAGGCGGCAGTGGTGGGTTACCCCCATGACATCAAGGGCCAGGGCATCTATGCCTATGTCACCCCGATGCAGGGAGTCGAGGGCACGGATGACCTCAAGAAGGAACTGGTGGCCATGGTGCGCGGGGAAATCGGACCCATCGCCATCGTGGATATCATCCAGTGGGCGCCGAGCCTGCCGAAGACCCGTTCGGGCAAGATCATGCGCCGCATCCTGCGCAAGATCGCGGCCAACGAGATCGACAGCCTGGGCGACACCTCGACCCTGGCCGACCCGACCGTGGTCAATGACCTGATCGAGGGCCGCGCCAACAAGTAGGGCGGACCGGCTGGTCGCATCGCGGGCGGTGCGACCAGTCCAAGGGTCAGTGACGCGATCGAGCGCAGACAAACGGACAGTAGCAACAGGATTTCGACATACGTAAGCAGCAATGTATTATCCTGTCAATCCTGAAAAATCCTGTTGATCCTGTCCAATTTCCATCCGGCGGGTGCGACCTGCGGCTCAAGGCATGGACTTCGTTGGTGCCTGAGTCCGCGGCCGACGCCTGGCGGCTTCCAGATTAGATTATTGTTTCCCAGAGGTTAAATTGAGTTCTCATCGTCGTGTTGGGGTCTTTGTCGATGCCGAAAATGTCCGTTACAACGGCGGCTACCAGATGCGTTATGACGTTCTGCGCCGCTTTGCGGCCCGCGAGAACGGAGTCCTGCAACGTTTGAACACTTACATGGCCTACGATGAGGAGCGGGCCAGAGATGACATGGAGTACAAGAAGAAATCGCGGATCTATCAGCAGATGGTGCGGGACTTCGGCTGGAAGATTACCGTCAAGATAGTGCGTCGCTACACCGACGAGGCCGGCAACGTCACCACCAAGGCCAATGCGGACCTGGATATGGCGGTGGATGCCATGCTCCAGGCCGACAAACTGGATCAGGTGTTGCTCGTCACCGGCGACGGAGACTTCATCCAGGTAGTAAGTGCCTTGCAAAACAAGGGCTGCCGGGTGGAGTTGATCGGCTTCAAGAACGTGTCGAACCTTCTCAAGCAGACAGTTGACGCCTTTTACTCCGGCTTCCTGATCCCCGATCTGGTGCCCGTCTCCTATGAGCCGCGCAATGAGTGGGGTAAGTCCGGCTCCTGTGTACGCGGGGTCTGCACCAAGTGGATCGCCGACAAGGGCTACGGCTTTCTGCGTATCATGGACCACATCTCCCCCGACCTGTGGGTCACAGACCCGCGGGCCGAGGGTTCTCCCTACGCCAGCGTCTTCTGTCACGTCAACGAGTTGGCGGACGACGTCACGGAGGACCTGTTGATGAACCGGGAGACCGTGCTGGAGTTTTATGTCAACGAGAGCGAGCAGAAAGACAACGGACTGGTGGCAAAGAACGTCAGGCTCGCATTTTCGGTCAACAGATAACAGACTTGAGGACGCGGCCCCGCTAGGATTGACGGTGCGGGGGCTGACCCTGGTGCCGCCGCGGGTGCCGGGCATGGGCGGCACGGTGTTTCGAGGGCCCCCGCGCGCGCAGGTTGCGGCGCGGGCGGCACAGCTTGGACTTTGGCCCCGCGCCCCGCGGGGCCACCCCGACCGGACAGGCATCCAATGGCGACCAATCAGACCACCATGAAACCGTCGGGCCTGGCGTGGCGCCTGGTGCGCGATCGCTTGCTGACCGAGGACCAGGCGACCACCGCGACCACGGAGGCGTTACGGCGCCGCGAGCCCTTCGTCAAGTATTTAGTCGATCAAAAGGTGCTCGACAGCCGGCGCATCGCCATCGCCGCCTCCCACGAGTTCGGCGTCCCGCTCCTGGACCTGGCGGCGCTGGAGCTGGTCGACATGCCGCTGAATCTGGTCGATGAGAAGCTGATCCGCAAGCACCGCGCCCTGCCCTTGTTCCGTCGCGGCAACCGCATCTTCCTCGCCCTGTCGGACCCGACCAATGGTCAGGCCTTAGAGGAGATTCGTTTCAACACCGGGCTCGCCACGGACGCCGTCCTGGTGGAGGAGGACAAGCTCGCGGCGGCCATCGATCGCGCCATCGATGCCCAGGACACCACCATGACTGACCTCATGGATACGGACCTGGACAACCTCGATATCGCCGCGGACGACGAGGACCAACACGACGACTCCGATCTCAATGTCGATGACGCCCCGGTGGTGCGCTACGTCAACAAGATCCTGGTGGACGCCATCACCAGCAGTGCCTCGGACATCCACTTCGAGCCCTACGAAAAGTACTTCCGCATCCGTTTTCGCCAGGACGGTCTGCTGCGCGAGGTCGCCAACCCGCCGCTCAACATCGCCGCGCGTCTCGTCGCCCGGCTCAAGGTCATGTCGCGGATGAACATTGCCGAGCGCCGTGTCCCGCAGGACGGGCGCATCAAGCTCAAGCTCAGCCGCACCCGTGATATCGATTTCCGCGTCAACACCCTGCCGTGCCTGCACGGGGAGAAGGTGGTGCTGCGGATTCTGGACTCCACCTCGGCCCAGGTGGGGATCGATGCGCTGGGCTTCGAGCCGGAACAGCGCGACCTCTTCCTCGCCGCCATCAAAAAGCCCTACGGGATGATCCTGGTCACGGGCCCCACGGGCTCCGGCAAGACCGTCTCCCTCTACAGCGCGATCAATATCCTCAACGAGCCGCATGTCAACATCTCGACGGTCGAGGACCCGGTAGAGATTCAGGTGGCGGGGATCAACCAGGTCAACATGAACCCAAAGACGGGGCTGACCTTCGCCTCCGCGCTACGTGCCTTTCTGCGCCAGGACCCGGACATCCTGATGGTCGGCGAGATCCGCGACCTGGAGACCGCCGAGATCGCGGTCAAGGCCGCCCAGACCGGACACATGGTGCTCTCCACCCTGCACACCAACGACGCCCCGCAGACGCTCACCCGCCTTGCCAATATGGGTGTGGCGCCGTTCAACATTGCCTCCTCGATCCTGCTGATCATGGCGCAGCGCCTGACCCGTAAGCTGTGCCCAACCTGCAAGCAGCCCGAGGAGATACCGCGCGAGGCCCTGCGCGAGGAGGGGTTCACGGACGCCGATCTCGACGAGGGGATCACCGTCTACCGCCCGGTCGGCTGCGAACGCTGCACCAAGGGCTATAAGGGACGGATCGGGATTTTTCAGGTCATGAAGGTCTCCGAGGCGATCGGCCGCCTCATCATGGAGGGCGGCAACGCGCTCCAGTTGGCCGAACAGGCAGCGCGCGAAGGGGTCGCGAACTTGCGGCAATCCGGGCTGCGCAAGGTCAAGGCCGGGATCACCAGCCTTGAAGAGATCAACCGAGTCACGAAGGACTGACGCCCATGGCACTGGCAGCAGCGCAGAGGCCGCGGCCTAAACCGAAGGCCCCGCCGAAGGCCGAAAAGGCCTATGTATTTGTCTGGGAAGGGACCGACCGCCGCGGCGGCCGGGTCAAGGGTGAGACCCGTGCCTCCAGCATCACGACGGTGCGCAGCGATCTGCGCCGCCAAGGGGTCAACCCCACCAAGGTCAGGAAAAAGGCCCAGTCGCTGTTCAGCGGCAGAAAGAAGATCAGCGCCGGTGACATCGCCATCTTCAGCCGCCAACTCGCGACCATGATGGCCGCCGGGGTGCCCCTGGTGCAGTCCTTCGACATCGTCGGCCGGGGCCACGACAACGCGGCCATGCAGGACTTGATCCTCGCCATCAAGCAGGACATCGAGAGCGGTACCGCCATGGCCGAGGCCCTGGGCAAGCACCCGCTCTATTTCGACGACCTGTTCTGCAATCTGGTCGCCGCCGGTGAGCAGGCCGGCGTGCTGGACATCCTGTTGGACAAGATTGCGGTCTATAAGGAAAAGACCGAATCCATCAAGGGCAAGATCAAGAAGGCCCTGTTCTATCCCACGGCGGTCATCGCCGTCGCCATCCTCGTCACGGTGGTGATCCTGATCTTCGTCATCCCCCAGTTCAAGGATCTGTTCAGCAGCTTCGGGGCGGACCTGCCGGCCTTCACCCTGGCAGTCATCGGCATGTCAGACGTGCTGCGGGAGTGGTGGTGGGCGGTCCTTCTGGTGCTCGCCGGGTCAATCTGGGCGATCGGCTATGTCTTCAAGCGCTCCCGCAAGTTTCGCGAGATCATCGACCGCACACTCCTGAAGATCCCGATCATCGGCCCGATCCTCAACAAGGCGTCATTGGCGCGCTTTGCCCGCACCCTATCCACCATGTTCGCCGCCGGCGTCCCCCTGGTGGAGGCACTGGAATCGGTGTCCGGCGCCACCGGCAACATCGTCTATCAGGAGGCCGTGCTCAAGATGCGCGAGGAGGTGGCCACCGGCCAGTCCCTGCAGCTGTCGATGCGCCAACGCAGCCTGTTTCCCCACATGGTGATCCAGATGACCGCCATCGGCGAGGAGTCCGGCGCCCTGGACGAGATGCTCGCCAAGGTCGCTGACTTCTACGAGGAACAGGTAGACAACGCCGTCGACAGTCTCAGCAGCCTCCTGGAGCCGATGATCATGGTAGTCATCGGCGGCCTGGTGGGCAGCCTGGTGGTGGCCATGTACCTGCCGATCTTCAAGCTCGCGGCGGTGGTCTGACGTCAGGGAATAGGGCTTAGGGGATAGGGAATAGGGGGGATCACTATCCCCTATCCCCTACCCTCTATCCCCTATCCCCTATCCCCTATCCCTAATCACTGAGATCGACAATGCCGTGGATCGAGGTCTTCAACGCCAACCCGGGCCTGCTCTACGGGTCCGCCCTGGCCCTGGGGCTGATCGTCGGGAGCTTCCTCAACGTCGTGATCCTGCGCCTGCCGCGGATCATGGAGGCGAGTTGGCGCCGCGAGTGCGCGGAACTCGCCGGGACCCTCACGACCGACACCGAGCCGGCGCTCAGCCTGGCCCAACCGCCGTCGCACTGCCCATCCTGCGGCCACCGGATCCGCCCGTTGGAAAACGTCCCTATCCTGAGTTATCTGTTCCTGCGCGGGCGCTGCTCCGCCTGTCGCACCCGCATCAGCCCCCGCTACCCGCTGATCGAGGCCCTGACCGCGGCCCTGACCCTGATCGTGGTCCTGCACTTCGGCCTGAGTTGGCAGACCCTGGTCGCCCTGCCCCTGACCTGGGGACTGATCGCGCTCGCACTCATCGACTTCGACACCCAGTTGCTGCCGGACTCCATCAGCATCCCGCTGCTCTGGGTCGGTCTGCTGTGCAGCCTGTTCGGACTCTTCACGGACAGCGCCTCCGCAATCATCGGTGCCGCGGCCGGCTATCTGAGCCTGTGGTGCGTCTTCCAGCTCTTTCGCCTGGCCACCGGCAAGGAGGGCATGGGCTACGGCGACTTCAAGCTCCTGGCGCTCTTCGGGGCCTGGTTCGGCTGGCAGTTCCTGCCCCAGATCCTGCTGCTTGCGGCCTTGGCCGGGGCCCTGCTCGGCACCCTGCTCATCGTCACCGGACGCCACGCCCGCGGGGTCCCCATGCCCTTCGGTCCCTTCCTGGCCGTTGCCGGTTTCATCTGTCTGATCTGGGGCGCGCAGATCAACACCGCCTATCTGCGTCTCGCCGGCCTGGCGTGAGCGGGTTGCGGTCAGATGTTTAGGGTAGGACTCACCGGCGGGATCGGCAGCGGCAAGTCGACCGTGGCCGAGCGGTTCGCCGCGCTCGGCGCCGGCGTCATCGACACCGACCTGCTGGCTCGGGAACTGACCGAACCCGGTACCCCGACCCTGGCCCGCATCGGGGCCCAGTTCGGCACCGTCGTGCTGCCCGACGGCAGCCTGGACCGGGCGGCGCTACGCGGCCTGGTCTTTGCCGACCCGCGGGCCCGGGCGCGCCTGGAGTCCATCCTGCACCCGCCGATCCGCGGTCTGATGCTGGAGCGTGCCGCCTGTCTTGAGACGCCCTACGTGCTGCTGGTCGTGCCGCTCCTGTTGGAGAGCGGTCAGGAGTCCCTGGCGGATCGGGTGCTGGTGGTCGACTGCCCGCAAGCGGCCCAGATTGCACGGGTGTGCCGCCGCAGCCTACTCGCGCAGGCCGAGGTCGAGCGCATCATTGCCAGCCAGATCCCGCGCGCCCGGCGTCTGGCGCGGGCCGACGACATCATCGACAACGACGGCCAGCCCGCGGCCCTGGGACCCCAGGTCGAGCGCCTGCACCGGGCCTATCTGGCGCTCGCCGCCGAGGCCTAGCGCAGGGCGCTGATCGCATGAGGAGGTTTGTCCGCAAATGAACGCAGCGGACGAACATTCTTTCCGGGCTGACAGGTCACTGTGCTTTCTGGGATCATGGGCACCATGCCTCCCCGTTTCCCAGGACCTACCCGATCCCCATGAATGCCCCAGAGAACCTCGCCTTGCGCACCGGCGCCGCCGTGTTATTCGATGTGTTGACCGACCTCGGCGTCGAGACCATCTTCGGCCACACCGGCGGGGCCGTGATCCCGCTGCATGTCGAGCTGAACAAACGCCTGCGCGGCGGCGCGCCCTGCCCGCACTTCATCATGTGCCGCCAGGAACCCGGGGCCGGGCACGCCGCGGAGGGCTATGCCCGCGTCAGCGGCCGGGTGGGCGTGGCGCTAGTCACCTCCGGACCCGGGTCGACCAACCTCACCACCCCCATCGCGGACGCCTACAAGGACTCCATCCCGACGCTCTTCATCACCGGGCAGGTGCCGAGCGGGGCCATCGGCTCCGACGCCTTCCAGGAGGTGGACACGGTCGGCGTCACCCGGGCCATCTCCAAGCACAACTACCTGGTCAAAGACGTGCGTGACCTGGAGTGGGTGCTGCGCGAGGCCTATGCCCTGG
>Ga0247840_10009382_pt1 | contig 12671 bp, 8 predicted proteins | sample LaCruzMarch2015__FD_192404 | JGI IMG/M metagenome (GOLD analysis project Ga0247840, IMG submission 192404) | Freshwater microbial communities from meromictic Lake La Cruz, Castile-La Mancha, Spain - LaCruzMarch2015_17m | ecosystem: Environmental > Aquatic > Freshwater > Lake | place: Spain...
CTTTAAATGCCGGGCTGTGGTTCCGGCGCGGTCGTCTGGTCATCGTTTCTCCTGCTATCGGCATCATGCCGATCTCAGGCAGAAATTCCACCTAACCCCGTGTGCAGATTTCCCGAGCCACCTCTGATTTCGACGCCGAGAAGGCCATTGGAGCCGTCCGCCATGAGCGCTCGGCTGACCCGATAACCTACCGCAACGGTTTCAGGGACCGCACGCTGGAGACCCGCGTGGGCTTACTGGATCTGAAGATTCCGAAGTTCCGCACCGGCCAGTCCTACTCTCCCGGCTTCGTCCTGGAGCCGCGTCGACTGATGGACTTCGTGCGATCAGAAATCGATCCGGGGGATCGATTTCCCGACGAACGACGAACAGGTGACATCGTTCCTTGAGCGGCCTCTGGAGGGCGAGTGGCCCTATCTCTGGCTTGGCGCCACCTGCCTCAAGGTACGCCAGGGCGAGCGAACAGTCAGCGTTGCGGCCACAATAGCAGTGGCCGCCAACACCGATGGCAGAAGGGAAATCATCGGCCTGTCGATCGGCGACAGCGAGGCGATGGTGTTCTGGATGGAGTTCCTGCGCAGCCTCATGAAGCGCGGCCTCAAGGGCGTGAAGCTGGTCGTCTCTGATGCGCATGAAGGCCTGAAGGCGGCCGCCACCAAGGTCCTGCAGGCAGGACATGGCAACGCTGCCGCGTTCACACGACAAGAAACCTGCTCGCGCGTGTCCCGAAGCCTCAGCAATCGCGCCTGGCCACGCTGCTGCGCGAGGCGTTCACCGCACCCACCGCCGATAAGGCTCACGCCACCTGGCGCGCCATCGCTGATCAAGCCCGCAGCGTCCACCCGAAACTGGCAGAAGCGATGGATGGTGAGGCGGACCGTGGCCGAGGGGCGCGTAAGCCGCCGAACGAGAACGATGTCCTCGCCCACATGGACGTCCCCGCTGCGCACCGCGTGAAACGACACGCCACCAATGGCCTCGAGCGTCTCAGCAAGGAGGTGAAGCGGCGCGCCGATGTCGTTGGCGTTCGGCGCTGCGCTCGGACCGATGGCGCTTGCGCCTCACGCCCCAACGAGGCCTCGATCATGCGGCTCGTCGGCGCCTGCGCCCAACCAACCAGGACGCCGTGAGCCGATGCTGACGCTAGGGACTCGCTTGCCCTGCACGTCAGTTGCCGTAGCGACGCATTTCGCAAGCGCCATTGAGTCCCGAAATCAATAGATGTTAATTCTGCAGGACCGTGGCGTGTGGAACCGCGGGCAACAAAAAGCCGCTCCGACAAAGAGAGCGGCGCAGGGGAGGAAAACCAATGACCGTAAGAACCCTTCGCGGGGTGTCCGCGCTCGCGCTTCTGGTTGGCGTGCCAGGTCTTCAGCTAGCGGAAGCTCAGGGAACGACAGCGCCGGCATCGCCACAGACAGTAACAACCACGTCGACAACGGCAGATCAGCCAGGAGCTGACACTTCAGACCGCGTGGTTGTCACAGGCTCGCTGATCGCGACCAAGCCTGAAGATGCTCCAAAACCTGTTGAAGTGTTCACGGCTGCGGAACTTGAACAGCAGGGCTCGCCAAATGTTACGGAGTTTATCAGGTCGTTGACGCTGTCGTACGGCGACGATCTCGGGTTCGGTCAGGCCTCGCCGGACGTCCCCCAAGGCACGGGCTTTGGTAACGCCAACCTCAGAGGGCTCGGCTCGAACGGAACGCTCGTTCTGATGAATGGCAAGAACCTCGCGCCCTGGAACGGCTCGTATGGCGCTGACGTCAACACGGTGCCGATGGAAGCGCTATCAGCGGTCGAGGTGCTCAAGGATGGCGCATCTGCAACCTACGGCGCCGGCGCCGTTGGTGGCGTCATCAACTTCACGACGCGGCGCGACATCGATGCACCGCAGATCACCATCCAGAAACAGTTCTATGATGGATCAGACGGCTACTACAAAATCGACTTCCTGACGGGCTGGGTCGGCGATTCATCGAACCTGCTCTTCTCCGCCTCGGTCAGCCACGAAGACGCGATGTTGCAGACAGCGCGCGACTTCTCGAACCAGCCATTTGCAATCAACCCGGCGCCGTACACGCTGACGGGCGCCAACCCGGGCACGTTCCAGCCCACAACATCGGACTTCTACACCGCGACGACGATCGCTAGCGCGTTGACCTCCTTCCCCGGCATCAACGATCTGCCCGGCAGCACGGGAGCAGCGGCGCGTACGGCGTGTGAGGCGGTCGGCGGGTCTATCGCCAACACGATCCAGGGCAACTCGGTTCAAGGCACCTCCGCCAACCAGGCTTGCGCCTTCCCGCAGGCGCCCTTCCAGAACCTGGTCAATGAGAACGATCAGGTCAGGGCATACCTCGAGTACAACGGCGACATCTCCGAATCGATGGAGTTCCACTTCGACGTCAACTACAGCAAATCGAAAACCCTGCAGCAGCAAGTCCCCATCGGCCCTGCGAGTGCGACTGCCATTGACCGTACCTTCAGCGCGCTGTGCTCCAGCAGCTGCAACTATGTCATTCCAACCCGCATCCAGACCTTCACACCCGCAGGCGTTGGCGCTGGCGTGTTCACCGAGAACCCGTTCCTCGCGGACTTCCGCGCGCGAACCGGCACGAGCCTCGCTGCTTTGCCTGCAAACTCTGCACTGTATGCGGGTCTCAACTGGCGGCCCTTCATGTTCGGCGGCTATCCGCTCGAGAGTGGCGGCTTAAAGGTCGACACCTTCGAGCGCGACAGCTTCATCGTGAACGCCGGCATCAAGGGCGAATTCACCGACGACAATCTGTTCGGCTCCTTCCTGAGCGGCATCAATTATGACCTCTCAGGCCAGTACAACCAGTACCTCAACACCTATCACCAGCCCGACGTTTTTGCTTCCCGCCTGCAGAACGGGCTGCTTGGGTATGGCGGACCGAACTGCAATGCAGTTGATCGGGTTCCGACCGACTACTCGTCTGCGGCCGCGTATAACAGAACCGTCGGCGTTCAGTCAGATGTCGCGCCCGGCACGGCCGGCTGTCAGTGGTTCAACCCTTTCGCCAGTGCTTTTGCAACGAGCATCGCCAACGGCGCCGCCAACCCACAATTCAATGCAGGAACGATCGCCGGTCGACCTTCTGGCTACGCCAACCCGTCCGATCTCATGGACTGGATGATCGGCGACCGCGTTGCCGAGTACAAGCTGGAGTCCGTTACGATCAACGGGCAGCTCAGTGGGCAAGTCCCATCGACCCTTTTCGAGCTACCGGGGGGGCCGATCGGTTGGGCGCTGGGCATGCAGTCTCGTCAGGTAGAAGGGCGTTCATCAACGCGCGACGAGAACGAAGCTGAAGAGAACATGGCCACGCAGCCATGCGTCTTTCCCGATCGTGCAGTCGTCAACAACCCGGCGCAGGTCGAGCCCGGCGTCGGCACGCGCGGTTGCCCCGCAATCCAGGGTGCGTTCTTCAGCAACGGCCGCGTCAACATCGTCAATACTATTCCACCATTCTATTATGACACCCAGGTCTGGGCGACTTTCGGGGAGGTGCAGCTGCCCGTTCTGGAAAACCTGAACTTCTCGGCATCCATCAGGCATGAGGAGTACAATGGCGGGGATCTGATCGGCGACATCTACTCGCTCGCCGGCAAGTGGGATGTGACAGACAACCTCTACGTCCGCTCGTCCTTTGGCACCAACTATCGCGCGGACGGCGCCCTCGAACTTGATCCAGGGTCACAGGACGTCGCCACCGCTGGCTACGGGCGATTCGGCACCGGCTTCCAGCGCCAGCGTATCACGTCGGTTGCCAACGGCATTGGGCCGGAAGACGACAAGACGTTCAATTTCGGCGTCGGCTGGCAATCGGATCTCGGCGAAGGTCGTATTCGGGCGAGCGTGGACTTCTTTGAAATCGTGATCGACGGACAGATCGCAACAACAAGCGATACGACAATCCTCAATGACGTCTTCGGCTTGAACACGGTCACTGGTTTGCCGGGTACGCAGAACAATCGCGGCGTCACGGGCATTCCCAATACAGCGACGAACAACTCGCCCGGTCAGTTCGCGAACTGCAATGCCAGCCTGATCAGCTTCGTGACATTCACGACACCTTGCCAGCAGGGTGTCACGACGGGAGCGAATCTGAACGAAGTGCTCCGCTACCAGGTAAACGGTCCGGGCTTCATCACGAACGGCATCGATTACTCGATCGACTTTGCCTATCCGATGTTCGACGGGACGTTCTCAGCGCAGGTCACGGCCACCAACAACCAAGTCTACAAGGCTCGCGGCTACTCGGTGAACAACATCCTGTTTGATGGCGGCGGCAACCGTCTTGGAACGGCCAACTACACGCGGACCGGGAATGAATCGCGGCGCTGGCGCGCCAACGCCGCCGTCCGTTGGGCGAACGATACGCATAATGTCAGCCTGCGCGCGAACTACTCCTCTGGCACCTACAACGAAGCCTTTGAAGTCGGCGGCCTCGTGCCCGTGATCTCCAACATCGCAGCGACAACAACGATCAACGAGACCGTAAACTCGACTTATGGAATCTATCCCAAGGAGTATCTCGATTTTGACCTGAACTACATCTACACGGCGCCGTTCATCGACGACCTCGAGTTGCGTGCGACGGTCCTCAATATCTTCGACAAGGAGCCGTCGGCCGCACAGGGCCGGTCAGGCTATTACACCGCTACGGGCAACCCGCGTGGCCGCATCTTCGAGGTTGGTCTCACCAAGAAGTTCTAACCCGCGCCTTCGTACCCTTCTTATGGAATGAAGACTTGAACCGTTGACCTGCCGTTACCTACCCCGGACCTTTTTGGTCCGGGGATTATTCTCAGCGCGTGAGCCTGCGGCGGCGGGCAGGCTGAGGCGCACAGTTCTCAACGGAACCGTCGGGCATCTGGATTGGTGAGGGCTATCTCCGGTATGGAGAACACCCGAACGCTGCCGGTGGGGCGGTTGATCGCGTAAATCGTGCGGACGGCGCTTTTGTCCCACGCGAAGGCCTGACCTGCGACATCGATCTCGATGGTCGCCAGGTGAAGCAGGACAGGTCCCATCGAGGGTTTTGCGAGTACATACATTTCGGGCCGGTCGTGCCCGAGCAGGTAGAGATAGCCATCGGGTCCGATACCTCCACCGGAAGCCGCGTGCGGTGCCATGCGCACACGGACGCTCTCAGGCAGCATCCAGCCGCCCGTGCGGCGCCAATCCGCGTCGAACGTGCTGATACCGGCGAAGGCTGAATTCTTGTAGGCCAGACCTCCCTCGCCATCGTAGTGGGCGAAGCCGGCGACCCACCCTGCCCCAAGGCGCTCGAAGAAGGTCAGCGAACCTTCCTCCATCAACCCCATGCTGTGAGATTCAATGTGCATCATGGTGGCGCTGTCGATGACTTCCACGGAGCTTGCCATCGGCGTCTCCGGAAAGTTCGAGTTGGCGCACCACAGCTTCGCCGCATCGGCGATGCAGGAGTTGATGTGGCGGATCAGGCCGCCGCGCGGGCTGGCCCAGTAGGCGACGCGGGCGCCGTTCCCCTTCTCGTACTTAGCGACCACATTGTTGACGACCGCATAGAAGTGCGAAGCATCGACGGCGACGCCCTGCCGGGCTTCCGGCGCGGAAAACTCCTTCACCAGCGTCGCGCTCAGGGCGACCGGTGCGATCGGCTGGTACTGTGGTATCTGCAGTCGCGCTGGCGGCTGCGCGCTTGCCGCGCCGGCTGTCACGGCAACAACGCTCAGCGCACGCAGAAGGTTCAGCATGTCTTTCTCCTCCACAAGCCGGTTTCCTCAGAACCCGAGCCGACCGGCCGCCGCAGCGCGGATGCCAAGATGAGTTGCAGATGGCCGCTCACGGCCTGGCGTCGCGGTGTGGATGGGCGAGTTGAGCACGTCGGGTCCCGACGGCGTCGACACCGCCATGGTTGTTGATCCGCCGCCGTCGAGATTGATGGCGTCGCTGGCGCCCAGCCGGGTGAAGAGAGCTGTAACTTCTGTCAGCGAGGCGCCTTCGCTGAAGCCAGCCTGACGCCCGTCGATCACCAGGATCCAGGCGCGCCGGCCATCTGCCGACAGCCCGACTGCCGTGCGCGGGTGCTTCGCGCTGGCATAGGCAGCGTCGTAGGGCGCAAGATCGCGCGCAACGCCGTTGGCGAGAAGCAACGGACCGGCTGCCATGGCATGATCGGTGCCTGGCGCGCATACTTGGCCGCCGAGAATCAAGACGTGACGTCCTTCGATGCACAGGATGGCGTTCACGCGCTTGTCTTCGTCGAGCTCGACAGGCGAGGCCTCCCGTTCACCGGAAATCGATGCGCCGGAGACGTCCACCGGATCGCCGGCATGAGGATAGAAATCGTCTCCCCCCGGCGATCCGCCCTTGAAGGGGGTGAAATAGCCGCCATTGACCGCCGCTTGCAGACGGAACTCGGCGAGATAGCCGCTGGTTGTGCGTGCGGTGAACTCGCGTCCCTTTGAGCGATCGCCCGGCGTTACCTCGAGCATGACCCGGCCGAGGTCGAGCTCGAGGAGGTGGATGCGCTTGGGGCCGCCCTCCCTGTCCTCGATCAGCCTGTAGGCGACGCCGTCGAACAGTGGTTCCCCGGCGAGGGCGATGCGCGGTTTTTCCGCCAGGGTGGTGCAGCCTGGCACGATCCCGGCAAGCAGGATGGCTGCCGACATGCACGAGAGCCCGGCGCGTTTCACCCGTGGCATGTCCGCCTGCCCCCCGGCATTCTAGTACTTCACGGCCGCGCCGACCCAGAACTGCCGGCCATAGAAGCTGAGGTCGCGTACGAAGCTGAAGTTCGGGCCAGAGTAGTTGTACTTGCCCTCGCTGGTCAGGTTGCGGACCTCGCCGATCAGCTCGACATTGTCCGACAACTGATAGCGCGCCTGCACATCGACGTTGTGCATTTCCTTGTCCATGCGGTCCACCGCCGTGCGGATCTCGCTCACATAAGCGTACGTCGCCCGGGCACGGAAGGGACCATCCTCATAGAAGATCGCAAGGTTGCCAAGGAAGTCGGCCTGGCCCTGCAGATAGTCGAGCTTGACACCGTTGTTGGTCGTCTCGCCCTCGAGGAAGGTAGCGTTGGCCGAGAAGCCGATGTTCGCGAGCGGGCCGGGAAGGAATTCCAGGCGGTTCTGCACTAGCGTAAGTTCAATGCCGGAGACCTCGGCCGAGTCGGCGTTGACCGGCTGGTTGACCTGCGTCTGGACGCCGTTGATGACCTCGGCTGTCGTGCGCGTGATGATCTCGTTGGCGATGGTCTTCTGGAACAGGCCAACCGCCAGGATGCCCTGGTCGCCCGGGAAATAGTATTCGAGCGAGCCTTCAAGGGTCTCGCCCTCGCGCGCTTTCAGATTGGCGTTGCCGCGGCTGATCGTACCGTCTGCGGCAACCGTTTCCGATCCGCCAAGGCTCGACAGGTTCGGACGGCCAACGGCGCTGGCGGCAGCGAGACGCAGTTTCCAGTCGTCCGTTATATCGTAGCTGAACGTGACCGACGGCAGGAAGTTCTCGTCCTGGCCCGATTGGGTCTGGCGCGTGAAGTCGGACACATTCGCCCCGCCTGTCGCGGTGCGACGCCAGCGCTGCACATCCGTTTCTGTCTGCTCCCAGCGGCCGCCGAAGATCAGGTTATGGCGTTCGCCCGCGTGACGCACCAGGCCGTAGACAGCGGCAACGCCCTCCTCCACCAGCCAATCCGAACCGATCGTCTGGCGGTTGGTGTTGAGCCGGTCGATCGTGAAACCTGCGCTGTTCTGGTCGAAGAAGGTCTTGAACGAAGCGAAATCCACGAACTGCTGCTTGAAGGTCGCATAGATCGGCGTGTAGTCGCGCGCGATATCGAACTGCGCCAGGGTCAGCGGTCCGCCGACCCCGGTATAACCGTTGTAGATGGTCTGAGTACGGTCATTGTCACGCGTGATGTCGCGCAGCTTAAGACCGGCGCCGAAACCCCAGCCCATGTCGCCTGGCTCAGTGTTGAAGCCATAGTCGATGCGGCTTTCGTAAACGTACTCGTCGCTGTCGTCCTGGTAGGGCTGGTAGGCCGTGAACCCGTAGAGCGCGGGGTTGTTGAAGCGGGGATCGATGTTGCTGGCGACTGTCACGCCATTGCCCATGATCTCGATATCGAATGCGGCCGCCGGTGCGCCCAGGGTGAAAAGGAGCTCATTCGAGGGCTCGAGGAACGTCGCCTCGGAATAGGCCGTCCGGGCCTTGAAGGTGTGGTCAGCGGTGGGCGTCCAAGTTGCCCAGGCTTGGGTGACGAGAAGCGGTTTCTCGATCGGGAAGTCGTTGAAGCGCACGAAGCTGCCATTGGAGCCGGTCTGGTTGCGCAGACGCTGGCTATGGCGCAGTTCGTTGTCGTCCTGCCTGAAATAGCTCAGCGTGCCGCCGGCCTGTAAGTCATCCGAGGGCCGGTATTCCAGCTTCAGCGTGGCGCCGTAGCGGTCTACCGAATTGGGGAAGGAGGACCACAGCAGGTCAGTCGGGATGAGTGCGTTCGTGCCCGTGACAAACGAGGATGCCGGCCGCGGATTCTCGGTGATCGCCGCAGGCACGGCCTGCGGGAGGATCCGCTCCTGGTCGCGGTGCTTCTGCGAGTAGTTGACGCTGAGCAGGACGCCGAACTCGTCCGCGGCTCCGAAAGTGGTGGAAACCGTGCCATCGAAACGGAAGTTCAGGGAATCGTCATTGCTGCGGTTGTAGCCCTCGCCGGGAATCTCCTGCGAATCCGATGTGCCAACGAAAAGGTTGCCCGCTGCATACAGACCGATGTGGTCGAAGGGCGAGCGGGTGACGAGATTGACCGTGCCGCCGATCGCGTTGCCGTCGCTATCGGGCGTGCGCGATTTGACGACTTCCAGCCGCTTCACTGCCGTCGAGGGGATCGATTCCATGTTGAGCTGCCGGCCGCCGCGCTCGGCTGTGGCCATCGTCGAGCCATCGAGGCTGCCGAGCGTGTAGCTCGGATTGAGGCCGCGGACCGAGACGTAGCGGCCTTCGTCTTCGTCGAACACCGTCTGGACGCCGGGCAGGCGGCGGAAGGAGTCGGCGATGTTGTAGTCCGGTTGCTGGCCGATATCGTCGCTTGAAAGGAATTCGCCCACGATCTCGGACTCGCGCTTGGCGCGGATGGCTTCCTCGTTCTGTGCGCGATAGCCGACGATGGTGATCGTATCGGTGTCTTCGGCCGACGGCCTCGTCTGCGGGGCTGGTTGCATGGCCTCCTGTGCCAGCGCAGGCAGTGGCGCGACTGACATCAGTATCGTCGTGACGCCCAGTTGCTTGATCCAGCCTGGTTTTGACTTCGTGGACATGGCCGTTCCTCGCCGCATGAGATGCCCGGCAGCTAGCCAGACCGGACGACGTTTTCTTGACAACGGCGCGAAGATCTCGCGACAAGGCGGCTGCGCGCACGCAACGATTGGCAGCAGGTTGACGCTGCAGAGCATCCGCCGGGCGCATCGCCGCGCATTCGGTTGTCATGTTTGAGTGCTGTGTCGACACAGGTACATTCAGGAGACCTGAGATGACAATCACCAGACGCCGAATCCTCGCCGCTGGCGCTGTCATGCCCTTGTTCGCCTGTACGACGCAGGTCTCGCCGGCGATCGCTGGCCAGAACCGGAAGCGCGGTCAGTTCACGCATTCCGTCGCCTCCGGCGATCCCTTCCCCGAGTCTGTGGTGCTGTGGACACGCTTTGTTGCGACTGATGGAGGCGCGGCCTCTGTCGGCTGGGAGATTGCGGAGGACGAGGGCTTTCAGCGCATCGCGGCGCGCGGCGAGGCTGTGGCGGGACCGGCGAGCGACTATTGCGCGAAACTGCTCGCTGGCGGGCTGCAGGCAGGGCGGCCCTACTGGTATCGCTTCGCCAGCGCCTCGGGCTATTCGCCGGTCGGCCGCACCCGCACGGCGCCGCGGCCAGGAGATGGTTCGCGCCAGCTCACACTGGCGCTGTTTGCGTGTTCCAACCTGCCCAGCGGGTGGTTCAACGCGTACGGCCATGCTGCGAGCGACGACAGCATAGATATCGCGGTGCATGTGGGCGACTATTTCTACGAATACGCCAGCAGCCGATATGGTGCGACCGCCCTGGCGGGGCGCGCGGTTGAGGACTTCGAGTGCGTAACACTGCCCCAGTACTATTCGCGGTACGCAACCTATCGGTCGGATCCAGACCTGCAGGAGCTGCATCGCCTCAAGCCGTGGGTGATGACATGGGACGATCACGACTTCAGCAATGACAGCTACATGGACGGCGCCGAGAACCACCAGCCCGAGACTGAGGGCGACTGGGCCTTGCGCCGCGCCGCCGCCATCAAGGCGCACAGCGACTGGACGCCGACGCGCGCCTCCGCGGTCAGCGGCGGCCTGATCCACCGCAGCCTGCCCTGGGGCAACCTTGCTGATCTCATCGTGCTGGACAGCCGCATGGTCGGCCGCACCAACCAGATGGACTGGCGCCCGCTGCTGCTGCCGGCGGTCGACAGGTCGCAGGCGGAGTTCACGCGGATCGCGCGGGATTTCTACACGGGCCCGATGTCCGATCCGAAGCGTAGCGTGCTTGGGGCCCCGCAGGAGGCATGGTTCGCCGACCAGCTGAAGTCGTCCGCCGGCCGCGGCGCACCGTGGCAGGTGGTGATTGAGGGCTCGGTGCTGGGCGCGGCGATCGCTCCGCCTGCGGGAGACGGGCTTGTGCCGGCCGGCGCATCGGACGGCCAGCGCAGGCAAGCCGCGATGCTGTCCATGCTGGGCGCTGCAGGCCTGCCCTACGACATTCCCCTCTGGTGCGGATTTCCCGAAGCGCGACGTCGGTTCCTCGCGACCTGCGCCGGATATGGGCGCAACGTGCTCGCGCTGGGCGGCGAGACGCATTCCGGCTGGGCCTTCAACCTTCCCGGCGGAAAGGATGGGCGCCCCGCCTGCGTCGAGGCGGCGGCCTTCGCGGTGGCGGCTGGCGGCAAGGCGCGCGGCGGCGTGCTCGACAAGGGTCCGCGCGAACAGCGCTACAGGGCGGCAAGCCCAGAGGTCGGCTGGTGTAATCTTGCCGAGTGCGGCTACACACGTATCGCGGTCACACGCCAGGCGGCGACAGCTGACTGGATCGGCTTCAACGACCTCACATCGCGCACTGCAGCTTCGACATCGACCGAGCGCACGATTTCCGAGGCCACCGAACGGCATGGCGCATCGCCATGGCTGAGTGTTGTGTGAACCAGCGGAAGGACCCGATCGCCGAGGTCAGGCGCGCCCCAGCGCGCCAGATTCTGCACACCCGGAGAGGCGCGATTATCGGATATCGGCTGATGACAGCGCTCTTGCGGGTCCCCAGTTAGCCGGTGTGCAGATTGAGGCCGTCGGGCCTGGGCGATCCAGATCTGTCAATCAGCGACGATGCTGCGCTGTGGCGGCTCATCGCCCGGGACCTTCCGTTCGAAATCCTGGGCGCCCCAGCATGAGCCCGGACCGGAATTGAAACCCGCACAGCAGTGTTCGTGGCGGGGTTGACGTGTTGCCTGATCGGGCTGTCCTATCCAGCTGTTGCATCTGGGAGGGAGAGCACCGCGATCATGACAGCCAGCCAGTCCCAGGGCCCTGACCGGCGTGTCTTCCTGTCGGGTGCAGCAAGCGCTGCAGGGCTTCTCCTCGGTGCTCCGCCGGCTCAAGCGGCGCCCGGCAAGGATTTTTCTGAGGTCGATGCCATTCTTGCGGCGGCGGTGAAAGCCGGCGACGTGCCCTGGGCTGCACTGCTCGTCACCAAAGGCGGCGCTGATCTCTACGCGGGCGCCTACGGCGTCCCGTTGGGTCATGTTGACGTGCTGCGTTCGGCGACCAAGGTCGCCACGGTCACGGCTGTTCTCACCCTCGTCGCGACAAGGCAGCTCGGACTGGACGATCCGGTGAGCCGCTACATCCCGGCGTTTGGCGGCGAGAAGGCGGCGATCACCGTTCGCCAGCTTCTGTCCATGAGTTCGGGCCTGCGTTCATCGCTCCAGGCGTTTTCGGACGCGGCGCCTCTGTCAGAGTCAGTCGCGGTCATCGCCGCCGCTCCGCTGGCTGCGCCGCCGGGAACGCGATTCATCTACGGAAATCTCGGGCTCACCGTTGCCGGGCGGGTCGCTGAAATCGTCTCGGGCAAGAGTTGGGATGCGTTCTTTCAGGACGCCCTGGCCGCGCCCCTCAAGCTCGACTTCAGTTATGTGCCGCTTGAGACCGGGCGTCTTGGCGGCGGCGGGCGGACCAGTCTTTCCAGTTATGGTCGCCTGTTGAAGCTCCACCTCGCGGGCGGCGCGCTCGATGGCGTGCGGATCATTTCACCTGAACTCGTTACCCAGATGCAGGTCTCGAACGGTGCAGCATTCAAGAACCCGATCCCCCAGACCGAGGCCTATGGCTATGGCATGGGCTGGTGGTTCGATCGGCTTCGCCCGGATGGGTCCGCCAGGGTCATGAGTGATCCGGGCGCCTGGGGCGCCTATCCATGGATCGACCGGGACCGCCAGTACGGGGCGTTTGTCTTCGTGCGCAGGGAGCTCGCCGACGGCGTTGCCCTCGTCAACAGGATACGCCCCCTGATCGATCGGGCGATTGACAGTTGATGAGCCGCTCGCGACCGGTCCGGTCTTGCGAAATCAGGGACTGACAAGGGGCCTG
>Ga0247840_10009384_pt1 | contig 12670 bp, 8 predicted proteins | sample LaCruzMarch2015__FD_192404 | JGI IMG/M metagenome (GOLD analysis project Ga0247840, IMG submission 192404) | Freshwater microbial communities from meromictic Lake La Cruz, Castile-La Mancha, Spain - LaCruzMarch2015_17m | ecosystem: Environmental > Aquatic > Freshwater > Lake | place: Spain...
CCGTAAATAAGTGGAATGAGACAATTAAAAATATTCCGGCATCTAATATTGCCGCAACTGCGGAAGTAAATCGGTTGCAAGCAGCGGTTAATTCCGGTAATATGTCTTATAAACAAGCTACTGAATCAATAAATAATTTTACTAAATCAATTGATAATAAGACTAAAGCGGTAAAAAGTTCCGGTGATTCTTTCAGAGCGTTTGCGTCTGGTATCATTGGTGGTGGAGCTGCCGCTAATGTTGCAGCGGGTTATTTCACTAATCTTGCTGTGGCTGTAAGAAGTTTGGCTGCTTGGATTCCTGCTGCAATGATTATAGGTGCTTTTACGGAAGCAATTACAGGAGCTGTTAAAGGAGTAAAAGAATTTGACCAAGCTCTTAAAAATTTACAAGCCATCTCTCAAGGTACTGATGCTGAAGTAGCTTTACTTGGGGATGAAATGATAAAGCTTTCTAATAACACAAAATATTCTGCTACAGAAATATCTAAAGGAGCTATTTTTATTGCACAGGCTGGTTTTACTGCTGGAGAGACTTTACAGGTCATAGGTGCTGCTGCTAAACTTGCTCAAGGCACATTGTCAGATATGTCTATGTCTGCGGATCTTTTAACAACCGTTTTAAGAGTTTTTCATATAGAGGGAAGGGAAGCAGCAAATGTGGCAGATATGTTGGCAGTAGCCGCAAATAAATCTAAAACAGATATTCAAGGATTAAGAATTGCTTTTAACTATCTTGGTCCGGTAGCACAGGCTACCGGAATGTCTTTACAAGAAGCTTTGGCTTCTATCATGGCTTTGGCTAATGCTGGTATTAGGATGTCCACTGTTGGTACTGGTATGAGGCAGATTCTTTCCAGACTTGAAAATCCAACAATGAAACTTAAAATGGCTATGGATGAAGCTGGTTTATCCACAAAAGATTTTAGTTTTAAGACATATACGTTGGGAACAGTAGCAGAAAATATGGCAAAGATTATTCAAGGTAGTGCGGGAAATGCTTTGAAATTCTTTGGAGAAAGAGCAGGAAACCAAGCTTTGGTTATTTCCAATCTTGGTGAAAAGATGGATGTGTTAGTGGGGTATTTAGGGGAATTAGGAGCAGCTAATGCCATGGCTGCAAAACAATCTGAAGGATTGTCTGTTAAATTAGCCATTCTGTCTAATCGTTTTGAAAATATGTTTATTCAAATGACATCTGGCACAATCACTGACATTTTAAAAGGGATAATTACAGGTCTTACCACTCTTGTAGATTGGTTGACTGTTGTTACCAATAATTCATTTGTTAAATTTTTAGCTGTGGTGGCTATTGTTAATACTTCCGTAAGTCTTCTTGTTATTGTTTTTAGAAGTTTATTGGCTTTGTCTTTGGCTAGTTGGCTAGATGTCAGTAGAGCAAGTATTGTGGCTATGATGAATAGTATGGGTCTTTGGCAGACTGTGTTGACAGCTATTCTAGGTTCTTTGTATCAATTTGCAAATATTATTAGTAGCATAACAGCCCTTTTACCTAATACGATAAGTGCTCTAGTTGCTTTAAGAACATCTTTTTTTACCGTCGTTGCCGCTATAACAAGCATGGTCACACAGTCCCAAGCATTGGTAGGAATAATCACAGCTTTAACAACCGCTTTTACTTTTTTATCAGCCATTTTTAAAATGGCAGCTTCTTTAATTATAGTATTGACTGCTAATTTGTGGCAATACATCACTGCCCAAATGACGGTTGTTACTCAATCAAGAATTTGGATAGTCGCTACAGAACTTTTAACAGTGTCTTTAGGAGCACTAGGTACAGCAATAAAAGGAGTGATTGCATCTACTACTTTTTGGTTAGCAGCATTAGCAGCTTTAGCGGTTTATTTTATTGGTAGTAGCAACGCTAAGGAAAAAGAAATACTTTTGTTACAAAAACAAACTTTGAAGTATCAAGAATCTGTAGAAGTATTAAAAGGATATGCAAAAGAATTAACTTCTTTAGGGGAATCCCAAGCAGCAGGTAATGATGTGTCTTTGCAGAACCTTGCACTTCTTCAAAAAATCAAAGCTGCTTATCCGGAATTAAATAAAGAATTATTTAAAAGTACTTCTTCTATTAAGGAACAGACTGAGGCTGTGTTAAAATTATCTGCGGCTTATGATGTTAAGGCAATAGAATCTGCGAGGGTGACTACTGAAAAAATAGTAATATCTATGCAAGAGGGTGCCAAAGCTGCTAAGATTTATCAAAATGCTTTGGATAGCAATAAAACTGTTTGGCAAGCTTTAGGTGTTTCTGTTTTGCAGACATATAAGATTTTTACGGATAATACTACATGGTGGATGAATACCAAATTGGCATTTTCTTTGCTTATGGATGGAGCAATGGGCACTAAGGATGCTGTTACCATGTTGTCAGATGGTATTATTAAAGCTAACGCTAGTCAGTTTTCCAGTTATACTGAATTGGCTTCTTTTCTCACTAACGCAAGTCCTAAAATACAAGCCGATATATTAGCTACTCTTCCCAGTGATTTAGCCCGAGAACGTGTAGCTGCTTTAATAGCCACAAATCTTGAATACCAGAACATGTTGAAATTGCGGTCTGATTATTCTAATGAATTAGCCAATGTCCAAAAAAAGAATATTGAATCTCTTGGGGAAGATTGGATTTCTTATTTTCAACAACAAGATGCTGCTGGCATGCAAGTAGTAGCTAATGCTGCAATCAGAGCCCAGGCATTAATAGAGATAGAACAGAAAAAATTCATGAGATCTAAGCAAACCGTAGATGATAAAATAGCCCGAGATAAGGCTGTTCAGGAAATAAAGGTCAGTCAGCTTAATGCTTTAGTGGAATATCGGACAAAGCAAGTGGATCAAATGCTTGCTCTTATGGATAAGTATTACAAAAACGAAGAAAAAGGAATAAAGACTTCTTATGAAAATCAACTAACCGCTTCCAAATTAGCGGAGACTTTAGAAATAGCTGCTTTAGATGTTAGATTATTGGGACAAACAAGATACCAAGAAGCTAAATCTAAAATAGAACAATTTTATATTGATAAAAATAAACTTTTAGTGGATGCGGAAGCCGCTGCCAGTATAGAGGCTGCTAATAGGGCTTTGGAAAGACAAAAAATATTTTTAGGTCAGCAGACCAGCTTAAAAGAAGGTTCTGTTAATGATGCTAATTCCAGAATAGCTATTGCCGAACAAGTTCATGCCGATAAATTAGTTGAAATTTATAAAATCCAACTTGGTCATTACAAAACAATGATTACGGCAAAATTGGCTGAAGTTGAAAGGCATAAAGCGGCTGCATTAAAAGCCGAAGATGACATAAGTGCTGCCCAATTAGCAGGCTCTGAAAAAGTAAAAAGTTTAGAAGAACAAAAACGGAAAGCCTTGCAATTAACAATGACGGCTAGGGAAAAAGAAAAAGATGATGTTTTGCAGTTTTCTAAATTAATGACTTTAGGGGATGCTGAACTAAGTAACTCCAGGATAGCCAAAAGTGATGCTGAGAAAAAAGCTAAATTAGCTTTAGCTAAGGAATATTATGAACAAGCCCAGAGTCTGAATACGTCTTTAACAGTCAGTGATTCAGACAGTTCCAAGAAAGTAGTAAAAGATGATGAGGACACAAAAAATTTACGAATAGCCAATATTAATCTTTTGAAGACAGCTTTTAGTAATCTTACCGATCAAACCATTGCTAATGCAGATAGCAGAAAAACAGCAGAGATTGATGGTGCGAAAGATGCCCAGAAAGCAGTAAATGATCTGTTGAATTCTTATAATGAAGTCACCGGCAAATTAGAAAAAGCTGTGGAAATCCAGATAGATAATGATAAAGCTGTGCAAGCAATGACTACTTTGGCAGAAGCTATATCTGGGTTCAATAGCTCTGATAAATCTAAAGTAGTTGTGCGTATAAAAGCTACAGGTTCAGAAGAAAAAGACATAAGTGAAAAGATAGCTGATGTGGTGACTATGATAGATGAGTTTGCCACTGATGTGAAAGCTAAAACCTTTGATTACGTTGTTCGTTTTATGGGAACCTTAGATGGTTCAAACACAAATGAATTTACCTTTTCTCAGATATTTGAAAAAATAACAACCTCTTTGTCTGCTCTAAAAACAGATATTGCTAAGTTAGCACCTGAATTTCTTATTAAGATTATGGGAAATGCAGGTGGTTCTGTAGAAACTTTTGTGGTTATTTTAGAATATGTTAAACAGCAACTTGCTGGATTAGTGATACATATTGCAAAAAACATAATTGGTTTATTTACAATTCTAACCAATGTGGATGCTCTTGTTTCTGAGGTCACTGCTGAATTAAGTGGTCTTAAAACAACCATAGAAAGAATGCAACCTGTTTATACAATTACTACTCGTTATGTTTCTTCAGGAAGTGCTCCTGGTACTGATGAATGGGGATATACTCCAGATCAGTATTCAGGTGGTGACTATGGAGCAGGGGTTAGTGATGGCAGCGGGCCTGGTTTTGCTTCAGGAGGATCTATACCTGGTACAGGCAATTCCGATACAGTTCCTGCAATGCTCACACCGGGGGAATTTGTAATAAATAAGGCAACAGTTCAAAGTTTAGGAACTGGCTTCTTTCAATTTATAAATGGAATAAAGAATTTTGCTAAAGGTGGCTTAGTTCAGCATTTTGCAAGTGGTGGGGTTGTTCAAAATTTTGCAGATGGTGGCACTGTTACTACAAGTGCTCTTACTTATGCTTCTAACATAGAAAGGTCTTTGAAAAGTCTAGTTGGCAGAATAGATTCAATGGAAGCAAAACTTAAGGTCACTACTACTGCTGATTCCGCAGTAACAGCGGCGCAAGTAACATTATCTAATTTTAATAGATGGGTAAAAAATAATCCAGCTAAATATTTTGTGCAAATGTTAAATAATGAAGTGTCTTCAAGAATTTATGCAGCAATGGCTGGTTATGCTTCTGGTGGTTCTGTTCCTGGGGCAGGTTCAGGGGACACAGTTCCTGCAATGCTCACTCCAGGGGAATTTGTAGTTAATAAAGGAACTGTTAGTGCTTTAGGAGAAGGTTTTTTCAGTTTCATAAATAGCATGAAAAGTTTCTCTGTTCCTAAGTTTAATACAGGTGGTTTAGCATTTGCTAATGGTGGTTCTGTTCCGAATAGCAGTGGTGAGATATTTACTATTAATTTACAAGCAGGAGCTGAAAAACTTCCCTTGCAAGTTATTGGTAATCCAGATACAATGAGAAACATGATCAGATCGTTTGAAAAGGAATTGTCGAAAATGAGGCTAAGTCATGTCTAGTCCTAAGTTCATCATATTCAGTACAGAAAGAGGAGCATCAATAGTTCCGAAAACATTAAGTCCTGCTCCTGCAAGTTTAGTAATATTCAGTAGAGACCCTATTGCAACAGGAAGTTATGATCCTCATGCAGGAACAACTTCAAGAGGAACCGTTGTTTCTACATTAGGTGGTACAGTTATTCAAGATTTTGGATCAAATATGCAGGATCAGCGCATAGCGATTAAAGATGAGGCTGCCTTCACGCAAACAATAGTGACGAACATTCTTTCACTTTACAATGTGGCGTCTACTGAGTACTACTTTACCGATGGCTACGACTGCTTTAAAGTGCAGTTTGCTAGACCGAACGGGTTCAGTCATAGAAGAAATTTAATTTCTTCATTTTACGGTGTAGCCAGGTTTGATTATGAGATAAATTTTGTAGTCACAGGATAATAAATGGCAACAGAATACGGATGGAAAATACTTCTTGACGATGTAGACATCACTGATAAGGTGGTTTCTTTTTCCATCTCTTCAAGTCTATCAAGTTTTTGCCGAGAACTTTCTTTCAATTTGATTGATGATGGGCTTTTTGACACCTTTGATTTTTCAAATATTCCAGAAACAACAAGGGTAGATATTTTTACCCGTATTTTGGATGTCGATGAATATGATTTACCAGAAGAAAATTGGATTTCTCAAGGTAGTTATTACATAGAAAAACCTTCTTATCAAGTAGGAGTACAATCCACAAGTACTGGTGTGTGGGGAAGACAGTCCACTGCAATTCTTGGAGAACCTTTTGCACAAAAAGTAACAAAAGCTTGGGATGCAGATACTACTTTCTTTTTAATAGCAGACGAAATCCTTGATTTAGCCGGACTTGCTTGGAGTGATGCCCGATGTGAAATAAATGATTTCACTGTTTATGCGGATACTTTTTCCGTTGATAATGTTTATCCGATAGATGTTCTACGATCTTTAGTAGACTTATCAGTTGGTCAAGAGGGTTTTATTGTTTCTGACAGACTTGGTAATATTTGGGTAAAAGCATTAGATCGCAATCCGGATGAATATGATTATAATTTAACAGACTTAGTTATTCAGAGCATCAAAGATGATCCAGAATGGCCAGGTTTTGCAAATAGAGTTAAAATAAGTGCTACGGATGTTGCCGAACCATATGTTATTCAAAAATTATATACGGTTCTTACAGAAATAGCACCGGTTATTGATGATATGACTTTAGAAAATTGGAATATAAGTCCTAATAAAACGTATTTTGCAAGAATAGAACGAACAGAATAAGGAGGTGGTACGATGTTACCAGGAGCAACAAGTGTTACTACTTATGTGGTGCTAAGAAAAACAATTGATAGCACGGAACAAACAGCGGCTGTAATAGCAAACATAGGACTGACTTATTGCAGAAGTGGGCAAGTAGCTTCAGCTAAAGTAAGTGGTGTTGCTCTTTCTGCTGCGAATGCCACTCATTCAGATTTTGGTGTTTTTGAAATAGATAGTGCTAATCAACCGGGATTGTACAGAATTGATTGGCCTAATGCAGCTTTTGCAGCAGGTGTTCGGGAAGTTATTCTAACTGTAAAATATGCCGGATGCTTTGTAGAGCATTTCCGAATGTCTCTGGATACTGAATTGAATATTTGGGCTTATCTCATTGACAGTACACAGACGGCAAAAAATATTCTCAGATATTTGCTTTCATTTATTGGTTGCAAAGCTTCTGGTGGAGGAACTACAGCTCCTGTATTTCGAGATGTTGCCGATACTAAGCCAAGAATTTCAATGACTGTTGATGCAAATGGTAATAGAACGGCTGTGACTTTAGATGGAACTGACTAAAAGGAGAATAAAATGAAATCAGAATTGTTTTTTAAGGATAGAATGGAATGTTCCATTGAAGTTACACGACCAATGGTAGAAAAAGCAATAATCAAAACAGTTTGGGATTTTGAATGTTTTGATAAACATGGTAATTTGAAATGGCGGGATGTTCAAAGACCTAATATTGTGACTACGGAAGCTTTAAATGCTTTGTTAAATGTGATGATACATGGTTATGCCCAATTGACAAAATGGTATTTATTCCCTGTAGAATCAAACACAACCGCTGTTGCCACAATGACTTATGCCGTACCAACATTTACAGAATGTATTGCTTATGAGCAAACGAGTAGGGTGCTATTTAATGGAAATGTGTCCACTGCTAAAAGCATAAGTAATACCGATAATAAAGCTATTTTTACAATGAATGCAGAGAAAACATTATATGGAGCAGCTTTAGTTGGTGGTTTTGATGATGAATATGATTTAGTGTCGTCTAAAAGAGATGTGTCCGATGAAGATGCTGTTTTATTTAGTTATGCCAAATTCAGTTCCTCCAAACTTGTTGAATCCAGTGACAGTTTTAGGATATTGTGCACCTTAACTAGTGCCTAATAAAAGGAGATAGCCATGTCTTTAGAAGGAGGAGCTGTAATACAAAGACCCGGTTATTTTGGCACCGGTCTTTTGTATTTAGATGGTGTAGATAGTTATGTGACGGAAACTCCAGCAGCGGGGTATGGTTTTGAAAATAATGAATCATTTAGTGTAGAATTTTGGGTAAAAGCAGAATATGGTGTTTCTAGGTATCTTCCTATTTGGTCTCAGTATGTTGCAGAGGACATTTATAAAGGTGGTTGTACTATTTGGGCGGATACAGATACCAATCAGATAAATTATACTGCAAATGGTCAAAATATACACCTATACGCTCTTAATTTTCCTATGAGTACTTGGACTCATGTGACTTTGTGCCATAATGGTGTAGATGGTGCTTATTACTTTTTTATAAATGGCACTCTTAAGGATACTGGTAGCAGTGGCAGTCCAAGTTATCTTACAGAATGGCCTTTATTTTTAGGAAAGAGTGCTACACCTGGTACTGCTACTAATAATTTTTTTAAAGGCTATATAGATAATTTTCGATTAAGCAAAGGTATTGTGAGGCATACTACTTCCTTTTCTGTTCCTACAGCACCTTTAGAAAGTGATGCTTATACAACATATCTTAATGATTGGGAAGGTATTCCCATAGATATAGATGTCACTATGTCAGAATCTATTACTTTTTCTGATTCTTGGGGAGTTTATGATTCTATAGGAACAATGAATGAAACAGTGACTATACAGGATTTAATGAGCTATGAATGGTCTGCCGCTCGACCTGCTTACATTTTATTAAATAATAATATGACTGGTGGATTGACTATCTAAGGATTAAAAATGTCTTTATCTATAACATCATTTACTCCTGAAACTGGAATAGTTGGAACTGAAGTTACAATAACGGGGACTGGTTTCGGTACCGCTGCTACTGTATCATTTTACAATGGTATTTCCGCTGTTGTGGATTCCTGCACAGATACAACAATTGCAACACATGTGCCGATAGGCGCGACAAATGGTCCTATTACTGTGGCTGTTGATGGTGCAGATATGAACACTTCAAGTCTTCTCCATTTTCAGAATAGAGTATGGATCTTTGCCGGAACCGCTCAAATAGACATTTCCCAACAGCCTTTTGCTACAGGCGGGAGTTTGCTACTGGATGGGGATAGCGACTATCTTAGCACTCCCGATAGTGCGGACTTTGCGTTTGGTTCTGGCGATCTTACCATAGACTTTTGGTTCAGGTTGGCTTCTGATGGAGCAGATCAGTGCTTTATTTCGCAACCAGAAGGAGTTGGATATTCACCTATTGCTTTAATTTTCCAAACCAGCAGCAAGAAGATAAGTTTATTTATGTCGAGCGATGGGTCTAGCTGGGCTGTTACGCAAGCAGGAACGCTTACGTATAACGCAACTGCTTGGTATCACTTCGCAGCAGTTCGCAACGGGAACAACTGGCGAACGTACCAAAATGGCGCTATCGACATAGACATCACCAACTCTTTGGCGCTCCGAGACAGTGCGAGCAGTTTCTATGTTGGAAGTAATGGCCTCGGCCAATATGTAAATGGCAGTATAGGCGAACTTCGTATCACCAAGGGACTCGCCAGATGGACCGCTGATTTCTCCGCATCTCTTCCCACCGCCAAGTACGCCGACGATGCCAACACGGTATCCCTCCTCCACTTCGATGAGGCTGATGGCTCCACCTTCACCAAGGATGTAGCGGCTAACTGGACAATGGATGGCGCAGCGCAGTTCTATGATGAGACTGGGAAACTGTGGACTGTTGGCGGTACTGCACAGCTTGACACCTCGGTGTATAAGTGGACGGGGAGTCTACTGCTCGACGGTAATGGAGATTATATTTCATCATCTGCGAGTGATGACTTCAGATATGATGCCGATTTTACTGTTGATTGCTGGATTAGACCTGCGGCAGTGGATGGTATTCGTACTTTTTATGATTGCAGAGGTAGCGCTGGAAGTTCCGCAGGCTTTGCGCTATTCATAGAAAGTGGATACATAAAGGTTTACTGTGCTAGCAGGACCATCACTGGTTTGACTCTACTAGTGACAGGAAATTGGTATCATGTAGCTATCGCCCGAAGCGGAACTGATGTTAAGTTATTCTTAGGAGGTACGCAGGAAGGAAGTACATGGTCAACCTCTGCTAATTTTTCTGACGGGAATGCTATTGTTGGGCAGGTAATAGATAACCAACACTTTTTTAGTGGTAATATAGATGAGTTGCGTATCTCCAAGGGCATCGCTCGGTGGATAGAAGACTTTGCACCGTCTGCTTCAGAATATGCGTTGACGGAAGCACTTTCGGACACTTCAGTTGATAGTTTTACAGTAAGTGCAGATGTAGGCATAATAATCAATCGAACAATTCCGAAAGACTCTCATCCCTATTGGTCTATCCCTGCTTATACAAGAGCAAGTCAAACAGGAGCATTGATAGGAGTCATTACACCAGGTTTCTATGGATCAGTTATTCCAAGATATGCTATTCCTTCTGGAAAGACAACTCCGACAATTCCATTTTGGGCACTTCCTAATTGGAAAGCAAGAAGTGTTTACGAAGGAGGGATTATTTTATACCTTACTTTAGCTGATTTATTGGCACAGACAAATCCTGTTGCTTCAGGAGAGGTTAATGCTGATTTGCAAGTAGTTTGCACAAAAGCAACAGGTGGTGATATGGGGTACTATTATCAAGATTTGCCTTATCATTTCAGTTTATCAGAAGATATTGCTAGTGCCGGTTATAGAAGATTTAAAATAAGACCATTAACAGATATTTCCGAAATCCGGCATCCTATTTATAAAAATACAACAATCATTTTGACTAAGGGAATTGCTGAAGTGAACCTTCAAACTTATGCAATTTTAGGTAGAGAACTTGTTTTAGGTTCTCATTTACCAGAGATAGAACCAGGTGATGTTATTTGTCTTACAAGTAGTAGAAGGGATGTTTCTGTAGAAAAAAGTCAAGTATTATCGGAAACAATAAATGGTTCTGTAGATAGCAATGGACAAGCGTCTTTGATAACAGCAATCAGAACTACAAAATACACGGAGCTTTACCGATGTTAAGTTTAAATGAGAAAAAGAAAGAATCAAATCTTGAACAGGGGAAAATACTTACCATTGATTCCGTCAATAAAAAAGTAACTTTGCTTATGAGAAATGGTTTAGTTACTTCAGGAACGTATTCAGAAGAAACAACGGGTCTTGCCACTAACATGAGTGTTTTAATTGGTAAAGTGAGTAATGCTTATTTGGTAATGAGTATTCTAAAAGAGACAACAACTGAGGCAGTTGGTTACACAATAGCAAAAATTTAATTTGCATTAAAAGCCCATTTAGTGTATGAAAAATTTAAGGATGATTTTATGAAAACACAAAATACATTCTTCCATTCAAATACAGTAAAACTCATCGGCATTCCTGCCCATACCTTTAAGAATCACATAAATGAAATGAAGTACATAAATAGGAGGTTTTATCATGACTATGCAGAAATTTCTCCAAGCGGCTGACCCGATATACAAAAACCCGATCTTTGCTTTTCCTCTTACAGACACGGATAAATTGTCTCTTACGGCAAATGTTCCGAAACTGTATGCCATTCCCAGCAATACTGAAATCTTTTTAGCAAATGCCACAAGAGATATTTATGTTCTTTTTGGAAGTTCCGCAGTAATTGCAGAAATTCCGGATGAATACGATATTCTTGATGGTTCAGCTCCGATGCTTAATCCGGGAGTAATTTGTAATATCACCTTCTCCAATTATACTCATATTTCTTTTGTGAGCCCCTATTCTTGTACGGTGACTATTCAAAGATGGTCGAGGAGGTAAACAATGAATACTCCTTATAAACAAAATTCTCATGTAGGATCGGTAGCTTTTTTGGATGTAGATGTAGATCCTACATTAGCTGCCAATTCCGATGCTTTAGTAGCTCCTCAAAAAGCTGTAAAAGAATATGTTGATACATCCATCGGAGCCTTACCACATCCTTATAGATATATCGGAGTTATTGATTGTTCAACAAATCCTAATTATCCTGCAGCCGATAGTGGATATGTTTATAAAGCCTCTGTGGCAGGAAAGATTGGAGGAGTTGCAGGAGTTCCTACCCAAGTTGGCGATGAAATAATCTGTCATGTTGATGGATCTCTAGCAGGAGACCAAGCCGCAGTCGGTGCTAATTGGAATGTTGTCCAAGCCAATCTAGAATTTGCCTCTAATGCAGAAGTCATTGATGGAACAGAAACTTCAAAGGTTATAAGCCCTTCTTCTTTAAAAGCAAAGTTAGGAACACAAACAGATCATGGAGTTTTAATAGGAAGTGGAACAAATGCAGCAATCACCCCCACAGCCGTAGGCGCAACCGGAGAAGTATTGATTGGGCAAACTGGGGCTGATCCTGTTTGGTCCGCAAATCCTGTAGTTACATCTGTTGCAGCTACCACCTTCGACACCAACATAGCCGCAGCCGGGGTAACATTTGCAGGGACTACCCTTGCGGCTGACGGTACTGACGAAAATATCGACATCAATATCACACCTAAAGGGACGGGTGAAGTCAATATTACCAAGGTTGATATTGATGGTGGTACTATCACTGGCATTACTGATTTGTTAGTAGCTGACGGCGGTACAGGTGCATCTACTCTCACTGATCATGGTGTGCTGATAGGAAGCGGCACAGATGCGGTGTCTGTGACAGCAGTCGGAACGAATGGACAACTGTTGAAAGGGGTAACAAGCTCTGACCCAGTCTGGTCAACTACTGTTCTTACTGACGGCACCAACACCTTCAACCTCACCAATGGCACAGCCTCTCTCGACGTAGCAGCAGGCAAGACGGTTAATATAGATGATGATGTGACCTTCACGAAGGGCCTTACGGTGACTA
>Ga0247840_10009392_pt1 | contig 12666 bp, 9 predicted proteins | sample LaCruzMarch2015__FD_192404 | JGI IMG/M metagenome (GOLD analysis project Ga0247840, IMG submission 192404) | Freshwater microbial communities from meromictic Lake La Cruz, Castile-La Mancha, Spain - LaCruzMarch2015_17m | ecosystem: Environmental > Aquatic > Freshwater > Lake | place: Spain...
GATACATGCATACCTTCAATGTCTTCAGGAGAGGTCTCTAAACGAACCAAGACGACTTTTTCTCCTCGATTGGTCCATTCTACAGCATCAGCAGCAGTAAATACGATCTTACCACTTGCAGCACCAGGTGATGCAGGTAGAGCAGATCCTACGACTTCAGCAGCTTTCAAAGCAGTTGGTTCAAACTGAGGATGAAGCAAAGCATCTAACTGTTTAGGATCGACTTGAAGAATAGCATCATCTTTAGAGATCATGCCTTCTGCGACCAAATCAACAGCGATCTTCAAAGCAGCAGCTGCAGTACGTTTCCCATTACGGGTCTGTAGCATAAACAACTTGCCGTTTTCGATCGTGAATTCCATATCTTGCATGTCTTTATAATGAGCTTCTAAACGATCACAGATCGTAACGAATTCATCATAGACATGAGGCATAACTTGTTGAAGCTTATCGATGGTCATCGGTGTACGGATACCCGCAACGACGTCTTCTCCTTGAGCATTCATCAAGAATTCCCCAAAGAGTTTCTTTTCGCCAGTAGCCGCATTACGTGTAAAGGCAACGCCTGTTCCTGAAGTATCGCCCATGTTTCCAAACACCATGGATTGAACGCTTACAGCTGTTCCCCATGAATGTGGGATTTCGTTTAAACGACGATAATAGACAGCACGTGGATTATTCCAAGATCTGAAGACTGCTTTTACGGATTCAATCAATTGAACGCGTGGATCTTGAGGGAAATCTACCCCTTTGTTTGCTTTATAGTAAGCCTTATAGCGAACGATCATTTCTTTGAGATCATCAGCTGTAAATTCAGTATCTAACTTAATATGCTTTTCTTCTTTCATCTCATCGATGATTCCTTCAAAGTTCTTCTTGGAGAGTTCCATGACGACATCTGAGAACATCTGAATGAAACGACGGTATGAATCATAAGCAAAACGAGGATTTTGAGTCAATGAAGCAAAACCTTCAACGACTTCATCATTTAAACCTAAATTCAAGATGGTATCCATCATCCCCGGCATTGAAGCACGGGAACCTGAACGAACAGATACCAAAAGCGGATTGGTCTTAGAACCGAATTCTTTTCCGGTTGTCTTTTCCAATTTCGCCAAATAATCAAAAATTTCTTTCTGGATCTCCGGATGGATGCTTTCGTTATCGTCATAATAACGAGTACAAGCTTCCGTAGTGACAGTGAAACCTTGAGGGACAGGCATACCTAACTTGGTCATTTCTGCCAAATTAGCGCCTTTTCCACCCAATAGGTTCTTCATTTTACCGTCAGCTTCAGAGAACAGATACACATATTTAGTGGTCATGTTTCCTCCTATGGCACTTAGCCAAATAACATGTTAATTATACAAGATAAGTCGCTTATTTTCTACCCTACTTACTCAAGTTGTTTAACTGAGTACTTACCAACTCAAATTGACGCTTATATTCATCGAGTTTCTTCTTTTCTTCTTCGACTTTAGCAGCTGGTGCAGCTGAGGTAAAGCGAGGATTACTCAACATTCCCTCTCCTCTTGAGATCTCAGAAGCCAGTTTTTCTTTTTCTTTCGATAAACGGATCTTTTCAGCTTCAACATCGACCAATTGGGTCAAAGAGATCGATAAGGTCCCATTAAGAATGGATCGAGTCATAAGCTCACCAGATAGCTTATCAACGACAGTCGTTTTAACCATCTTAAGTAAAGATTCTTTTTGAACATCACTTAGGTTCACTGAACATTCGATATTTAAAGGCAAAGTAGGTTTTACATTATATTCAGTTCTAATCAAGCGGATCTGAGAAATGATCGAAATCAATTGACCCATCTGATTTAAAGCTTCAGAATCATGAAGTCCATACGCGACTGGCCAAGATGAAACACATAAGGCACCTTCTGCGAAACTCGAATAGATCTTCTCAGTCACAAAAGGCATTGTAGGATGATTCAGTTTCAAGATCCCGATCAAAACAGAAATCAAAGTATTACGGCTCGCTTTGACGATCTCAGGATCACTTGAATTGAGATTGGATTTACTTAACTCAATGTACCATGAACAATAATCATCCCAAACAAATTCATATAAGAAGCTTCCCGCTAAAACGAAGTCATATTTCTCATTCGCTGCGGTCACTTTCTCAAGTGTCGCATCAAAGCGTTCTAGGATCCAACGATCAGAAGCAGATAGTTTTAATGTCTTAAGATCTTCTTGGATAAAGCCTTCAGGAAGATTCATCTCAACGAAGCGTGAAGCATTCCATAGTTTATTGATGTAGTTCCAAGCCGCTTCGACTTTTTCTTGAGAATAACGTAGATCTAAACCAGGTGCTGAATTGGTGGTCAAGAAGAATCGTAAGGCATCTGCCCCATATTCATCGATGACTTCCATTGGATCGATCCCATTTCCTAAGGATTTACTCATCTTGCGTCCGTCTTCAGCTCTGATCAAACCATGGATCAAGGCATCTTTAAAAGGAACACTCTTAGTGAAATAACGCGCTTGAAAGATCATACGTGCAGCCCAGAAGAAGATGATGTCATAACCAGTAACCAAGACATCCGTTGGATAATAACGCTCTAGATCAACTGTCTTTTCAGGCCATCCTAAGGTACTAAAAGGCCATAAAGCACTGGAGAACCAAGTATCTAAGACATCTTCGTCTTGGGTCCAATTTTCAATGTCTTTTGGTGCTTCTAGTCCAACATAAACTTCTTTGGTGGTGTTATGAAACCATACTGGTATACGATGTCCCCACCATAATTGGCGAGAAATACACCAATCTTCGATGTTGGTCATCCATTGAGTAAAGATATTCTCAAAACGATCAGGAACGAAAGTAACCTTATCTGAACTATTTTGCGCATCGATGGCAGCTTGAGCCAGAGGTTTCATCTTAACGAACCATTGTTTAGATAGATAAGGTTCTACGATGACATCCGTTCTTTCAGAGTGCCCTACTTGATGGATATGTTTCTCAACTTTAACAGTATTGCCTTCTTCGGTAATACGCTTTGTGAGTTGTTTGCGACATTCAAAACGATCAAGCCCATTAAAGATGCCTGCTTTCTCATTCATGGTCCCATCAGGATTCATACAGATGACTTTAGGTAAGTCATGTTTTTCTGATAAGGCAAAATCATTAGGGTCATGAGCTGGAGTACACTTCATCGCACCCGTCCCAAATTCACGATCGATGTAGTCATCCATGATGATCGGTAAGACCTCATGATTGGCTGGGTTGATGACGTGGAGACCTTTTAAATGGGTATATTTAGGATCTTCTGGATGGACAACGACACAGACATCCCCAAACATGGTTTCTGGTCTTGTGGTTGAAACGGATATCTTCTCACCTGTCTCAACGACGGTATAACTAAACGTATAGAAACTTCCTTCGACTTCTTTATGGATAACTTCGATGTTGGATAAGGCTGTTTTCGCTAAAGGATCCCAATTGATGATACGTTCACCTTGATAGATGAGACCTTCATTATAAAGATCAACGAAAACCTTATTGACGGCTTTATTAAGACCTTCATCTAAGGTAAAACGTTCTCTAGTATAATCCAAGGATAAGCCCATTTTCGCCCATTGTTGACGAATATGACCTGCATATTCTTCTTTCCAAGCCCAAGCTTGTTCAAGGAATTTTTCTCTTCCCAGTTCATAGCGATTGGTGCCTTGAGTTTTTAATCGAGCATCGACTTTAGCTTGAGTAGCGATACCCGCATGATCCATTCCAGGTAACCAAAGCATATCAAAACCTTGCATACGTTTAAAACGCGCAATGATGTCTTGAAGCGAGGTATCCCACGCATGGCCTAAATGAAGTTTCCCTGTGACATTTGGTGGAGGAATAACGATCGTAAATGGTTTCTTACTTAGATCACCTGCAGTAAAGTATCCTTTGTCTACCCAAGATTGGTATTGATTGGATTCAACGCTTTTATGGTCGTATTTTGGTTCTAATGGTGTTTTCATAATGCTCCTTTGAGTATCTTTCTTCAACGATCTTATCGTCGAGATTGATGGCGTAGAAATAATAATCTGATCTATGACCTAATTCAGGTTCATATTTACGTTTTCTATACGTTCCTTCTTTGATGAAACCTGCTTTTTCTATGACTCGACCTGAGCCAATATTTTCAGCGTTATGTTGGATCTCTATTCTAGAGAACCCACAATGATGAAACATCACCGAGATCAAGATCTGAACAGCTTCAGAGACGATGCCTCTATTCCAATATCGTTTATTGATGATGTAGCCGATCTCTCCCACATCTCCAAAACGAACTGTATGGACATCTACTGTCCCAATCATCTTCATCTCAGGTTTGATCACCACACAATATGCTTCAGGGATTCCTCTATCTACTCGTGTAAGAAAGAAATCTTCAATTGATTTCTTACTTGATTCAGGATCACTGTGTCTAGGAAACCAGACAAACTGTAGGTTTTCTGCATCTCCCGCATACTCAAACATGTCTTTCGCATCTTCAACTTGAATGGGTCTTAGGATGAATTGATCTGTTTCGATCGTTGGTAATCTTAGATTTAGCATATTTCCTCCTTGAAATAAAAAAACGTCACTGAAGGACGTTTAACGTGGTACCACCTTGTTTTCACTGCTGTGCTCATTGGACGATAACGGGTTCACCGGATTTTCTTACTAAGATTTCAGAAAATCAACTCTCGAAGGACTTATACGTTCATCTTGGTTTTGTCTCATCTTCCCAAAACTTTCTGAATGGCCAATGAACGCTTTGACTTCGGTCTAAGTCGTTAGAAACATTATAGACAATGATGCCTAACTAGTCAATCTATGGTTTACTTAATCATGAAGATCTTTAAGCGCTTCAAGTGTATAGTCAAGATCATCTTTATCTTTGATCGATTCACATGCTTGTAGTGCTTTAAGCTTAAACTGATTCATCGATTTATAATCTTTTAAGGTCAAATAAGATCGTGCAAGTGCTTCATACGCAAAGGCAAGATCCCAATCCCCTATTTCATTATCTAAACATAGATCCAAACAGCGTTGAGCGTGTCTTAAAGCAGCATCTCCATAACCCAAAACTGCATTGACTCGTGAGATCTGCCACTCTCCTCGCGAGATTTCTAATGATGTACCACAAAGACTCCAGTGATAACATGAGCTATGAGCTAAATGAAGCATCATGAAATTGTCTTCGATGGTTCTATTTTTCTTATCCATCAAGGTCCATGTTTCATTGAAACAATCTACTGCGATTTGTCTATCTGTCTTTTCCATAGGTCACCTATATAAATATTATAAATGAAGACTCTTAAAACACTTATTTTGACGCATCAAAAAAGAGTGACGAATCACTCTTCATGAAGATTATCAGTTGAGTATTCACAACCACAATACTCTTGACGATATATTCCTAAACCTTTAGAGACATTGACACTAAAGTCGATGCCTTTTTCTTTTTTGAAATTTGAGTAGAAATAATGAACTTCAGGATACCCTGTCGCTAATTTGCGTGCGATCCCATTGATCTTATCAGCGCTTTTTTGTCTAGAGATCGTCATTACAGTCGTCACATAATCAAATTTATGAACTGAAGCATATTTGAGTGCTTCAGTGATTCTAAGCGCATAACACATCCCACATCGTTGAGACCCTTCTCTGTCTTCAGATCTTTTGACGAGATAGGTCTCATGATAGGTCTCATAATCATAAGGTTCTTCGATGATGGTGATATTGGTTTTATGATTCTCATTGAATAGATCGACATATTTATGGAGCTCACCTAAACGATGATCATACTCTGATTGAGGATAGATGTTGGAGTTGTTGTAGTAAAGCGTAATGTCAAATACTGGATAGAGATACTCTAAGGGCCAACTGTTACAAACTGCACAACAGGAATGCATTAAAAGACTGGGTTTATTCTTCAGTTGTTTTAGTTCTTTAAGTTTTTCAATTTCCCACTGATGATCTGTTTTTTTGTTCATTCGATAAACATGGCATCTCCAAAGGAGAAGAATCTATAGTTTAATTGTACTGCTTTTTCATAAGCTTGAAGGATAAATTCACGATCAGACAAAGCACTTACCAACATAACTAATGTGCTTTTAGGTAAATGAAAATTGGTAACCAAGGCATCGACTGCCTTGAAAGTATACCCAGGCGTAATAAAAATATCTGTACTGGATGTTTCCGCCACAAACTTCCCATGTCTGTTCATCTGTGTCTCAAGAGTACGAACACTGGTGGTCCCAACGGCTACTATTCTTCTTTGATTCGTTTTCGCTTGGTTTAGTTGTTGGGCAGCTTTTTCAGATACTTCGTATAGTTCTTCATGCATTTTATGATGGGTTAGATCTTCTGCATCGACTGGTCTAAAAGTCCCTAGTCCTACATGTAGTGTGATCTTAACGATCTCAATGCCTTTATCTTCGATTTGTTTTAGAAGTTCAGGGGTAAAATGAAGTCCTGCAGTAGGTGCTGCGGCTGATCCAGGATTTTTCGCATAGACGGTCTGATATCGCTCTTGATCATCAAGTTTTTCTTTGATGTATGGAGGTAAAGGCATGGTTCCTAGCTTTTCTAATAGCTCTAAAAATATACCTTGAGTGATGATCCTAAATCTACGAATACCACTTTCTCCTATGCCTATACATTCAAATTTTAAAATACCTTCTCCAAAATCGATGATGGTTCCTAAATGAACTGCTTTTGCCTTTTTTACCAGGCACTCTACTTCATCTTGCTCAATTCTTAAAATCAAACATTCAAGATGGGCATTTGTTTCTTCTTTTATCCCAAATAATCTTGCGGGTAAAACACGTGATTCATTAAGCACCAATACATCACCTTGATGAAGATGATCTACTAAGTCAGTAAATACTTTATCTGAGATAGTTTTATTTTTTCTATTCAAAACCATCAGCCGTGAAGCTGATCGATTAAGTAAAGGATGTTGAGCGATGAGTTCTTCTGGTAACTCAAAATCAAAATCTGATGTTTTCATTAGAATCCTTTTGAATTGATACTATTGAGATGATGTTTCTTAAAATACTCATCTTTGAAGTCTTGGAAACGATCTTCGTTGATAGCAATTCTAATATCTTCAGTAAGCTTGATTAAAAATCTTAAGTTATGGATCGAGAGTAAACGTTGACCTAGACCTTCATCACAACGGATAAGATGTCTTAAGTACGCTCTAGAAAAATTCTTACAGGTATAACAATCACACTCTGTATCAATAGGTCCAAAGTCTTGTTCATTCTTTGCGTTTCTTATATTGAGTCTTCCGGTAGAAGTCATAAGTGTCCCATGACGTGCGATTCTTGTAGGTAGTACACAGTCAAACATATCGACGCCTCTTAAGACCCCTTCTAAGATCGCATCGGTTGAACCAACGCCCATGAGATATCTAGGTTTATTTAAAGGTAAATACTTGATCGCATAATCGATCATCTTATATAAGGTTTCTTTGGATTCCCCTACACTGGTTCCTCCAATTGAGTAACCTGGAAAATCCATCTCAACCAAAGACTTAGCACTGTATTCTCTTAAGTCTTCGAATTCTCCACCTTGAACGATCCCAAACAAAGCTTGTTTAGGATTAGAGTGTGCGTCTTTTCCACGTTGAGCCCAACGTAAGGTTCTCTCTACGCTTTTTTTCATATATTCATGAGTCGCAGGATAAGGTGGACATTCATCAAAACTCATGATGATATCGGCGCCTAGATCATTTTGGACTTGAATTGCCTTTTCAGGTGAAAGAAACATAGTATCCCCATTAAGATGATTCTTAAAGGTGACTCCTTCTTCAGTGATCTTACGTGAATCAGCTAAAGAAAATACTTGAAAACCACCGCTATCTGTTAAGATAGGATTTTTTACGTTCATGAATTTGTGTAAACCACCTGCAGCTTTAACGATCTGTTCTCCAGGACGAAGCCATAGATGATAGGTATTGGCTAAAATAACTCCTGCTTGTATCTCTTCGATTTCTTCAGGAGAAAGAAACTTGACGGTCGCCAAGGTTCCTACTGGCATAAACATTGGGGTCAATACATCCCCATGAGGCGTATGTAGAATCCCAGTTCGTGCTCCACTTTGAGCACAAACATGGGTTATTTCAAACGAAAACTCAGTCATCAACTTCCTCTACTTTAGCGTTTCTATAGGCATTCTTACGATCGATCGATGAAAGGAATTTCTTTCTTAAACGGATCGCATCAGGTGTAACTTCAACGAGTTCATCATCATTGATGAATTCTACAGCGTATTCTAAAGTCAATTGTTTAGGAGTAACAAGTCTCATCGCTTCATCATTGCCTGATGAACGAACCGCTGTTTTCTTCTTTTCCTTGATTGGATTGACTTCCATATCCATATCTCTTGAGGCGATCCCAATGATCATACCGGTATAGACTTCAGTTTGAGCGCCGATAAAGAATTGGCCTCTTTCTTGAAGATAATAGATCGAGTAAGTCATGGCTGTTCCCATTTCAGTCGAGATCATGACGCCATTTGGACGTTGAGGTAATTCACCTACATATTCGGTATATCCAGCGAACTGACGAACGATGGTGCCTTCTCCATGAGTATCATTGATGAATTCAGAACGATAACCAATCAAAGAACGCGTTGGGGCATTCCAAGTGATGGTTACATAACCACGTTTTTCATCCATATTGTGCATTTGAGCTTTTCTTAGATTCAGTTTAGAAATAACGACACCGGAATATTGCTCAGGAATGGTCGTAATGACTTCTTCCATAGGTTCCATTTTCTTTCCGTCGATATAACGATAAATAACTTCAGGTTTAGATACGGCCAATTCATACCCTTCTCTCCGCATGTTTTCTACGAGTATGGTCAAATGGAGTTCACCACGACCTGATACTTTAAATTTATCAGTGGTATCGAGTGATTCAACTTTTAAACCGACGTTGACTTCAAGTTCTTTCATCAAACGTTCTTTGATGTTTCTAGATGTGACATATTTACCACTTCTTCCCGCAAAAGGAGAAGTATTGACACAGAAATTCATCGACAAAGTAGGTTCTTCAATCGAGATCATAGGTAAAGGATCGATATTATTCACATCACAAAGGGTATCCCCAATATTTATGTCTTGAATACCACCGACGATAACGATATCTCCACTATGAACTTCAGTGACAGGAATACGTTTCATCCCTTGATAGATAAACAGTTGAGAAACCGTATGACGTAAGGTAGATGCCCCACGCGCTACGATAATGGATTGTCCTACTTTTAAAGTACCTTTATAAAGACGTCCAATGCCTAAACGACCTAAGTAGTCATCATAAGCCAAGGAACTGATCTGCATTTGAGTAGGTTCTTCATCTAGATCAGGATAGGTCCCGATTTGCTTAACGATGGTTTCAAACAAAGGCTCTAAATCTTTTGATTCATCGTTCATATGATATTTTACGATGCCTTGACGAGCGATCCCATAAAGAATTGGGAAATCCAATTGTTCATCTGTTGCGTCTAGTGACAAGAATAGATCATAAACCAAATCAACGACTTCTTCAGCTCTTTGATCATTCTTATCGATCTTGTTGATCAATAGAATAGGTCTTAAACCTAGTTCAAGTGCTTTATGAAGTACGAAACGAGTTTGAGGCATAGGTCCTTCAGATGCATCTACGAGAAGAACAACTGTATCTACAGTTCTGATGATACGTTCTACTTCAGATGAAAAGTCAGCATGGCCCGGTGTATCGACTATGTTTATTTTAGCCCCATGAGATTGGATACTACAATTCTTAGAATAGATAGTAATTCCACGTTCTCTTTCCAAGGCATTGGAGTCCATAACTTGGGCTACCAATACTTCATTGGATCTAAAAACGCCAGATTGTTGAAGTAGTGCATCGACTAGGGTACTTTTCCCTGCATCTACGTGCGCGATGACGGCGATATTAATAATTTTTTGTTCTCTCATAAGGTCCTGCTTTCAAAATACACTTTATTATAACACCTAAAAGGCTTTTATGGGGAAGGAATGGCTTTTCACCTTTCACTTTATTTTCATATAAGTTTTCAATCTAACACTTATAATATAGGAGAAGCCGAAATGCTTTGCAAGACTATTCCGTTCTTCATTCCCTCCAAGCGTTTAGAAGCAGGAATCTATTCTATTAAAAGCGATGAAAATCGCTTTTAATTACCCTATAATGAATTCATGACCTTTACCTCTACACTACAAGATTGGTTTAACCAAAATCAAAGAAAACTTCCTTTTCGTTTAGATAAGGATCCTTATCGTGTTTGGATCTCAGAAATCATGGCTCAACAGACTCAGATCGATACGATGATCCCCTATTATGAACGATGGATGATCCAATGGCCAAACATAGAATCACTCTCCGAAGCTTCTGAAAATGATCTTTTAAAAGCTTGGGAAGGTTTAGGTTATTATACGCGAGTAAGAAACATACACAAAGCTGCCCATCAATTAAGTCAAAATAATTATAGTTTTCCTAAAACAATAGATGAGATCCGAGCTTTACCAGGCATAGGTTCTTATACAGCCGCAGCCATCGCATCGATTTGTTTTGAATTAAAAAGCGTCGCCATCGATGGGAATATCAATCGAGTGGTGTCTCGTTTGTTTGAATTCGAAGATGAATTTGGTTCTGCTTCACTATTAAACAAAGTCACTGAAAAGATGGAGACCTGGATGAGTAGTGCTACTCCTTCTATTTTTACCCAAGCAATGATGGAACTAGGAGCCTTGATCTGTACACCAAAGAATCCAAGTTGTGAACAATGCCCACTTAAGCATGATTGTTTAGCGTTTAAACACCAAAGCACCTTAGATTTTCCTAAAAAGAAAATCACAAAGAAAAAACCTGAACTTCATAAACTCATCCTTTTAATGACACATAAGAATCAACTCGCTTTAACTCAACATCATCAAGATACTTTAATGAAAGGTTATTGGAGATTTCCAGAAGTAAAAGAACTTCCAAATGAAGCCTTGTATATTGGATCTCATCATCATGTGTTTACTCATTTGATCTGGGATCTAGATTTCTATAGTTTAGAAACTGAAAAAAGCTCCGACTTTCAGTGGTTTAGTGCTGAAGAGATCGAAGCTTTACCATTAATTACTGCTCATCGTGTTTTCTTTGAGAAGACTAAAACCAGAATTTTTTCTTCTGAAGTTTGATCTGTTTGATTTCATCAAACATTTTATAAGCTGCTTTATATCCTTTATCGATCATCACTGAACCTTTACCCATCGAGAATACACCGATGTTTTTAGATTTTACATTGATATTAAGATCTGAAGTTGCGATCATCCATAGCTCAGATTCATGCATTCCTAAATCGATGATACGAGCTGCGATATCTCTTAAAGAAGAGGATTCTTTAAACTCGCTTGAGTCTTGCATAGATACAGAGATCACTTTCTCAAAACCCATAGTTTTTAAAGGGGCCACAGGGATATTCATCATGACTCCCCCATCGACCAGTTGCATATTATTGATCTTTGATGTGTTAAAAACCAAAGGGAAAGAGCAAGATGCGCCTAAAGCTTTTGAAATCTCTATATCGCTGACCACGATATATTCTTTTTGTTTTTCGAATGATTTTGGATCGTTGGTAAATACGACAGGTTTACCACTGATCAGATCTACTGCCACACAAACAAATAGTTCTGGAATTTGGTTAATATTGATGATGCCTAATTCATCAAAATGGACCTTGACTCTATTCTCAAATTGATCACTGTTGATGAAACCATCCGTTTGTTTTAGAACCAAAGGAACCAAATCAAAATTACCTGTTTTAAAAAGCTTATCTTTGATGATACTGCTTTCTAATTCAAGCATTCTTCTTTTGATTTCGGAAGAACTAAGTTTACATGCCATAAATGCTGCAATGATGGAACCCATACTTGTTCCTGCGAAACCTTCAAATTGGATGTCATTTTCTTCAAAAACTTGATAGACCCCAATTTCACAGTATGCTTTAATGCCCCCGCCTGATAGCGCTAATCCAAGTTTTCTTTTCATATCTCTATTCTAACAAAAAAAGAAGCTTATGCACGGTTTAGGTGAAAGCTTCATCGGTGATATCAGCAGGTATCCAAGAAGACCCTTTTTCTTTTAGTAAACCATTGGCTCTTTGAGGTCCACATCCATCACTTGGGTAAAGTTCTAGTGGTATCTTGTGTTCCTTACGGAATTGAGCCAAAGAGCTCGCAAATGACCAAGTCAAATCTACCATATCCCAAGAGGTAAATAAGGTCTTATCTTTATGAAAGGCATCATTAAGTAAACGTTCATAAGCTTCTGGAGTATTGATCCTATTCTCATAGATACAGCTTTGACAGAAATCCATCATTACTGGGGAGACTTGTTGAGCGAGACCTGGTTTCTTCGCATTGAAACGGAAATAGACGCCTTCATCAGGAGCGATCTTAATAATCAACATTTCCTGTTGAGGTGCCAAATGTTCAAACAAAGCTCCTTCTACAGGTTTAAAGATGACAGATATATACGTAGCTTTTTGATCTAAACGTTTCCCAGTTCTTAAAAAGATTGGGACACCTTTAAAGCGTTCATCATCTACTTCCAATTCTAAAGCCACATAGGTTTCTGTTTGAGATGAAGGATCTACTTTAGCTTCTTCTCGATACGCTA
>Ga0247840_10009393_pt1 | contig 12664 bp, 15 predicted proteins | sample LaCruzMarch2015__FD_192404 | JGI IMG/M metagenome (GOLD analysis project Ga0247840, IMG submission 192404) | Freshwater microbial communities from meromictic Lake La Cruz, Castile-La Mancha, Spain - LaCruzMarch2015_17m | ecosystem: Environmental > Aquatic > Freshwater > Lake | place: Spain...
AGTCGGGCGCACGCCCAGATTGGCCACCCCGGCAAAGGTCTTCTCCCCGATCCGAACGAGGACGGCATACACCCCGTCCGGCGGCAATTGAAATCCGTCCGTCTCGAGATTGGCCGTGGGAAAACCCAGCTCCCGCCCGAGTTTCCGACCGGGGACAACCCGGCCAAAGACGGCATAAGGACGCCCCAAGGCCTCCTCGGCCAAAGGCAAATCACCCCGCGCTACGGCCAGACGGATCGCCGTGCTGGAAATCGGTTTTCCCTGAATGGTCACGGCTGGAATCCCATCCACCTCGAATCCTCCCATGCGCTTGAGCAAACCCACGTCACCGGCTCGTCCTTTGCCAAATTTCCAATCGGCCCCGACAACCACGCCGCCAAGCGGGCGGCACGCCGCCCGCAATTCCTCGACGAACTCCTCGGCGGTCTGGCCTGCGCGTCCCGCCTCGAAAGGCAACACAGCAAGGTGGGTCACGCCCTGACGCGCGAGCAGCAATTCCTTGTGTCGTGGACTGGATAACCTCAACGGCGACTCGGCGCGCTGGAAGAACATCATCGGATGCGGCTCGAAAGTCATGACCACCGCCGTGCCGCCAGTCTTCTTCGCGTCAGCTTGGGCCTCCTCAATCAGCGCACGGTGTCCGCGATGCACACCGTCGAAAATTCCGATGGCCAGATAGACCGGTCCGGGCAAGGACCGCAACGACTCCAAATCGTGGAGGACCTCCATGGGGATCAGACCCCGCGTAAACGGGACACTTCCGGCAGGCTCATGATGCGTGCTTTGACCTGCTCGAGCGGCCAAGTGCGCAATTCTTCCACCGTGAGCACACCATCCGCCCGAAACTTTCCCGAGGCCGTCCGGCGGAGAGCTTTCAAATGACCGCCGCAACCCAGCAGTTCCCCAATATCATTCGCATAGGTGCGCACGTAGAAGCCCTTGCTGCAGACCACGCGGAATTCCACCTCGGGCAGGGCGACGTTGAGGATCTCGTGGCCGTAAATGTGCACCAAGCGGGGTTCACGTTCGATCGTCTTGCCCTGGCGCGCCAGCTTGTAAAGCGGGACGCCGTCCTTTTTGATCGCCGAAACCATGGGCGGCGTTTGGTAGAAGTCACCCTGGAAACCGGCGAAGACCTCCTCCAACTTCTCTCGCGTCACTTCCGGCACCGGCCTTTCCTCCAGCACCGTGCCGTCGGCATCCTGGCTGGTCGTGGTCTGCCCGAGGCGGATCGTGCCGACGTATTCCTTGTCCTCGCTCATGAGGAGATCCTGGATCTTCGTGCCGCGGCCGATCGTGATGATGAGCAACCCGGTGGCCAGAGGATCGAGTGTGCCGCAATGACCTACTTTGCGCGTGTTGAGCACGCGGCGGGTGATCGCCACCACGTCGTGCGACGTCATGCCGGGGGCTTTGTCCACGAGGAGGACACCGTCAATCATTGATTCGGACTTCATGGCAAATGGCCTCCAATACTTTTTCTTCCGCCGCTTCAAGCGTTCCGGACAAACGCGCGCCCGCAGCCTGCGGGTGACCGCCTCCGCCGAAAAGAGCGCAGATCTTGCAGACGTCGAATCGTGGTTCCTTCGAACGCATGCTCAGACGCACCTTGTTCTCCGGCAATTCTTCGAAAAACACCGCGACCTGCACCCCTTCCACCGCGCGGAGGTGGTCGATCAACCCTTCATTGTCCTCGGGCAGCACGGCGAGGTTCTTGGCGGTCGCCATCGACAGACTGAAGCTGGCCACACGGTCGTCGCAGTCAAAGCGCGCCGAATTGAGCAGCGCCTTGAGCAATTCGAGGCGGCGGCGCGGATAGCTGTCGTACATTTTACGCGACAACTCCGGCACGTTGACCCCCTTGTCGACCAAGTCCGCGGCCAGCCGGAAGGTGTGCGGCGAGGTTTTGCCGTACTGGAAGGACCCGGTATCGGTGGAAATCGCTGCGTAGAGATTTTCGGCCACGGCCGGAGTGATCGTGCCTCCCACTTCGACCAAATAATCGTAAAGGATCTGTCCGGTGGCCGGCGCCGTGTCATCGATGTAGTTCAGGTCCCCATAACGGTGATTGCTCACGTGATGGTCGATATTGATCCACGTGGTCACCTGCCCCGTGGCCTTGAGCACGCGGCCGAGGCGTTCCTTGGTCGAGGTGTCGAGCGCGAGAAAGACATCGAAGTCGTGCTTCCCTTGGTCCGGTGGGGCCTGGACGAGGCTGCTCTCCGGAAGGTAGCGAAACTTTTCCGTCATTCCCTCTTCGTTCCAGAGCGTCACCTCTTTGCCCTGCGCCTTGAGGTGCAAGGCCATGGCGATGGCCGATCCATAGGCATCGGCGTCCGGGCGCACGTGGCAGGACACAAGAATACGGGTGGCCGCATCGAGCGTGTGCTTGATCTGGCCGAGGGTGGCATCGATTCCGTGGCTCATCCGTTGGACTCCTCCCCTTCGACGCCCAACTCTTCGAGAATATCGAGGACGCGGGACCCGCGTTCGATCGACGCATCCAGTTTGAAGTGCAGATGCGGAGTGAACTTGAGGACAACGCGCTTGGCCACATCCGCTTGGAGGACACGCCGGCTGCTTTCGAGGCGCTCCAGGGCCTGTCTCTGCTCTGCGGCGTTGCCCAACACTCCGACGAAGACGATGGCATTGCGCAGGTCGGGCGAGACGTCCACGGAATTCACTGTGATAAGAGCACCACCGGTCGGCACTTCGCGCAGGACGGCCATACTCAGCTCGCGCTTGAGAATTTCAGCGACGCGGACCATGCGGTTTTTCATCTCAACAGTTGAGGGTTGCGAGTTCCGGGATGCGGGAGGTCCCGGCCCGGGGTTACTCGAGTTTCTGGGCGACCTTCTCGAGGGTATAGGCCTCGATGATATCGCCGGCTTCGTACTCCTCGTAATCGCCGAGCTTGATGCCGCACTCGAAACCGTTGCGCACTTCCTTCACGTCGTCCTTGAAGCGGCGCAAAGTGGAAATACCTCCGTCGTAAATCGGCTGCTTGCGGCGCAGCACGCGGGCCCGGGCGGTCCGCAGGATGCGTCCATCAGTCACCATGCACCCGGCGACAATGCCTTTGGTCAGATCGAACACCTGACGCACTTCGGCGTGGCCGATGACGTTCTCACGGAGTTCCGGTTCAAGGAGGCCGGCCATGGCTTCCTTCAACTGGTCGATCAGTTCATAAATGATCGAGTAAAGTTTGATCTGCACGCCTTCCCGCTTGGCTGCCGTCGCCGCACTGTTCTCCGTCTTGACCCCGAAGCCGACCGCAATAGCGTCGGACGCGGTGGCGAGGAGGATGTCGGACTCGCTGATCGGCCCGACGGCGGCGTGAATGATATCGAGGTCGATCTGCTTGGCCTTGATCTCGCCGAGCGCCTGGACCAGCGCCTCGAGCGAGCCCTGCACGTCGGCCTTGAGCACGACACGCAGCGACTTGCGTTGGTCGGCCGCGAGATCGTCGAAAAGACTTTCGAGGGTCGCGCGTTGCGGGGCGGCCAGCTTCTCCTTGCGCTCCTCCTCCTGCCGCTCCTCGCTCAAGGTGCGCGCGGCGCGATCGGAATCCATGACCATCAGTTCGTCGCCCGCCCGGGGCAGCCCGTCGAAGCCGAGGATTTTCACCGGCATGCCCGGACCCACCTGTTTGACCGGCTTGCCGAAATCGTCGATCAGGGATTTGACTTTCCCCCATTGCACGCCGCAGAGGAAGGCCTGGCCGACCTTGAGGGTGCCCATTTTCACAATGACCGTAGCCGTCGGTCCGCGTCCGGGCTCCATCTCGGCTTCGATTATGGTGGCGCGGGCCGGCACTTTCGGGCTCGCTTTGAGCTCGAGGACCTCGGCCTGCAAATTCATCATTTCGAGCAGGTGCTCGATGCCGAGGCCTTTGGTCGCGGAGACCGGGCAAACAATGGTCGTGCCTCCCCAGTCCTCCGGAGCAAGGCCGAACTCCTGCAACTGTTGCTTCACGCGATCGACATTGGCGGAGGGCAAATCGGTTTTGTTCACCGCGACAATGATGGTCACCCCGGCGGCCTTGGCATGGCTGATCGCCTCCTCGGTCTGGGGCATGATGCCGTCATCGGCCGCGACGACGAGTACCACGATATCGGTGACATTGGCTCCGCGGGCGCGCATCGCGGTGAAAGCCGCGTGGCCGGGTGTGTCGAGAAAAGTGATCTTGTGACCGCCATGGTCCACGGCGTAAGCACCGATGTGCTGCGTGATGCCGCCCGCTTCGCCCGCCGCAACGCGCGCCTTGCGGATAAAATCCATGAGCGACGTTTTGCCGTGGTCGACGTGGCCCATGAAGGTGATGACCGGCGGGCGCGGTTCGAGTTCGTCTTGGGCCACCACAACCGTGGGTTCGGAAGGCGGAGCGACCACCGGTTCGGCTTTGTGCACGCCGGCACCGGTTTGGCGCTTTTCCTTTTCGAAAACAAAACCGTGCTTCTCGCACACCTGCGTGGCGACACCCGGATCGATCGTCTGGTTGAGATTGGCGAAGATGTTCAGCTCCATCAGGTCTTTGATGACCACGAAGGGCTTGATGCCGAGGGCCGCGGCGAGGTCTTTCACCACGATCGGCGGCTTGATGTTGATGATGGGTTTGCCGTCCTCGCTCAACTCCACTTCGTCAGCGACCGCGGGCTCCGGCGCCAAATCAACTGCCGGCACGAGTGCCGCCTCTTCAACCGATTTCTTCTTCGGCTTTTCGTCGATGAGCGAGACCACTTCCACCGGCGCCTTGGGGGCCGACTTGGGTTTGGCCGCTTTGGCTTCGGCTACGGGTTTGGACGAAGGAGGCGCCGGCCTCGCAGCGGGTTTTCGCGCGGCGGGCTTTCTGGTGGCGGGCGCTTTGGCAGGCATGCGGTTGTTAGACAAAATTATTCCGCGGCAGCCACCTCAGCTGGGGCGGCGGGCTCGGATTTTTTGGCCTCGAGGCCTTTGGCCCGTTCGACGATTTCGACCGCCTTGGCTTCATCGATGCCGAGCATACCGACCAGATCGGCCGCCTCGACACCGCCGGCCACGAGATCCTGCGGACTGGGAATACCATTCTGCACGAGTTTGGCCGCGGTTTCTTCGTCGAGTCCGAGTTGGGTTTTGAACGCTTCGGTCGCGCTGGAAACCTGGTTTTCGAAGGCCTGCTCTTTGGAGGCGTCCTTCTCGATGTCGACTTCCCAGCCGGTCAGCTTCGCGGTGAGCCGGGCGTTTTGCCCCTTCTTGCCGATGGCGATGGACAGCTGATCCTCGTCGACACAGACCTTGACCCGCTTGTCGGTCTCGTTGATCTCGATCGACTTGATCTTGGCCGGCTTGAGTGCCTCGACCACAAATTCTTTCGGATCGTCGCTCCACTTGATGATGTCGACTTTCTCGTTGTTGAGTTCGCGCACGATATTTTTCACGCGCGCACCGCGCATACCGACACACGCGCCGACCGGATCGACCTTGCTGTCCACACTGGCCACCGCAACCTTGGTGCGCACGCCGGCTTCCCGGGCGATGCCTTTGAGTTGCACCGTGCCATCGGCAATTTCGCTCACTTCCAACTGGAACAATTTGCGGACGAAATTCGGATGACTGCGCGAAAGAATGATCTGCGGGCCGTCTTTCCCGTTCTCCACCGCGACGACGTAGGCCCGGAGACGGTCGCCCACGCTGTAGTCCTCGGTCACCACCCGCTCGCGCGAGGGCATCACGGCCTCGAACTTGCCGAGGTCGAAAATCACGTCGCTCTTGATGAAGCGGCGCACCGTGCCGCTGACGATGTCGCCGGCGCGGTCCTTGAATTCCTCGTAGATCCGCTCTTTCTCGACCCGGCGGATACTCGACATGATGGCGTTGCGCGCCACGCCGGCAGCGATGCGACCGAAAGCGGCCGGTTCGACTTCAACTTCCAGCGCGTCACCGGTCTGAACGCCGGGTTTGAGCACTTGGGCGCGGGCGAGCAACATTTCTTCCTGCGGATTGCTCACCTTGTCGACCACGAGAACATTGGCCACCCCGCGGATCTTACCGGTCTTCGGGCTGATCTCGACGCGGAGCTCGCGGGTGTATCCGCCGAAACCCTTGCCTGCCGCCTTGATAATGGCCTCCTGCATGGCTTGCAGCAAGGTGTCGCGCGAAATCCCGCGCTCGCGCTCCAAATACTCCAGCATGGTCAGCAGCTCGTTACTCATGGTCGTGTGTGGTTTGAGGATAAAAAAAAGTGGGCCGAAACCCACTTTTCGTCAGAAAAGGTTGTCCTTTAATATGAATTGCCCGGCCGGAGCTGTCAAGGCATGCGCGATGCAGGGTTCGAACCTGCGACTTCTTGCGTGTGAAGCAAGCGCTCTACCACTGAGCTAATCGCGCGAGAGAGAATCTGTTTATTTGCCACGCGTGGGCCGCCACGTCAATCCCGCTACCGGACAAGGAGGCGGTCCCCGGCCGCCAAACCCTCCAGCACCGGATAAAAACCGTCGACTTCCTCCCCCACCTGGATGCGGACACTCTCCGGACCACCTTCGCCCTCGCGGACCCGCAAAACATAGGCGCCCGCCCCCTCGAGGCGAACGCACGCGGTGGGAATGAAGAGTTGGTCCGCGTACAAGGCGACCGTCGCCGTGGCCTCCCCGGTCAACCCACCCCGCAGAGCGAGATCCGCATTAGCCAGTTCCCCCTCGACCCGGAAAAGCCGCGTAGCTTCGTCCGAAGCACGCGCCACGTGGACCACCGGAACCTGGTAAACCTGGCCCGGGGCGGCCGGCAGCCGAAGGCGGACAGTCGCGCCCGCGGGAAAGGATGCCACGTCGCGCTCATTGACATAAAAAACGACACGCAGGCGACTGGTGTCAACGAGGCGGACGACCGGTTGGTTGACGTTGACCGCCTCGCCGACCTGCACAAGACGCTCCGCCACCGACCCCCCGAAAGGAGCGCGAATCGTGTGGTCCTCGAGGCGGGCGCGGGTGGCATCTTCCTCGGCATCAGCCTGCCGCGCCTCGGCCCGCACCGATTCGACCTGCGTTCGTGACACGACTTTGCTTTGGCCCAGAATTTCCGCTTCGCCCAGCAGTCGCTGCAATTCCTCGAGCTTGGCCGAGGCACGGCGGTAATCGCTGGCCGCGATCTCGTCGTCGAGCAGCACCAGCGGGTCACCCTTCCGCACGAGCGAGCCAGCTTCGACCTTGACCTCCGAGACCCGCCCCGTCACCTCCGCGGGAACACTGGCCACCAGCCACGGATCCACCGCCGCCGGAAAACGTCGCTCGCGTTCCAAGGTAAGTCGCTCGACCGTGAAGAAAAATTCTTCGCGCTGCTTCAAGGTGGCTTTCTCCTCCTCCAGGCGCCGCTTTTGTTCGACCACCTGAAAATACCGCCCCGTCACAGCCAGCAGCACCGCGACGAACAAAAGAAGGGCGGCAAAGGCCAGGATGGCGCGTTTGGATCGGCGGGCGAGCATGGACAAAAGTACTGCGCGGAACCGCCCGCGTCACGCGTCAGGCCTCAAGCCGTACAACGCACTCGATCTCGACCAGCATATTCATGAGCTGCGCGCCGACCGTCGTGCGGGCCGGATAATCCCCCGCGAAGAACTCCTTGTAGACCGCATTCATCTCGGCAAAATTTTTCTCGGTCAACTGGGCAAGGAAGACGCGGCAGCTGACCACATCGGAGAGCTTGGCCCCCGCCCCCTCGACAACCTTGCGCATGTTGCTCAGCACGATGCGGGTCTGCTCACCGACCGGACCGTCGCACATCTTGCCGGTGGATGGATCCATCGGTGTCATACCGGAGACAAAGAGGAATTTTCCCTCGGCAGCTACGGCGAGGGAGTAAGGACCGATGGCCGACGGGCCTTCGGGGACGGAGGTGATGCATTGGCGCATGAAATTCTTTTAGCCGCTGGCCCGGCGAAATCAACGCTGTCCCGCGGCCCGGCGCAAGGCGTCGACCTCCTTCGCCGACAAATCCCGCCATGATCCGCGCGGTTGGCGTCCCAGCCGGAGGGGCCCGAGGCGCGTCCTGGTCAGCCGCTTCACCTTGTAACCCAGCGCGGCAAACATGCGGCGGATCTGGCGGTTGATTCCTTGGGTCAGAACCACCCGCACCTTGTTGGCGCCTTCGACATGGACATGCGCCGCTCTGGCCCGTCCTTCTTCCAAGTAAATTCCCTTGATCAACTTCGGGATAAGGCTCGTGTCGAAGGAGCGGTCGAGCACGACATCGTATTCTTTTTCCACGTGCCGCGAGGGATGGGTCAAGGCTTGGGCCAAGGCGCCGTCGTTGGTCAGGAGCAAAAGCCCTTCGCTTTCCGCATCAAGCCGCCCGGCGTACGGCAAGGTCGACAATTCGGGCGGCAACAACTGATAAAGTGTGGGCTTGCCGCCTTGCGAAGCGCGCGAAGTCAAACAGCCCGCCGGCTTGTGCACAGCCAAGTAGCGCGTTTCGGCCGTCCGCACCACACGCCCCCGTGCCACCACCGTGTCGCCCGGTGCGACCGACGTGGCCAACTCGCGTATCGCACGCCCGTTGATGCGCACCCCGCCGGCCAGGATGATTTCCTCGCAAGCACGGCGGGACCCGAGCCCGCAGAGGGCAAGGTAACGGTTTAAACGCATGGACCGGCTCCGGTTTGCCGCGGGGCAACCCGCCGTGACGATCACTCGTCCGGCTTGGTCTTCTTCAGGCCGAGGACGCTCTGACCTTCCTTGAACTGTCCGCGCTTTTTCAGCACCTCGACGCGCTCAAAACGCTTGAGAACATTGCGCTTCGCTTTGATTGCGCCTTGGCCGCGGAGACTTCTGTGCTGACTCATATAATTGACCTTTATAGCCGTTCCGACCCCGCCTGCCAATCAAAAGCTCGGTCAAACCGAAAAGGCCGCGGTTCCCGCGCTCAGACCAGCCCCAATTTCATCCGCCCCGCCTCGGTGATCATGCCCTGATTCCAAGGTGGCGACCAGACGAGGTCCACTTCAGCCGACTCCACCCCCGGCACGGTGAGGATGCGACTGCGCGCGTCGGCCGCAATGGTCGGGCCCATGCCGCAACCGGGGGCGGTGAGGGTCATTTTGACGTTCACCGTGGTGCCGCCCGAGTCGCTTTTGCCGAGGATCAAATCATAGACCAATCCGAGGTCCACGATGTTGACCGGGATTTCCGGGTCATAGACGTTTTTCAATTGCGTCCAGACATCCTCGTCTTTCACCTCGCCGCCCGCCGCGATAACGCCCTCCGGTTTCACGTTGGCTTCCTTTTTCTCCGCCGCGATCCCCAAGGCATCGGCATCGGTCTCGGCGATGCGCGCCAGGCCCGTCTGGGTGGCCACGGTGTAGGTGCCACCGAGCGACTGGGTAATAATGACCGGACTGCCGGCCGTCAGCGTCGCCTCCTCGCCGCTTGGAATAAGGACCACTTTGCAGTCGCGGCTCAGCGTAATTTCACGGTGTTCCATGGCCGACAATCTATCCGGTGGTGGCCGGCAATCCAATCAAATGGTTTCGCGCCCTGTCAGCGGATGTGTAAGATCCGAGTTGCTATGACTTGGCTTACTCTCTGGCAGGGCAAATGGATCTTGCTTGTTCTGGCCGCGGCGACTGCCGCAGCTTGGTTCGTGGCCCCATGGTTGGCCATCCCCCCCGCCGCCCTCCTGGTTTTCACCCTCTGGTTTTTTCGTGATCCACCCCGCACCACTCCCGACGGACCGGGCCTCATTGTTTCGCCGGCCGACGGACGCGTCACCGACATCGTGGAAATCGAGGAAGCGGAGCTGATCAACCGGCGCGTTTGCCGCGTCGGCATTTTTCTTTCGGTTTTCGACGTGCACGTCAACCGGGCCCCGGCGGACTGTCGCGTGGTTTACACCGCGGAGTTCGCGGGCACCTACCATGACGCCCGCAGCCCCGTTGCCTCCACCCACAACACAGCGCGCACCTGGGGCTTCGAGTGCCGTGACGGCGTCCTTTTGGTGGTGCGCCAGATCACCGGGGCTATCGCGCGCCGCATTATCTCTTGGGCCCGACCCGACCAGCAACTGGCGCGCGGCGAACGCTTCGGCATGATCCGCTTTGGATCGCGCACCGAGATCTGCCTTCCGCTCGAGGCGGAGGTCGCCATCCGTGTCGGCGACCGGGTTCAGGGAGGCAGCACGATCATCGCGCGCTTGCCGCCATCCGGTCAGACCGCGCAGCCTGCCGGCCATCCTTCCACCGCCCGATGAACCCCGAACCAGACAACCAAGCAGCGAGGATTTACCTCCTGCCCAATCTCATGACCGCGGGCAACCTGTTCTGCGGATTCGCCGCGGTGCTCAATATCCTCGACGCGGTCATCCAGATGAACGCCGGCCTGAGTCCCGCCGGGCAGATCCATACCGCGATCTGGTTCATCCTCGGGGCCTGCGTTTTCGATTTGCTCGACGGGCGCCTCGCGCGCCTCGGGGGGAACGAAAGCGCCTTCGGGCGCGAATTCGATTCGCTGGCCGACATTGTGTCCTTCGGCGTGGCCCCCGCCCTGCTCACCTTTAACATCGTGCTCCGCGACTTCGACCGCTACGGCATGCTCATCGCCTTTGTTTATCTCGCCTGCGGCGCCCTGCGTCTCGCGCGGTTCAATTGCCTTGCCGCGCAGCGCGGAGATGATGCGGCGAACAAGGATTTCGAGGGCTTTCCCATTCCGGCCGCCGCGGGCCTCATTGCCTCGCTCACCTTGTTCATGCTCTGGCTCGATGCCGGGGAGAAAACGATCGGACCGTGGAAGTTCGCCCTGCCCCCGCTCATGCTTTTCCTTTCCTTCATGATGTTCAGCAAGGTGCGCTACCCGAGCTTCAAAGCGGTCAACTGGCGCACCCGACGCTCCATTCCGAAGTTTATCGGCATCATCGTCGTGCTCATCTTCACCGTGATGAATTACGAGTGGATGCCGGCCATGATCTTCATCGCCTACCTGCTCTACGGACTGGCCCGCCCGCTCATCTCGCAGGCTTGGCGTCGAGAAATCGAGACCGAACTCGGCGAGGACGAAGAAAGCCCCACGGAAAACCGCGGGGCTTGAGCATGATCGCGTTAGGACGGACGCCGCTTAGAACGGGATGTCGTCGTCGGAGGGCTCTTCAGCCGCAGGTGCCGCCTTGGCCGGCTTGGCTGCGCTGCCGGACCGGCTACCGCCGCCCGTCCCGCCACCTCCACCGCCCTCACCCGCATCGCGGCCGCCGAGGAGTTGGAGATTTTCCCCGATAACTTTCAGCTTGGAACGCTTTTGCCCGGTCTGTTTGTCGTCCCACGTGTCGAGCTGCAAGCGGCCCTCGATCATCACGGGACGGCCTTTCTTGATATACTCGCCGGCGATCTCGGCCGGGCGACCCCAGAGGGTGACGTCGACAAAAGTTGTTTCCTCGCGCTTCTCGCCGCCATCCGTGGAGTAGTAACGGTTGACCGCGAGACCGAGTTCGGTCACGGCAGTGCCCTTCGGCGTGTATTTGACCTCGGGATCGCGGGTGCAATTGCCGAGGAGGACAACTCGATTGTAGGAAGCCATGGTGGTCGGGGATCAGGCCGCTTGCGCGACGGGTTTTAGTTTCTGGTAATGTTGCAAATGGATGACCGAATCGAGCTTCCACTTCGACTGCAGGGCCTCGATCTGGGCCGGTTCGGCATGGACGATGAAATTCACGTAGTAGCCGGAAGTCTGTTTGCGGCTGACGTAGGCAAAATGTCGCTTCTCCAGACGCTGGGTCTGCTCGAGTTCCATCCCTTCGGCTTTGATTTGTTTTTCCACGGTTTCGATCAGGTCATTGACCGATTCCTCTTTCCCTTTGGTGTTGAGCACCAGCAGCACTTCGTAACGTCGTTTGGTCATAATCCTTCTTTATTGAACTCATTCATCGCCGCGGCAAGCCCGTTTTTCAGAATGACGCGAATTGATTCGGCCGCACGGTCCGTCACCGCGCCCAAAGCCACCTCCTCTTCGGGGGTGAAAGGCGCGAGCACGTAATCCGGCAAAGCCATGGGAGGCGGCGGGTTGCCAATCCCTACGCGCAGGCGCGGCACGTCCTCGGTGGCGAAATGCACGAGGACGGACTCCAGGCCGTTGTGGCTCCCCGCAGAGCCCGACGGCCGGATCCGCAGCCGCCCGAAGGCCAGAGCGGCATCGTCAAGCACGACCAAGACGCGCTCGTGGGGGATTTTGTAGAAATCGGCCATGGCCCGTACGGCCACGCCGCTCAGGTTCATGAAAGTCGACGGTTTAAGCAGCCATGCGCTCTCCGTGCGCGAGACATCCCCCTCGAAACGCCTCTCCCCGTGGAACGCCTCGGTGGCCAGCGCATCGAGCGCGAGCCAACCGATGTTGTGCCGCGTACGGGCGTAGCGGGCCCCGGGATTTCCCAAACCGGCGACCAGCCATGTCGGGGCGCCGGTTTCCATCCGGGTGCCGTCCTATTTGGACCCTTCCTTGGCCTCGCCTTCCTGCGGCTTCTTCTCCTTGATCACCTCGGGCTCCGAGGGACCGCCTTCGGTCGTCGTGGCATCGTCGGCAACCTTCGGTTCGGAAACGAGGAAGACAGTGACACTACTATCGGCCAGATACTTCACGCCGGGTATGGCCGGAAGATCACTGATGTGCAAAGCGGAGCCCAAGCCGAGGCCGCTCACGTCGACGCGGATCGATTC
>Ga0247840_10009397_pt1 | contig 12661 bp, 10 predicted proteins | sample LaCruzMarch2015__FD_192404 | JGI IMG/M metagenome (GOLD analysis project Ga0247840, IMG submission 192404) | Freshwater microbial communities from meromictic Lake La Cruz, Castile-La Mancha, Spain - LaCruzMarch2015_17m | ecosystem: Environmental > Aquatic > Freshwater > Lake | place: Spain...
TTTTATAATGAGGTATGAAATTTATAATAACAGCAGGTGGTCAGGGTACAAAACTTTGGCCTGTAAGTAGAGATAATTATCCTAAACAATTTAATAATATCATCGGAGATAAAACTTTATTTCAAATGAATTTAGAGGCTTTACTTAAAAGGCATAGTCCTGAAGATATATATGTATCTGTATCTGAAAAATACGTTGACTATGTTAGAAAACAGGCACCTCAAATTTCAAAAGAGAACTACATAATAGAACCTCATATAAAAAAAGCTACAGGGCCTTCTACTTGTTATAGTATGCTTCATATGGCTATAAAACATCCAAATGAGGTAATAATGTACTATGTGCAACCTGTTGTTTTACGAACTCCTGTAGATAAATATCTAGACATGATTGAGAGTATAGAATCTATAGTTAAAGAAAATGGAAAGCTTGTTACTGGAGGAAAATATCCTTTGTATCCTGAAGTAGGAAGTGATTATCAGAAATTGGGTAATAAGATTACCACTTCAACTGGTTTAGAGGTTTATGACGCTATTGAGTTTGTACCAAGACCTGCGACTTTATCTGAGGCGACCCAGATGTTATCCACTATGAAATTAGCTTTACACTGTAATCATTCTACTTGGACTCCTACAGAGTTTTTTAAAAATCTGGAATTATATAAAAAAGATTGGTTTGATGTAAGCATGGAATTGAAAGAGCTAATATTAAATAACGCTTCGTTGGATAAGATATTAGAGGTTTACAGTAAATTTAGTACCGGAAATATTGAATTATTTACAAAAAGTTTATACACCGCGGGTAGAGTACAAGTTGTAATCTTACCATTTGAATGGCACCATGTTACAACCTGGAATGATATTTATGAGTATCAAAAGGATATAGAAAACCCTCTATATCAAGGAGTTAGTGTTTTTGTTGATTGTGAAAATAATTTAATTATTAATAAAACTAATAGTGTTGTTGCAGGTATAGGGCTTAAAAATATGATTATTGTTCAAACAGAGGACGCTACTCTAGTGTGTCATCGAGAAGATTCTGGTAGAGTTGGGGAATTACTTAAGTCTATGGAACTGCAAGGTCTTGTCCAGTATTTGTAGATTTACTGATACAATACGTATGTATTTTATATGCATTGCGGTTATTGTTGGCCCTTGTAGTTAAATGGATAGAACAAGCCTCTCCTAAGGGCTAAATACAGGTTCGATTCCTGTCGAGGGCACCATTTAAGGTCTTAAATATTTTTCGGGGGTGGAAGGAACCTTGCTTCGCAAGAACCTTGCACCCCTCCTCATTTATGATGCGGGGCATCATTCATTCGTCGGGGTGTAGCTCAGTGATAGAGCGCGCGTTTCGGGTGCGCGAGGCCGGTGGTTTAAGTCCACTCACCCCGACCAAATTACCCTCCTTTTCTAACTTCCTGTAATATATATGTATATGACCTTTGAAGAAAAAAAACATGTATATTTAAAATTAACCGCAAACCTTTTAATTATTTTTGGTTTTATTTTTATAGTTATCGGGTTTGGTCCTGTTGTATATGACAATGTGACTTACTACATCCAGAAGGATCTTGGTCAGACTTATATACTATCTTTATTTGATGACAAAGGCGACGTCGTAATTGCAAAGCCTGAAAGTGTTTTTGGAGGTTTGTTAAAAAGTAGGCAAATATCTTTATCTCCTGCCAATTTAGATTTTTCTATCGCAATAGAGAAAATTGGTTTAACTGCGCCTGTCGTCGCAAATGTTTCAGTAAATGACGATAAAAAATATATGGCTTCTCTTAAAAATGGTATTGCCCATGCAGTATCTTCCGAATATCCTTCTGAATTTGCAGGAAATACCTATTTATTTGCGCATTCCTCCTTTGATTTTAGATTATTAGGAAAATATGCAAGATCCTTTAATTTATTGGATAAGCTTATAGTTGGCGATAAAATTAATATTTTTTACAAAGGTAAAGACTATTTGTACTCTGTGACAAATTCTGAAATTTTACCGGGGTGGAACACAAGGCCTTTAGATAGAAAAGTTGTGTCTCCTGTACTTACACTTCAATCTTGTTATCCCCCAGGAACAACCTTCAACCGTATTGTTATAACAGCTGAACTAATAGATGTTAGAGAAGTTAAATAAATAGTTATTATCTAATACTTACTGTATATATATCTGGTTGCCCATTTGACTTAAATGATGTCAAAATAACTATTTTATCCCCACTTGGAGTGGCGTATACATTATCGGAAAATAGTTTGTTGTTATATATCTCTGTTCTATTTGTACCATCAATTCTTATAAAACTTATTTTACCTGTATTAGTCTTTAAAACATCCCCTTCTACTAAAATAAGGTGATAACTATCTGAATACCAATTTATTTTTGGTTGTGGTTGGCTTTTGTTACTGCTAAATACTGTAGTTTCAACCTTTTCTCCTACAGGTAAGGGGTCTTCTAAATTATATATTTTATACACTAATTCTGTGGCTGTTTGTTCTACATTTAAAAACTTTTTTTCATCTGGAGACCATACTATGTTTTCAGATTTAGATAGTTCTTTTATAGTGTCATCAACTTTAGCGTTGTTGATAAAATCTGCTCTTTTTTTAAGAAATTCTTGTCTCCATTGTTCCTTAATATTTTCTGGTGTATTAGTGGCATATGCTGTATTAGTTTGTAAATTTACTATGTACCATACTTTATCTTTCATCTCTATTAATAATTGTGTTTCATCGTAAGACCATGCAATAGTTAAACCTTCGGAATACTTTATTGCTCTAGTATCTTTTAAAACTATGTCAGGGTTACCATTAAAAAATCCTCCTGATATATTAACGACGCTGACACCGGAATTTGTCTCATCTTTTGAAAAATAGGCTAACTTAGATAAGGAGGGAGATACACTAGGGTTAAGAGCACCTGTGTTGGTAAGAGGCTCTATGCGAGGACTTTGTGTTATTAGAACTGCTGTAATGTCTGTAACTAGTTCTTCAAAAATATCAATTTGTTTTTCCCAAGGTACAAATCCTTTTTTTAGAATTTTAAGTGTCTTTTTACCTGGCTCAATCCCTGGTATGGAGTCATTGGTAGCTGTGATTAATATGCCGTCTAAATACACACTGGCACCTTCTGGCATAGATTTTGCACTTACCATTCCTGTTCTTGTTAGATCAAATTTTTGATCTTTAATATGTTCTAGACGGTATCCATTTGTATATAAAAATATTGTTGTGGTTACCCCAAGTATTAAAATTATGGTCAATATAGTTTGTATCCAATTATATTTTTTCATAGTTATATTTTACCACTTAAGTCTTTTTTAAAGGTAATTTATTAGGTTGGTATATAATTAGCGTATGACAGAATTTGAATCAAAAAAAATATTAGGAGTTCGTGTAGATTTTGGTATGAGTATGGAGGATGTTTTATCTAGACTTGAAAAAATGCTTTTAGAGAAAAATAAACATCATTTAATTTGTACTACAAATGCTGAATTTATTATGGATGCTCAAACGGACCCTAAATTTAAATCTATTTTAAATGGCGCTGATCTATCGGTACCTGATGGTGTAGGAGTTTTGTTTGCAAATTATTTTTTAACTAAGAGTGCTCATATTAATAATCCTGTTGCTAAATTACTTTGGGGTCTCGGTTTTGGCGTTTCTTCTTTGTTTGTAAATTATCCTGTGGGCGATAAAATATCTGGGGTAGACTTATCCCTGGAAATTTTAAAAATGTCTTCTAAAACGAATTATAGCGTCTTCTTTTTAGGAGGTCATCCTAAGGATTTTTGGGGAAATGCTATTGTTCCAGCTCCTTTTGATATGGCTACTTTAGCAGCTTCTAAAGTAAGAGAGTTATATCCCCATGTAAATATTATAGGAGCAACATCTTCTTTTAATAGGAATCCTTCCGATGATGAAGCTACTGTTGAGTACATTAAAAAATGTATGAAAGAAAAAGGTGTTAAAGAATTAGATTTTATTTTCATTGCTTACAACCATAAATATCAAGAAAATTGGTTTATAAGAAATGCTCCAAAAATACCTGTGAAGATTGGATTAGGCATTGGGGGTACCTTTGATTATTTATCTGGTTATTTAAATAGACCTACAAGTTATAAGTTTGAATGGCTGAAAAAGATTTTCATAAGACCAACAAAAATATCACGAATATTACGCGCATTTCCTATTTTTCCAATTCAGGTTTTTATTGATTCTATAAGGAAATAAGACTACCCTAATCGTTGTAGTAAAAACACTTGTTGACATGTCATGATGTACCATGCTTACATTATAGTATGATAAAACTTGAAGATAAACTTTATACTTCTACGGAAGTCGCATCAATTTTAGGAGTCAGTCTCCGTTCTGTTTACAGATATATCGAGGAAGCAAAACTAACTGCCGAGGTTAAGACCGCCACCGGCAGACATAGGTTTACAAAACAAGATATATTAGACTTTTTATACCCAGAAGGAGAGTCTGCTGATTCCTCTAGAGAAGAAAAAAAGAGACCAGCTCAGGCTGATTACTCTTACGCTCCCAGAAACGAACGTGTTGAAAAACCAACATCTTCTTTTAGTAATTCAAATAATTTTGCACCTAAAGCAAATGTTCCTACGCCAGAAGAAGACGCTGAAGATGTGGATTGGTTATCTAAATTTAGAGCAGCCGCAGAAAAATTCAGACAAGAGGATACAACTTCAGACAATTCTATGTCAAAAGATGTAACTCCTAAAATGGATTTCAAACCTACAGCAGACTTGCGCGTTGTTGATACTCCTGCATTCGGCTTAGACAAAAATGAAGAATCCAATATGTTTTTTTATAGAAGTAGTTTAGGTGGTTTAAAAGATATAGCTCAAACTTTAGACAAGAGTGCTAAAGAAGCTGCCTTAGATTATGCGTTTACTTTAAATGCAGGGTTATCTTTACACAAACCTATTAAACCATTTTCTTTATTACATGCTTATGTTAGACCAAATGATTTGAATTATTTTGAAAAATTATTGTCACTAACACCAAGCGATTCCTCTAGTGCGCAATTATGTTTAATGACTGCTGATACAGATTCTATATTTAGAAATAGAGAATCATTACATGGTTTAAGTGTTGTAGCAAAAAATCAATTAAGAAAAGATGTTGAGAGTATGGCTTCTGATCTTAAAGATGACTTATACAGTATCTTATAATACTTAATAAGCTTAGGCTTACGTATACAGCCTCCTAGTAATAGGGGGCTGTTTTATATCTGGAATAGAAACACTTTAATTATATTGCTTAAACAGGTTTTTAAATAAAAGAACGATAAACATTCATTGACATGAAATAGGTATTTTGGTAATATAGTTTCATATTCGAAGGGGTTATCTCGGAAAAGACTAAAGCTTTTTATACCGTGGGCAGGGGTATAAGGGGCCCGTCTTTTTCGGGATAACCCCTTTAAATTTATTTTAGACACATATTTATTTACTCATTTGTAGTAGCTTGTATCAATAGCCTTTTTGTTAATATAGATTCTATTATTTACCCTATTTTACGCTGATAGACTTCTAAAAAGCTAAAAACTCTTATTATCAACTTAGCGGTAGCTGTGACAGTACCCCGGTAAAGGCTTCATTACAGGGGGAGTATTCTCGGTATGTTATAGACAAGTTACAAATTATTTATCGAACTACACTTTATATATTTACTCCCAATTGTTTTTATTGTGGTATCAACTGATACTGCCTTTACCCTGTACTTAAACTTACAATTAACTCCCTATGTTTAACGACATGCTTTAGTAATGATTCGCAATGTTTACACAACTAATTTACGACATGTGCCACACTCTGCCCTTAAGTCGTAACTAGCACCCCCAACAACCTTTGTACTTTTAGGTGCCCCTAATTAGTCTAATAGTTACTTATAGGCGCTATGTGTTTGCTTAACCCCTTATTGAGGCCCGTGTGCTCCCTAATTAAGTTAAATATACCTTTGCCTTACTGTTTAGTGCTCGGTGTTCCTTTGTTATACAGAAGTACCCAACTACTGCCCCCTGTTATGTATAAAGAATTTATTGCTGTATTTAATATGCGTTGTCCCCCTGTGTTTGTCCAAGGAGTACTGCACATGTACTTAGTGCTTTTGATACTTATAAAACCTTTATAACACCTAAATGTACCCGGTTGCTAACTATAATTACAAAAAACAATACACACGCACTTAAAATATACTTATGTTTGTAATTTGTGTACAGTCTACCCCTTAATACGCCTGGGACGCATTACGCGCATGGTTACAGTTAATAACGCATGCAGGAACGACTAGGTACAGCTAGGAGTGTCTGTGTGTAATTACGTGTGCAAAAGTAGCCAAAAGATACAACAAAATACGTTCCTATTACGACAAAGGCGTTTAAAGATGCACTGGCTATCCAGTAGGGCACGTTAGGGCATAAAGAATGTAAAGACGCGATACGTAGGGTTTAAAGCAGGCTTTATGTGGTTAGCGCAGTAATTGCTGCTTTATTAAACTAGTGGGGCGTAAACTTACGTAATAGCGGTAATAGGAACTCATTGCACACTTATTCTCTTAAAGTCGTAATTAGCTTTAATACACACATCTGTACCTGTATTGAACAATAAACGGTAATTAAGGTTATAAGAGACACAGTACGGCATAGTAGTACATGCTGATGTGCGATTAGAGAAGACATTGCTTGCTGCTTTTTACGTGGTTACTGTTTATTTATTTTTGCTTTATTCATTATAGTTATGGTTGCAGACTTAAGTGTATGTGCAGTTTCAGACAAGTTTGCTCTATAAGTAGGGTACTATTACTTTAATTTCGTATCATTTTATTGGTATTTTAAAGTGTAGGCACTGCGGGGTTAAAGTGCCCTTAGCAGTAATTTGGTATTGTTGCTATATAGCTTTTATGTCAAAAAGTTCTCCGTTTATCCTGTTAATATCCCTTACACGTCCGAAATTGTAATTTTTTATTATAGGGTTATATCGAGTACTAAATGTACGTATATTAGTGAATACTTTAAGTGTAGTGTTGAATTTTAATTGAGTACTTTATAGCTACAAAAAATCCCGAAGTTTCCTTCGGGACTGATTGTATGAATTTAAATGTTAATAGCTAACAATTACTTCAATGTTACTTTTGCGCCTGCATCTTCTAACTTTTTCTTTGCAGCTTCTGCGTCTTCTTTCTTAGCACCTTCTAATAAGGTTTTAGGAGCAGCTTCTACTAATCCTTTAGCTTCTACTAATCCTAAGGCTGAGTTTATTTCTCTAACAGCTTTAATAACTGCTATTTTATTTGCACCAGCATTTTCTAATACTAAGTCGAATTCAGTCTTTTCTTCTACAGGTTCTGCTGAAACAGCTGCGGTAGGCATTGCACCCATCATCATAGGGGCTGCTGCTGTAACACCAAATTTTTCCTCTAAAGCTTTAACTAAATCGTTTAATTCTAAAATAGTCATTTTTTCTACTAAATCCATGACTTTTTGTGCACTTTCAGACAATATTATGGTTTTCTTTGTTTCTTCCATTATTCTTGTACACCCCCTTCCTTATTATTTTTTATAGCATTAATTGCATATACAAATTTTCTTTGAACTCCACTTAATGTAGTTGTTAATCCAGATAGAGGTGACTTTAAGCTACTTAACATTCTTGAGATTAATATCTCTTTAGAAGGTATTGTACTTACTTCTTCAACTTTTGCAGAATTGGCATATACGCCTTCTATTACTGCTGATTTTATTTTTGGTAATTCTAATTTTTTAGCAAAGTCTACTAATACTTTAATAGGTGCTATTGCATCATTATATGAAAATATTGCAGTAGTAGGACCTTTTAAGTCTTTTTCTAATAAAGATACTTCTACGTTATTTTCTTTTAATGCTGCTTTTAGTAATGTGTTTTTAGCAACTACTACTTCTGCATTAGCTTCTCTGATTTTAGATCTCAGAGTATTAATGTCATCTGCTTTTAATCCACGATAGTCTGCGAAGACAATGGATTTAGCATTTTTGACTTTTTCTGTTAGATCGCTTACGATTTGTTTGTTTTTTGCGTTAGGCATTCTAAATCTCCAATTTTATAAATAAATAAAAAAAAATCCCGCCAAAATGCGGGGTTTATTATATATATGCCAATTATACTTTCATACTTTTGGCTTTTCATTGCTTTTAAATGTCGCAATGTATACTAATTTTACCTCGGTAAGATTTTAATTCTATCTAAAATAGATAGACACTTACTGTCTTTGGTCAGATGTTATTCTAGCTATAAAAGATACTTAAGTCAACCCTATATATTGGAATATTCTATTTAAACTAGAATATCCTCCCTTTATTTTTTATGCTTTTAGATTTATTACTAAGATATGTCCAAATCAATTTCAATTTTAGATCCTTTGTACCCCCAAGATCTCACCAAAATAAAAAAAGTGCCTGAGAATCTATTTTATAAGGGAGATTGGGATTGTAATATTTTTAAAAATTGTTTAGCGGTTGTAGGTAGTAGAAATGGTACAGAATACGGTAGAAGAATTACGAAAAAGTTAGTTATGGAGTTGGCTTACCATGGAATTACTATTGTATCTGGATTTATGTATGGAATAGATTCTGTGGCACATCAGGCGTGTGTTGATGCAGGAGGTAGAACTATTGCGGTATTGCCTTACGGTATTGATAGTAAAGTACCCGAGTATCAAAAATATTTATTTAATGAGATTTTAAATTACCAAGGTTTAATTGTTTCTGAATATGCCAGCGATCTAAAGGCTCAAAAGTATACGTTTGTTGAAAGGAATAGACTTGTGGTTGGATTATCTAAGGCAGTTTTAGTGGTAGAAGGTGCTTTAAATAGTGGAACTATGGTAACTGCAAGTTTAGCTAAGAAATTTGATAAACCATTGTTTGCGGTAGCAGGGCATATAGATTCAAAAGTTTCAGAAGGTGTAAATAATTTGATTAAAGAGGGTACTGCCGAAATGGTTACAAGCGCCAAAGATATTTTAAAAATTTTTGATACAACTTTAACTGTGGTTGAAGATGGTACTAATAATTATGCTTTGTCTCCTTTAGAAAAAGATATTTTAAATCTATTACAAATAGATAGTTTATCCTTGGATGACTTAGTATTAAAAACAAAATTTCCCGCTTCTAAATTGAGTGTAAGTTTAACGACGATGGTTTTATCGGGGTACTTAAATGAGAAAGGTGGTAAATACTATGTTGGTTAAGGTTAATTCAGTAGCACTAATTGGACTTGATGTAGTTGAAGTTACTGTAGAGGTAAATATAGCTAACAGGGGGTTTCCGGGGTTTGATATCGTAGGATTACCCACAAAAGCTGTGGCTGAAAGTAGGGAAAGAATAAAAACTGCAATAATAAATTCGGGCATTAGTTTTCCGGAAAAGCGTATTACCGTTAATTTGGCACCCGCTGATTTGCCAAAAGAAGGTACCTTATATGATTTTCCAATTGCTGCAGGAATAATTGCGGCTCTAAAAGGGATACATCCTTCCCCCAATTCTTTGTTTTTTGGTGAATTATCCTTAGATGGGAGTATAGTTGCAAATAAAGGGGCGCTTCTTATTGGCCTGTATGCCAAAGAAAAAATGTTAATAGATATATTTAGTCCAGAAATCTCTGCTAAAGAGATTTCTTTAGTTGGTGGTATAAATGTGTACAAAATGAATAATTTATACGATTTCACTAGATATTTAGATGGGGAAATTATTTTACCCAATATTTACGTAGATAATTCAGAAAATAGCTCAAATTGTCATGACAACTTTGATTATGATTTTTCTCAAATAATTGGACAAGCAAAAGCAAAGAGAGCTTTAGAGATTTCCGCTGCTGGCGGACATAACATTTTACTTATTGGTTCTCCAGGGGCAGGGAAAACTTCTTTAGCCAAAGTATTTCCCTCTATATTGCCTCCACTTACTGATAAAGAAAGATTAGAAGTTACAAGAATATACTCCTCCGTGGGTTTGATTGATCCTGTAAATCCAATAATTGTAACCAGAAAATTACGATCTCCTCATCATACTATTTCATATTCAGGCTTAGTTGGTGGCGGATCTGTACCCAAGGTTGGTGAGTTAAGTTTGGCACATAAAGGCATTTTATTTTTAGATGAGTTTTCGGAATTTCCCCGTAATATAATAGATTCCTTAAGGCAACCTTTAGAAGATAAAAAATTAACAATTTCTCGTAGTAAATCTACTGCAACTTTTCCCTGTGATTTTACATTGTTTGCAGCTTCTAATCCTTGCCCTTGTGGGTATTTAGGACACCCTACAAAACAATGTATCTGTACGGATAGTTCTATTCAAAAGTATCGTAGTAAATTATCTGGTCCTATCTTAGATAGAATAGATCTTTTTGTAGAAGTTCCACCGGTTGCTGTAGAAGAACTTAGTGATAATAATGTACTCAAAAGTAATGAAAGTTCTGTTAGTGTTAGGAAACGGGTAGTAACAGCTAGAAATTTACAGCTAGTTAGAAACGGAGGAATTACAAATAATAACTTACAAAATGAGCAAATAAAAAAATATTGTCCTTTAGATTTTAAATCAAAAAACTTACTAAACATGGCTATTACAAAATATAACATGTCGGCCAGATCGTATTTTAAAACAATAAAAGTAGCGCGTACTATTGCTGATTTAGCAGAATCTAAAAGTATAAATTTTGATCATATTGCGGAGGCATTACAGTATAAAAATAATTTATGACTACTACAAAAAATCAAAAACCTAATAGAAAAATTATTGGAAAAATAGGGGAGACGTTAGCAAAAAAAGTATTACTTAAAAAAGGATACGAAATATTAGAAACCAACTGGGGCAACAAATGGGGAGAAATTGATATTATAGCTAAACAACAAGCTACACTTGTTTTTGTTGAGGTAAAAACAAAAACCGGTACTAATTTTGGTACCCCAGAAACCATGATATCAGCAAGAAAATTAAAACAAATTACTAAAATGGCAGAAACGTACCCTCAAGAAAATAACCAAACAAAAAGAATAGACGTAATCGCTGTCATTTTGGATACTGTGTGTAGGCCAACTAATATTAGACATTATAGAGCCGTTTATTGATATGTGGTGGTGTTTAATCCACACCCATGATGAACCAGTCAAACTCTAAATCTGTATCTATGCTGTTTTCTATGGCTACAGTAAAGCTTTCACCATTTACACTTTCTTTGACATATAGCATTTCACCTTTTGTAGCCATTTTAGCAGTAATAAATATCTTAGAAGTTTCTTTTACGGCGTCGGTCATAATTAATACTTCGGTATCACCAGTTTTTAAGGTATCTGTACCAATGGCTTTAGATGTACCAAGGACGCTGTATTCTTCAGTTAAAATCTTTTTAGCTTCAATAGTACCTTCTGTTTTAATATCACCATTTGTCATAATTTGTACTTTACCATTCATAAAGTCTATATTACCTGCAAGATTCTTTTGAATATAAAGTGTTTGAGTTATACATAGTGTTTCATCAGTACTACAAGAAGGCCCAAGTATCTCGATAGAATTGGTTAAGGAGTCTATCTTTACTGTACCTACACTAAAGCTACCTGCTACTGTTACGTCTTTAAGTGAAGCCAACCCTGTGACGTTAATTCCATTATCAATTAGTAATGTACCATCAGCAGCTTTGCTTAAACCTAAGGTACTCATAAATGTTTCAATGTTGGTTTTTATAGCAAGTACTTGGTCGTACAAAGAGGTAATGTCGGTATCTAATATGCCGTCTACTTTAGTGTTAAGTTCTTTAATAGCTTGTGTTAGTAAAGGTGTAAGTTGTCCATAATCTACACCCATTGGATTTTCAGTTGGGTCACTGGTTTCTTCTCCTGATACTGCATATGGATATAATAATTTTAATTCTTGTGCAATAAAACCAACAGATGTGGTATCTGGTGCAATTTTAAATGAGAACGATCTTGGTTGTATTTGTTTTACAATATCTAAAGCCCCAGTATAGTCTTTAATATTAGTTTTTAATCTACCATCGGAGGTTGTATTATAATTTACTCCTGCAGCTCCATTTCCAGTTATAGAACCTACTGTTTGTGAGGTAGTCCCTCTGAAACGAAGGAATTCATTTGCAGTTGTAGGATTAGTTCTTCCTACAGTAATGTATATTCCATCTCCCCCAGCATTGTCATTGTTAACAACTAGAATATTTCTCCCAGTATAATTTCCATCCAGAGTTGTGTACCCCTTAACATACAGTGTTCTTGTTGCATCTGTTGTACCAATACCAATATTTGTACCGTTATCAAAAATTGTACCTGTGGTTAAGGTATTAGCATCAACCCATCTTGTTAAATAATTTGATACACCGGAGCCATCTGTTAATGATGAGCCAAATATTCTTGCATCTGTTGCTCTATATCCTAATTTTCCAGCAGTATCAATATTAACTAAATTGTCTCCGCCATTTGTAGAACCTACGCCAGATAATGTCACAGTTCCGCTAGCAGTTAAATTTGTAGTACCAATACTGTTGATACTGGATAATTGTCCATTTGTGAAATTCCAATTTCCAGTTAAGAAACCATCATATATTGTGTTTGTACCAAGGTCCAAAGTTCCACTCATAGTTAAATTGGTAAGACCTGTG
>Ga0247840_10009401_pt1 | contig 12659 bp, 14 predicted proteins | sample LaCruzMarch2015__FD_192404 | JGI IMG/M metagenome (GOLD analysis project Ga0247840, IMG submission 192404) | Freshwater microbial communities from meromictic Lake La Cruz, Castile-La Mancha, Spain - LaCruzMarch2015_17m | ecosystem: Environmental > Aquatic > Freshwater > Lake | place: Spain...
TTTAAAGAAACAATGGCAATTACAATGATAGACCCTATAAATATATGCCAAAAGGAATTTGAAGACAGTCATCTGTTAACAAAACTGAAAAAGGCTGTTGTGGTTGTAAGAACTGTAGGCAAAACGGTTGATGAGCCGACTTTTATTCATTCAGTAGTTGAATTTGATTTACATGGCGAGCTGTACGACGCAGTAAAAGCCGATTATGACTTGGTTAGAAATATGTTACTGAATCCCCAAAAAGGTTTTAATTGTTTAACTGGGAAAATGGGTGTTTACATCCAACCTAGAACAAAAGGTGCAGGACATGGCTCAACATCAAGAGCATTTTATGCAAGGCCACTTTTTTTAAAACAATTTATTAAGATTTAAAAAATTGTAAGTCTGGAATCTGGTACATAAAATTTAATTAATAAGTAAAGTAAGTTGCAAATCTCGTCAAAATTTCTGTGACTGGCAAAGCATGACATCATGCATAGAATTTTTTGTCCTTACTTAACAAAAACCTAAATAGGTGACACCGGAATCTTTATTGTAATAAGGAGAATATTTATGCCTGCTTCAAATCAGAATTGGGAAAAAGAAGAGTTCTCTATTAAAGATTTATCTCTATGGGATGAAAACGCTCGGTTTCCTGAGGAATATTTCAATAAAAAGGAAGATGAATTAGTCGAATACTTTCTCAAAAAGAAAGAGTTTGAGATTGAATGTTTTGCAAAAGAAGTAGTTAATGAATATGATTTGCCGCAACTCGAAAAAATCGTCGTATTAAGATTGAACGGAAAGTTGATTGTTCTTGAGGGTAATAGGAGACTTGTTGTATATAAGTTGTTGCTTAATCCAGTGTTAATAAAAGATCAACGAATAAAAAAGGTTTTTGATGAACTAAAGAAACAAATAAATATTAGTGAACATTTCAAACTTGAGGCAAATGTAACTACTTCTAAAGAGGAAGGCCTGAGATTTGTAGATAGAAAACATAACAAAGGTAATAATGAAGTTGGTTGGGGTGAGCATGAAAGAAGAAATTTTGCTGTCAGGCGTTTATCTGGAAAGCATATGGATATTCGAAGAATAGAACTGGCTAAGGTTGTTAAAAAATTAACATTACCAGCTGAGATTAAAGAAGCCGTTTTAGGCAGGGGCTATGTAACAACGTTTTATAGAGTAGTTGATAGCACTTCGGCACAGAGGAAACTTGGATATGATGTTTTGGAAAGCGGATATATTAAGATAAAAAATCAGAAAACATTTGATGATTTATTGAAAATTATAGTTTTCAATATATTAAACAAAGTCGGATTTAACGGAAAGGGAGTTGATTCACGTCAATTAAATACGAAAGAGGCTATAGATGATTACATTACAAATTTGAAGCAGAAAGATGTTGGTAAGGTTGATAGCCAAACAAAGAATCAAACAAAAAATGACATATATAGAGCTGTGGCAGGTATAAAAACTACAGGTAGAAGTAAACCTCTTTCAATATTAAGAAAATATCTCATTTCTTCTTCTTTTTATATTGATGATAATCGAATTAATGATATTTACTACGAGTTACATAAAAGACTTGTTGTAGACAATGTTCCAAATGCCGTAGCAGTTTTGTTCCGTGTATTTATGGAGTGCTCAGTAGATTACTATATAAAAAATAAGAAAATAGTTGCTTCAAAAGATATTAAACTTGCTGGGAAAATTAATATGGTAGTTAATGATTTAAAGATAAAGGGATTAGCTAAGAATAAAGAGTTAAAGAAGATTAGGAGATTTGCCCAAAAAGATAGTAGTAGTATCTTATCTGTCAATACATTTCATGATTTTGTTCATGATTACACAACATCTCCAATACCAAGCGAACTAAAAAAACATTGGGAAAATTTAGAAGAATTCTTTATTATTTTATGGAAATCATTATCATCAGAGCGGAAATAATATGAAAATCCACTATAGTCCCTTAAGATATCCGGGGGGGAAGGGGAAGCTGGCGAACTATATAAAGATGGTTATTGAACAAAATCAGCTTAAGGGTGGATATTATATTGAACCGTATGCTGGTGGTGCATCAATAGCTCTTGACCTCTTGATAAATAAATATGCATCAAAAATATTAATTAATGATATTGATAAGTCAATATATGCTTTTTGGCATTCTGTCGTAAATGAAACTGATGCATTATGCGAGCTTATTAAAAAAACAAGAATAAACATAAATAGTTGGAAAAATCAGAAAACAATACAAACCCAAAAAGATACTAGGTCTTTAATCAAGTTGGGATTTTCAACATTTTTTCTTAATCGAACGAATCATTCAGGAATAATAAATGGAGGTGTTATTGGGGGGGTGGATCAATCAGGTATATGGAAGATAAATGCTAGATATAATAAGAAGGTTTTAATTGAGAGAATCAAAACAATCGCTGCATTAAAAGATAAAATTGAAATTTACAATCTTGATGCCTGTAAATTTCTTGATATAGCTGATGCCATATCTCCCCAAAAATCATTGTTTTATCTTGACCCACCATATTACGTAAAAGGGAAAGCATTGTATGTAAACCATTATAGTGAGGAAGACCATGCTGTTGTAGCTAAACATATCAAAGAAATGAGTAATCGTAATTGGATTGTATCTTATGATTATGTACCTCAAATTATAAAGTTATATAACGAATTTAGGAAAAAAATATATACCATAAACTATAGTGTTTCTAAACACAGTAAAAAAGGTAAGGAAGTGATTATCTTTAGTAATAACCTAAATGTTCCATCGATTAAGAATCCACTAAAGGCAAATAAATTAAAACTTCTCCCCTGTAATTGCGATTGTATCAAGAATTCCGGGGACACAATACATAATTCAAAACTCAAACTCCCTTCGTATCATTTCCAGCGTTAGATAATGTCTCCAACTATTCCCATCGAGTGAATGTTTTAAATATATATTGTGGTGTCAGGCTTCACTTGCTTTACTTATTCCTCAATACTCAATTCTTATTTAATGTTTCCAATTCTTCCCAGCGGGCAAATGTTTTAGATAGTTCTGATTCAATTTCTGCAAGGCGAGTTTTTGACTGAGTCGTAAAGCCGGGTTTTTGGCATTGTGTAAAGTCGGCAAGTTGTGTTTGAATACTGCGTTGTTCAGTTTCCAATGTTTCAATTATGGATGAGATTGTCTCAAGTTCTCGTTTTTCTTTCACGGATATTTTTCGTGGGCCTTTAATTATTGGTTTGGGTGCTAACTTTCTCTTTTTAATTAAAGGTGGTAGTTTTGATGGTTCAGTATTATTTTCTATTTGGCGTTCCCAATCATCGTAGCCGCCAACATATTCATTTATCATAAAATCCTTCCCAAATATTAATGCCGATGTTACTACATTGTTTAAAAATTCCCTATCGTGGCTGACCACAATTAAAGTACCTTCGTACTGCAATAAAACCTCTTCTAAAAGTTCCAATGTCTCTGTATCAAGGTCGTTAGTTGGCTCATCAAAAACAAGCAGGTTTGACGGGATTGTAAATAAGCGCGCAAGCAGTAAACGGTGGCGCTCGCCGCCTGAAAGCCATTTTACGCGTGTTCTTGCCCGCTCCGAAGTAAACAAAAAGTCCTGCAGGTAACTTATTATATGGCGAGACCTTCCATTTACAAACACATTATCACCGCCGCCAGTTGCAACATTTTCCCAAACGGTTTTTTCAGTGTCTATTCCTTTACGAAGCTGGTCAAAATATAATGGTAGAACATTTGTTCCAACTTCAACTGTTCCATTTTGTGGGAGAACCCTGCCAAGTAACAGGTTTAGTAGTGTGGTTTTTCCGCATCCATTTGGGCCTATTATACCTATGCGGTCTCCTCGGGTAAGATAGAATGAAAAGTTGTTAATAATTAATTTGTCGTTGTACCCAAATGAAATATTTTTAGCTTCAAGTACTTTGTTGCCCGAGCGCTCTCCTTCACTAATAGTCATTGCCACATTGCCTGTGCGTGCTCTGCGTTTTTTGCGTTCTTCACGCATTTTTTTAAGTGCGTTAACACGGCCTTCTGCCCTTGTGCGCCGCGCCCTTACGCCTTTGCGTATCCACACCTCTTCCTGGGCAAGCTTTTTGTCAAACTCAGAGTTTGCTCTTTCTTCGTTTTCCAGCACTGCCTGTTTTCTATCTAAAAATGTTAAGTAATCGCAGCTCCAATCAATTATTTTGCCTCTATCTATTTCAACAATTCTGGTGGCCAGTTTTTTTAAAAGGCGCCTGTCGTGGGTTACAAACAGTACCGTAAGCCGAGTTGTTAATAAAAAATCTTCAAGCCATTTAATGGATTCTAAATCTAAATGGTTGGTGGGCTCATCAAGCAATAAAATGTCAGGTTCGTTTACAAGTGCGCGGGCGAGAAAAACGCGCCTGCGAATTCCGCCGGATAGTGATGCAAATTCAACATCAGGGTTTACCTGCACTTGTTCAAGAACACGGTTTATAACTGCTTCTATCTGCCACCCGTCATTCTCGGTTAAATCGTGCTGAAGTTTATGAAACAAATTGTCATCTGTTGGGTTTGTTAACTGGCGGTGATACTTTGCCAAACTCTCGCCTATTTTACCAGCACCCTGCGCAACAATATCAAATGCACTGCCAGTAATATTATCTGGCACGTCTTGCGCAAGATAGCTAACCTTTAGCCCCGGGGAAACAATTATCTCGCCTGCATCAGGTTTTAGCTCGCCATTTATAATGCGCATAAGTGTAGATTTGCCCGAGCCGTTGCGCCCAAGAATGCAAATGCGCTGGCTTTTATGAATATCCATTGAAAGGTTTTCTAAAACCAAAGGCCCGTCAAAAGCCACACGAATATTGCGTAAACTAATTAATGACATATCTGTTTATTTCCATTTTTACCCGGATTTATACCACTAGGCAGTATCAGGTAGGATATTTTATTTGCCACAGTGGGCATTATACAAAAATATTTGAAGTGTTCGTTGGGAAGGTATACAACCAGTCTGTTATTGCTAATAAAAAAAGTGCGTCTAACAACGGAATTCCAACAATAAAAGAAGCCATGCCTTGTAATTATACAAAACATGGCTTCCGTTTTTTATAGTGTGTTACCGGCTAGTTTTTCACATTAATCATGTGTTCAATCTTCTCTCCCGAAGAAGATACAGTCGTTGCAGTTGCAAAGGCTGACGCGGTAATCGGTTTTATAACTTTTACTGTAACAGTAGCACCAACATTTGGGGTGACCGTAACTTCTGCATCACCTTTCCAGTTAACAGTTACATCAGTACCAAGATTAAACCACTTACCCTTTTCATCAACACCACGAACCAAAAGTACCGCGCTCTCACCAACCGCAAGCTTTAAAGAACCCTTAGAAACTCCTGACATCTGATTTTGATCAGTGGTAAACGCAAGATTTACCAGTTTTCCATGCCCCGGCAAAGAGACATTCGGTTTTAGCGCAGAGAGGTTTGCGCATCCAATACACAAAGCAACACACGCCATCATGACAACCAGCAACGATGCTCTACTCTTCATCATAGCCCCCTTTTTGGTCATAATAACATCTTGTGTGTAGTATAATTAATCTTTGCCTGTTTGTCAATTATGGGTATAGAACTCACCGAGATATTGGTGCAATGGAGAGGAAATCCGACCGAAAAATTAGTGTTAGTCCATTCTTCGTCAAAACTTCCCCTTACGCGAAAGCTTTGGCGAGGCAAAATTTTTCTAATTTTACTATAATCCTTACACCGTAACATAATTTAGGGGAAACTTTTAAATGAACATACTGATTCGTAATCTGTCCAAAATTGTTACTGAAGAAAAATTATTAGAATCTTTTCGTCCGTTTGGGGTTGTTACTTCTGTCACCATTGTTATGGACAAGGTGACAGGGCTATCAAAAGGGTTTGGTTTTGTTGAAATGCCCGATCAACATGAGGGCGAGGCCGCCATAAGGGCACTGGATCGCACAAGAATTTTAAAAGATAAAGTTAAAGTAAAGAAAACAAACGCAAAGCTCAGGTCAGACAATTTACCGGAGCAAAATAAACCGCAAACCACAGCGGAACAGCCCATTCTTCGTCAAGATTCCGGCGTTACACGGCCCGCGCAAACAAAACGGCCGATGTTTAAGCCCGGATATATTAAACCCGGACTTTGTAATAGGTTTAAGAACCGAGGCGAAAGAGATGGAGGCAGTTTTGACTCAAAAACCGCAGATAATGGTAATTCCATTAGCAAGGTTTTTGCGGATAAAAATGTCCCATATCTTGCGACGAATTCCAAATCCTATTGCAAAATTCGGGTTCAACATCACAGTAGGCAAATAAGTAGTAATACTAATTCAAAGTTTTCGCCACGGGAGACGGTCAGGCAGGAGTTCAAACCACGCAGTGAAAGACCATTTGGCTCACATAGTTCAGGTGGAAGAAGTAGTAAGCCTTATGGTCAATCTGGGGATCGTGATAATAGCAGTAGACCTGCATGGCCAGCACCTCGTGGAGAAAGACCAGCCTATAAAACTTTTAGTAAACCATTTGACCCGAAAAGAAGAGATAATGCCCCTTCACAGTTCCCATCACGGGATACAGTTAGAAAAGAATACAGTCCTCGCGGTGAAAAACCTTCAAGCACACATAATTCTGGGGAAAGAAGCAGTAAGCCATTTAGCAAATTTACAAAAAGTAATAACAGTAGACCATCTTGGCCCGCACCACGCGGCGCAAGGCCTCGCTTTAGGTAAAAGTAATTTGCTTGAGTAAGTTAAAAATCTCAATGATGTTTTAATGCTACAATTTTGTTAGTTTAATATGGTTTTTTAGAGTTTTTATTTTAAATAGTAGTTTGACTTTCATCTTAAGCATTGATAATCTAACGCAGAAATTAAATATTTTAAACAGGAGGGTTGAGAGATGTTTTTAATAGGCAAAAAGAAGTATTTATTCCCTGTTTTGTTTTTAGTTTTGGTAGGTTGCGCCAATCCGTATAAAGATAATTATCATAATCTTACGGGTCAATGGTCTTCAGGGGAAGTAGCACGATTATTGCCGAAAGAAGGTCCTGCAAAGTTAGTTGTTTCAAAAAATATGCAAGAAGATTTTATAAAGATGTCTGAAAACGGGTATCTTCTTATTGGAGAGTCAAAATTTCGCGAGCAGAAAATTAACGAGGATTTTGCAAGGGCACAAGCTGATATAATAGGGGCATCAGTTGTTCTTGTAGATAATGATTTTGTTGGCACTGAAACAAAAAGTGTTCCAATGAGCGAGTGGATACCGCCGCGCAGTGAAATATACACGGAGAGGTCATATTATAATAGAGGCGATATCCCCGGCCCACTTACAGGTGACAGAGTTGTGATGATGACAGTTCAAGGAGAATATAGAACAAAGTATGTGCCTCAGTCAGTAGATTATTATGATTATACAGCAACTTACTGGGCAAAATCAAAACCTCCAATATTTGGTGTTCTTGTACAACCCATTAGTGAGTATGATAGAAAAGTTATTCAGTCCAATAAAGGGGCTGTTGTAAGAGCGGTAATCAAGGGATCTCCCGCGTATAACTCTGATATTTTGGTGGATGATATAATTGTGAAACTTAATGACGAGTATGCCAGTGACCCGGATGTTTTCTTTGATTTGGTAATTAAAAATAAAGGGAAATCTGTTAATGTTGAGTTTATAAGAGAAGGCGAAACAAAAATTGCGCAACTTAAACTTAATGATGAAAACTAATAAGGAATTGGTTTAATTATGTTTGAACCTCGTCATCACCCGCTTGTTTCGCAAAAAAAGTTTGTAATGCGCATGCTTTTTAGCGGTTTGGTAGGGTTAGTATTAATAGCCATATCTCTGTTAATAGGAATGCTCGGTTATCATTATTACGAAAATCTTTCACTGGTTGATTCTTTTGTAAACGCAGCTATGATACTTTCCGGTATGGGTCCTCTTGCTCAAATGCATACACAAAACGGTAAAATATTTGCCGGTTTTTACGCAATTTATAGCGGCCTTGCGCTTATTACTATAGCGGGTATTATATTTGCCCCTATAATTCACCGTTTGCTTCATAGATTTCACATTGAACAGAAATAATAAATGGTATGGTTCAAAAAGTTTTGCAGAAAATAGGAGCTTCAAGTGGCATCCGATTTGGAGTTTGTTGAATTTGTTGTAGATCAAATAGCTAATGCGGGCACAATAACATACAGAAAAATGTTTGGTGAATATGCTCTTTACTGTAGCGGAAAGGTTGTTGCACTGATTTGCGATAATAAAATATTTATTAAACCAACATCTGGCGGCAAAAATTTTATAGGTGATGTTATTAGTGCTGCAGCATATCATGGCGCAAAACCAAGTTTTCTTATTGAAGATAAGGTAGATGACAGGGAGTGGTTTAGTGAGCTTATAAGAATTACTGCTAACGAATTGCCTGAACCAAAACCAAAAAAGAAAGTTTTGTTGCGTGGAAAAATTAAAAATAATAAATTCAAGTAGATATATAGCAAATGCTTAATAGTTGTTTTTTTACAATAAAAAAAGAATTCAATTTATTTGTGTGCTAAAAAATGTATAATATGCGCGTTGTATTTGCAGTTGTAGCACAAACGATGCATTCATAGTTGTATAATTTGGGCAGGTGGCGGAACTGGCAGACGCACAGGACTTAAAATCCTGAGGCCCGCAAGGGCCGTGTGGGTTCAATTCCCACCCTGCCCATTTTATTTTTGTAGAGGGAAAACGTTTTTTTGAAAATATATTTACTTAAGTAAATGTAAAACTTGGAATTGAAGCCAACCCGAACGCTGCCAGAGGCAGGAGGAGTGAGGGTGGCAGGTTGCGGGTGAGCGTGCGAAAGCAGGCGAAGGAGCAAAATTCCCACCCTGCCCATTTTATTTTTGTAGAAATAAAACTAAAAAAGTTTTAGAAAGCAAAAAAGAGGAAAATTGTTATGACAGAAGAAAAAGATACGCTAATTGATTTTACTTCGGTAGAAAAAAACCTGCAGCATGTTCATCAGGTAAACCTTGGTGTTCTGCAGATTCCAATAGATAAAATAGTTGGCAGTTTAGGTAGATATGCCGACTTTAACGAGGGTTTTCTTTTTCATAAAGAAAAAATAAGCACAAAGTATGAGTATGTTAAAAAAGTAATGCTTGAAGGAAAAATTTTACCGCCAATTAAGGTGTACCAAATTCTTGACAATTACTTTGTTATTGACGGCCATCATCGCGTTACGGTTGCAAAAAATGAACTTAATGCTGTTGATATAGATGCCGAAGTTATAAAAATAGAGTTTGATTTAGAGTTATCCCCCGATAAAAAATACAGCTACAACACAGAACAGGCAAAAGATTTCTTAATAATACTTGAAGAGGAAATGTTTGAAAAAGAAACCTTCCTTGTAAATGAAATTCTTGCCTATCCAATAAAAGTTACGGACCTTACCAGCTATGGCAAGTTGTTTGAAGAAATAAAAGATTTTAGAAAAAACTATAGTGCCGGGGAGCTTGCAAAAAAAAGCATTATTTATTCAAGTTTTCTTTGGTATGAGAAACGCTTTTTGCCTGCGATAAAAATTATAGAACAGGAACGCATCCTTGATGGTTTTCCAAATAGAACTTTTGCCGATTTGTATTTGTGGATACAACAGCACAAATACTTCCTTAGCCAAAAAGCCGGCTATGATGTAGGTTTTGATTTCACAAAAGAAGATTTTGTAAGCCGGTTTAAAAAGCCAAAGTTTTTTGACCTTTTGCCCAATGTAGTAAAAGATATTATTGAGGGGATAAAAAATAAGGTTTAATGTTTTGCAAAACAACTTCCTAAAATGAATATTCTATCTGTTTCCGACATTCCAAGCAGGGCTCTTGAAGCGCTTGTTTTGCGCTCTCCGGAAGAACTTAAAAAAATAGACCTGATTATATCCTGTGGAGATTTAGAAAAGGAGTACCTGGAGTTTTTGGTTGATGGGCTAGATAGAGATATTTTGTTTGTTTTTGGTAATCACGAATATCGTTGGGACAGAGAAGATTATTTTGGGTATGAAAAAGAATCAGATATTCCGGTAAAGAAAAATGCAACGGTAAAACGGATTGCCGGCGCAACAGATTTACATGCGAGAGTGCAAGAGATTAATGGTTATATATTCATCGGCTTTGGCGGTTCAATTTTGTATAACGGCGGTAAAAATCAGTTTAGCGAAAAAGAGATGGAGAAAATTGTTTCAAGAGCAATTATAAAGGTGCGCTTAGAGCAATTTAAAATGGCTTTGTTAAGAAAAAAAGTAAATGGCATTATTGTGCTTTCTCATGCGGCGCCTTTTGGTATTAACGACCAGAACGACCCCTGCCACATAGGGTTTAAATGCTTTAATAATTTCATAAAAGAAGTTTCACCAATGCTTTGGCTTCATGGGCATATTCACCTGCAAGATATGCTACGCAATCAGATTGCACATTCAGGTTTGACAACCGTTCTTAATACTTATGGGCATAAATTTATTAAAATAGATGGCAGTAAAATAGAAGTAGCATATACGACGGATTTGTTTGACACCAATCGGTGATATAAGGTAGAATCACCAAGCAATTTACATGATCGCGGGGTGGAGCAGCCCGGTAGCTCGTCAGGCTCATAACCTGAAGGTCGCAGGTTCAAATCCTGCCCCCGCAATATTTTATAGTAGAGTTGGGTAGCGTTGAATCGGCTCATAATCCTGCAACTTGTGGGATTCAAATCCTGCCCCACACAATATTTTAAGAAGCGATGAGGTTTAACTACCTTGTCGCTTTTTTTTGTTGACAAATAAAAAGTTTAGTTGTAACATATGCACAAAAGCGCATATATGCATAATAAAAATTGCAAAGAGGAGTTTTTGTGAACAACCAAACAAATTACACAAATGTTTTTGGCGCTCTTAGTGATAAAACCAGGTTAAGAATAATGTGTGCACTTATTAACGCAAACAATGCGCTTTGCATCTGCGAGCTTATGGATACGCTTAAGCTTGAACAGTACAAAATATCTCGCCATATAAAAGAGTTAAAAACCGCAGGGCTTGTTTTAGAAAAAAGGTCTGGCAGGTTTGTTTTTTACTCAATTGCCAAAACAGATAGTGGTTTTGATAAACATATTACCAAGTCACTTGAAACCATAAAAGATAAGGTTATCTCACAAGATGCCACAAGACTCAAAAAACGGCTTGCAATAAGGGAAGGTGGCAAGTGTGTTGTTGGAATGAGTAAGTAATAAAGGATATTTATGCTTAAAGTTTTTGCAGATTGGTTAACTTATAATGTTTTTTTAATTACCCCAAAAACACTCTTGGCGAGTGCTGTAAATTTCTTTATTTATGACACAATTAAAATATTTCTTCTTCTCATAGTAATAATTTTTGTTATATCTATCGTAAGGTCGTTTCTTCCTCCGGAAAGAGTTAAAAATATACTATCACACAAAAAAAAGTTTGTTGACAACATTCTTGCCGCACTTTTGGGCATCATCACTCCTTTTTGTTCCTGTAGTGCCGTGCCGTTGTTCCTTGGGTTTTTAAGAGTTGGTGTGCCTTTGGGGGTAACATTTTCTTTTCTTGTTTCATCACCTATGATAAATGAAGTAGCATTGGTTTTGCTTTTTGGGCTCTTTGGCTGGAAAATAGCCTTAATGTATGTAAGCTCAGGGCTTATTATTGCGGTAGTTTCCGGTATATTTATAGGAAAGCTTAAGGTAGAAAAATTGCTAAAAGATTTTGTGTTTAAAAGCAATGGCAGCACGGAAGAGTTTCATGAAAATATGAGTTGGAATGATAGAGTTAATTATGCCGTGAAATATACAATAGAGATACTAAACAAAGTATGGCCTTATATATTGATTGGCGTTGGGCTTGGCGCGTGGATTCATGGATACGCGCCAACAGATTTCCTTGCTAAATATGCCGGGGCCGACAAATGGTACGCTGTGCCTTTTGCAACCATTATAGGTATTCCTCTTTATTCAAATGCTGCAGGTGTAATGCCCATTGTAAGTGCATTGAGTGAAAAAGGTGTGTCAATAGGAACAACACTCTCATTTATGATGGCGGTAACTGCCCTTTCACTACCTGAATTTATGATATTAAAAACTGTTATGAAAACACGGTTGATTGTATTATTTGCTGCAATTGTAGGAACAGGGATAATTTTTACAGGTTATGTATTTAACATTCTAATAAAGTGATGGAGGAATGTATGAAGCTTGAAGTGCTTGGTAGCGGTTGCGCAAAGTGTAAAAAATTAACAGAGATAGTTGAGCAAGCCGTAAATGAAACCGGAATCGTCGCAGAGATAACAAAAGTAGACCAAATTAATGATATTTTAAACTACGGTGTTATGATAACTCCGGCACTTGTTATAGATGGTAAGGTGGTTGTTAGCGGCAGAGTTCCATCAAAAGATGAAATAAAAAAATGGATAAGCAAGAACTAAAGAAAGGAAACTTATGAAAGAAGAAATTAAAAAAATAGTTAAGCAGGGATATGTGAAGGTTGCAACTACGACTGTAGTTACACCAGCAAAAGTTGCCAAGGTAAAAAAAGCTAAAAAAGTCAAAGCAGCAAAGAAAGTTGTTCAGGAAGCCCCAGTAGCACCAGTAACAAAATAAGCTGTATCAACAAATGGC
>Ga0247840_10009402_pt1 | contig 12659 bp, 13 predicted proteins | sample LaCruzMarch2015__FD_192404 | JGI IMG/M metagenome (GOLD analysis project Ga0247840, IMG submission 192404) | Freshwater microbial communities from meromictic Lake La Cruz, Castile-La Mancha, Spain - LaCruzMarch2015_17m | ecosystem: Environmental > Aquatic > Freshwater > Lake | place: Spain...
AAAAAAAAAAAAAAAAAAAAAAAAAAAATAAAGATAAAAAAAAAAAAAAAAAAAAAAAAAAAAACAAAAAAAAAAAAAAAAAAGAAAAAAACAAAGAAAATGAAAAAAACAAAGAAAATAAAGAAAATAAAGAAAACAAGAAAAATTTAAAGTAAAAAAATAAATATAAAAAATATTAAATATTCCAAAGTATTTTCCAAACGGGACTAATAGAATTATCACCATCTTTATTTAAAGTAAAAGGACAATTATAATTTGAATTATCATCTAAAACAGAACAAGGATTACACACTCCATTGACAAACTTAAAACCTGGTATTGTTTTTTCAATATCTTCATTTTTAATTTTTTGTTTTGTATTTAATCCACACTCATCATTCATTCTTTGTTGTTCCATATAAGATTTCCCATTTTGTCCAATTTTACAAATGGCAATATTTTGTGGTTTTTCAAAATCATCTAAAAAAAGAGGAATATAATTATTAAAAGACAATATAGATGATGATTTTTCTGTTGAAGGTAAAATAGTTCCATTTAATATAAATTTCCCTTCTTTACTATTAAAACCTAATTTTTTTAATATAATTCTTTCAGGATAAATTGATTGGTTTTGTTTCAAAGAAAAATAAGGTTCTGTTTTAATCATATTATTATGAGAAACATAATCTAAGAAAATTTGTTTTGTTTTTTCACTCCAAGGATATTCATTATATTTAAATAAATGTTCTATTTCTTTTTGTGTTGCTTGTTGTTGTATTTTATTTATATTAAAACGATATGAAGGGTTATAAGTTTTAATATAAGTTTCATAATTACATTTTGTTTCATTAGACCAAATAAACCCTTCTTTTTTTTTATTTATGGGAAAAATAGAGAAGCATAAACATGTTATTATTGTTAATAAAATAAATAATAATAATTTTTTATTATTTAAACCCTTTATCATTTATAATATATAATTATTTTATTATTATATATTATTTAGTCATTATTTAGTCATTATTTTATTGGGATTATTTTTAGATGTATGGCTAGTAAATATTATATGATAAAATCTATAAAGAATAATAAAAATAATACTAATTAACAAAGAAATGAATGGATAATATCTATAAGTAATTAAAATAATTAATATAAGTATTATAAAACCTAAATAACTTGTAAAAAATAACGCTAACAAATTTGGTATAAAAAATAATATAAACCATAAAAAAATAAATAAAAATAATATAATAACATAATTTTTTTGTAAAATAGAAAGTAGTCGTTTAAGATAAATATTATTAGATAATTTCTTAATTATTTTCTTAGAATTAAAAGAAGACAATAAGGTTTGATTTTTTGATTTTACCATATATTTTATCTATATATAATATTTATTTTTAAGGAATATTATATATTTATTCATTACACTTGTTCATGATCTTTAAACTTCTTTATCTTCATATATTTTCTTTACATTTTCAAGATGATTAAGTTGTTCAAAGTTCTTCAAGTTGTTCAAAGTTCTTCAAGTTGTTCAACTTCTCCAACTTCTTCAAGTTCTTCAACTTCTCCAAAATCTTTTTCAAAGTCTAATTTATTAACTTTTTGTAAATAAGAATAAGAACAATCATAAAAATTATTAATTTCTTGTTCATCTGTATATTCGTTTAAAATATTTTCAACATTCGTAATTTCTACATCATCAACATAACTAATAGAACTAACATCATCTAACTTTAAATATTCAATTCCAATTCCTGAAGAACCAAAACCATTAAATCCACGTTCTGTAGTTTCACTTAAAAATTCTTCTTTTTCAACGACAAAAATATAAATAGGACAAAGGGAAGGACTACAAATTTGAACTAATCTTGTATATTTTTCAATAGTATATGGTTCATCGCCAATTTTATCAAAAACAGCCATAATATTATTTCTATAACCCGAATCAATAATACCAACACTATTAGCAAGACGAAAAGGAGTTTTATAAATACTTGATCTTGAATATAAATAATAACCAGTATTATATTTTTTCCATGAATCGGTAATTATTTCTGCTGAACATTTAACTTTTAAATCAACTTTAATATTATTTTCTTTATTTTCTTTATTTTCTTTATTATATTCAATAGTTTCAGGACAATATAAGTCAAATCCAGCATCAATAAAATTATTTTTTAAAATGTTTCTGTTATGTTTTTCAATTGTTTTAATATAGTTTTCTTTTAACTCTTTGTCTTCACTATCAATGTAAATATTTAATAACATTATTTTATCATAACATTTCATAAGAAGATTAATTATTTCACTATTATCCATGATACTACTATATTTTATTATTATAATCTTGTCTTTATATCTTTATTAAGTTTGTATTATTTAACTTTGTATTATTTTATTTTTTGTCACAAAAAACATCAGATGAATATTTCCATGAATTAGTTATTTCTCTTGTCAATAAAGGTATATCAATATTATTAACGCAATTATTATTAACATTATCAAAATCATAATCATACAAATTATTTTCATGTAAAAATATATTTGTATGATTTTTATCAAAATTAATTAAATGATTAATGAAACAATTTTCAATAAAGTTATTATTATAAATATATTGATTTCCTTGTGAAGAATGTCTTGATAAAGAAAACATTTTATTATATTTTTTGTTACTAAAGTTTATTATAATAACATATAAATCATCACACAAAGTCATCATTAAATAATTATTATTTAAATTATTATTTTCCATATATTTTTTCATATATTTTAAAAAATCAACTAATTCATTTTTATTATTATAGTCAGTAATAGTATTAAAAATTAAAGTTTGAACTTTTTGTCTAAAAATATAAATAGTTAAATCATCTTTTATTTTTTTATTAAATATATCAGGTTTTATAATTTTACAAGTTTTTTTATTTGTATTTACGGTGGTTCCATTTAATACTATTTTAATTTTAGATATATTGTATGTTTGTATATGAAATACTTTTTTAAAGCAAGAAGAAACGGAATGAATATATAATTTACTGCTCCATTTATTTTTTTCATAGTTGTATATTTTTCCATTAATTATTTTTAATGTTATATTTTTTATTTTTTTATAAACAATATTCGATAATATTTCACTACAAACAAAACTAATATTATTTATTTTTTCAATAAATCTATATTCACCATTTTGTTGAGACAGTTTTTTTAACATATAAAAATCGTGATTAATTCCATAACCAATAAAAATATTCGTAAAACCTGAAATATATGTTTTCAATATTGATATATCCGTTTCACCTTTATTTGTTTCACCATCTGTCAATAATATGAAGAATAGTTCAACTTTTTTATTTTTTTTTAAATAAATATTTTTAATATCATTTAATTTTTTTTTACTGTTAATAATAGGTAATTCAATATTTGTAGATCCTTCAGATATAACATTATCTAAAATATTATTAATAAAATCAAGATTATATATATTTGGTTCTATATAATCAATAATTTCACATATTCTATCATTAAAAGTATCAATAGATATTGATAATGGAAAATTATTATCAACAATAACTTTAATCATTTTTTTTAATGTTGTTATTAAAATGAATAATTTACTATTATTTTTATTAAATAAAAAGTCATCATTGTTTTTATTATCTTTATTATCTTTATAATCATTATCATCTGTCAAATCCATAGAACCCGAATTATCAATTGAAATATGTATATGAGAATTATGTATAATATTATTTTCTTCAATATCAATATTTAATATACCAAAAAAAGAAGAGTTATATATTTTGTCGAAGTCAATATTTTTATCTAGTTCAATATTTTCTTTATGAAAAATAGTTGTTGCGTTAATCATTTTCTTATTATATTCTTAAATAACTTTATTTAAATTAATTTAAATTAATTTGTTTTATTCATTTTTATTTTTATTTTTATTTTTATTTTTATTTTTATTTTTATTTATTTACTGAATTATTACTTAAAAAAATATAAGTATTCATATTATAATTATGAGTTCTGATAATGAAGTAAAAAGTCCATTTTCAACACAACAAGAAGAACTTGTAACATCAAATAAACCAGTTGAAATAACAAATATTGAAATTAAAGACCAAAATACAGGACTAAATGTGTTAATTCATTACATTACATTAGCGCAAAAAAGAGGTGTTTTTTCTATTCAAGAAAGTGCACATATATGGAATTGTATTGAAATGTTTATTTCAAAACAACAACCCATTAAACCATAAAAAAATATATTTTTTTTAATGTTTTATTATATTTTTTTTAATGTTTTATTATATTTTTTTTAATGTTTTATTATATTTTTTTTAATGTTTTATTATATTTTTTTTTATTTTTTGAAGTTTTGTTTGAAGTTTTGTTTGAAGTTTTATTTAAACTTTTGTTTAAAGTTTTGTTTGAAGAATTAATAAAACTTTTAATTTCTTTTTCTTTTTGAATTATTTTTAATGCTGAATATTTAAAAAATTTACGAAGTTCATTTTTACGATTTTTCAAATCTTGTATAGAAAACCATTCTATTTTATCTTTTTCAAATATTTTACTTGTTTTTAAAATATGTTTGGGTAAATATTCTTGAAGTATTTTTTGGTTATTATTAAAATAATTATTAACATTATCATCATACTCAATAGGTAAAAAATATATTCTATATACTTTATTATTATTTATATTATCAATAAAGTAGTATCCATATTTATCGAACATTTTTTTAATGTCATATTTATTTCCAAAAAATCCAATCGTTTCTTCACTTGCTTCTCTTGAAACATTTTCAATAATATTTTCTCCATCATTACCTCCACCAAAGTCGCAATATTTTCCTGAACCATTTATACAATATTTATTTTCACGACCCAATAAAAAATATAAATTATTATTTTTCTTAGATAATGTCGTAAAAATAATACCTCCACCAACTATTTTTTCTTTTTTTAATGGTTCGTTGTTTTTTTCTTTTTTTTCCATATATTTTAGGAATATTTTTTATTCGTTTATGTATATTTATAAATATAACAATACAATTTATAAATATACGGATGAATAATAGTGATATAACATTAGTAGTAGTTGTTTTTTTAGCATTAATAACTGGTGGAGGATATTTATATTTAAATCAAAATAATCAACATAATAATAAAACATTAAAAAATAAAAAAGCAAGAAAAAATGTTATGTATGATGATTTAATGGAAAATGTAAAACATGATTATAGTGAGGATGAAAATAGTGAGGATGAAGATAGTGATTCAGAAACAGATAGCGATGAATCTGAAATTGATGTTGGTAATTTAGAAGATAAAAAACCACCAAAAAGAAAATACACAAAAAGAAATAAAAAATAATATAAATATCAAAAAATAATATTAAACAATTAATAATATTTAAAACATGTCTCAAGTTAAAGTTGCTATTTTTTATACTGGAGAAATGAGAACTATTAATAAATGTTTTGAGTATTTTAAAAATAATGTCTTAATAAATGAAAATGTACATGTTTTTGCAACATTACAAACTCATCCCTATACTGAAAAATATAATCAATCAGTATTAGAAAGAAATTTAAATGAACATTTAAAATCTTTGAAATGGTTTAGAAATGAAGATGATGAAGAATATACTTCTATAAGAGATAAATTAATTAATGAAGCTTTTTTTTTATATGAAAATCAAATTTATTCTTTTCCTGATCAGTTAAAAGATTATTTAAAAAATTCAGGAACAATTGCTGAAACTTACCAATATTATTTATCTTATTTGGAAATGAAAAAATATGAAAATATACATAACTTTAAATATGACTATATTATTCGTATAAGAAGTGATATTATTATTACTAAAAAAATAGATTTTTCTTTCTTAGATTTATCTAATGAAGATATTTTAAAAAGATTAGTTTATATTCGTTATTTAATTTTTGAAAGCGATATTATGTCAATTAAATGTTTAAAATATTTTATGATTTCTTTAATAGATGAAAATAGAGTCAAGGCAAATCTTAATGATACAGATTGTTTTTTAAATAATAATAATGAATTAGAAAAAATAAACAATATTGAACAGTTACAAAATTATATAAAATATGGAAAATACATTTTAACTATTAGAAAAAATCTATTTTTTATTATTAAAAGAAACTTATTTGAACCAATACATGATTTAGCTTTAAAGTATTGTAAAATGAATGATAATATTAATGGTGTTTTTGATAAATATTTTTGGAATGGTGAAACACAATTCCAACGAAATTTATTTTATAATAATATTACACAATTCAATAGTTGTGCTTTGTTAGAAGACAAATCTTTATATAACTATGATAGTAGAGAATATTTTATAAAAGAAAAAGAAACAGAAAAAGAAATTCTTAATGAAAAAAATAATATATTTTTATTTATTTGTCGTTTATAATTTATATTATTCATTTGATAGAAAGAAATAAAACAATTTCATCATAACTCATTTTTTTACATTTTTTCAATTCTAATGACAATAACATAAGATTATTTTTATTTTTTAACAATATTTCTTTTGATTTTTGATAAGCCATATCAATTAAATTCATAATTTCATTATCTATTATTTCTTTTGTTTTATCTGAGTTTAATGAATAAATTACTTTATTTCCAAAACCATATTGAGTAATCATTTTTTCAGCAAGTTTAAAAGTTTCATAAAAATCATTTGATGCTCCTGTTGTAACTGATACATTATAAACTATTTCTTCTGCTATTCTTCCTCCTAATAAAATCATTAAATGTTCAAATAGTTCTTCATTTTTATAAATACTCGATATAGATTTTTCAAAAATCGTATAACCAGGAGAATTGGGTGAGTTTAAATTTAATACCACTTTTTTTATTTTTGGATGTTTTAAACTAAATAAACCAACCAATACATGTCCCATTTCATGTACACATATTTGTTCCACTATATTATCACTTAATTCATGTTGTATTGATTGCCATCCCGCAATCATTCTATCATACATTAATTCAATATCATCACCTGTCATTTTTGTTTTATTATTTCTAAGAGCATTTAACATAGCTTCATTTAATAAATTTTCTATTTCAGCACCTGATAGTCCTTCAGTTATAGTTATTATGTCATCTTGAGAAATATTTACATAAGGTTTTCCATTAATATGTATTTTTATTATTTCTTTTCTTGTTTTAGTGTCAGGTAATCCCATATATATTTTTTTATCTATTCTTCCAGGTCGTATTAATGCAGGGTCTAATAAATCTATTCGATTTGTTGCACCAATTAAAAATATCCCCTTATTTCTTTTAAATCCATCCAATGCAACTAAAAGTTCATTTAATGTACTGTCTTTTTCAGAAGAAGATATTTCCCCATCAGTTGAACGTTTTCTTCCTAAAGCATCAATTTCATCTATAAAAATAATACATGGTGTGTTTTTATTTGCTAACCCAAATAGTTCTCTTATTTTTGAAGCACCAACTCCAACATATTTATCTTGAAACTCAGATCCACTAACTGATATAAATGGAATATTTGTTTCGCCTGAAAATCCTCGTGTTATTAGTGTTTTTCCATTTCCTGGTGGTCCTTCTAAAATTAGACCTTTTGGTGTTCTTACATTATATTGATTATATTTTTTATAATTTACCATAATATCGACTATTTGCATCAATTCATTTTTTACTTCATCATATCCACCAATATTTTTAAAAGTAAAATCATAATTTTTTACAACTTCAAAATGCAATGACTTTAATATTTTCTTTTTTTGTTTTGGTGAAAAAGAATTATAACTATCATTATTTTCTTCCGTATCATCATAATTGTTTTCTTGTGTATTATCATTATCATTGTTTTCTTGTGTATCATAGTCGTGTTTTTCTTCTGCGTTACCATTATCATCATAATCTTCTATATCATCATCATCATTACTATTTTTTATTTTTTTATTCATAAGATTATATCTTTCAAACCGCTTAATTGCTTCTTTTTTAATTTTTTCTTCTTCATAATAATTTTTTTTAATTAAATCTTTATTTTTTTTATAATAACTATTATAATTTTTTTTTTTTGGTATTTTTTTATCTTCTTCATTCTTTTTATCTTCTTCATTCTCTTTATTTTCTTTATTTTCTTCATTCTCTTTATTTTCTTTATTTTCTTTATTTTCTCCAATTTTTTTATCTTCTTCAATAACTTTTATTTTTTTCTTAATAAAATCAGCAGCATCTTCCCCATCCATAAAGTTTTCATCATAATCATAGTCATAACTTATTACATATTTATTTTTACTATTTTCAAATATCCCATTATTTTTAAATATTCTATTATTATTAAAACATTGAACATTTATAAAATAGAACAAAAAAAATAAATTATTCTTCATTAAAAATAAATATTAAATAATCTTTATGTTTTAAATTAATAATTCAATATTCTTTCATCAATATTATCTATAAAACAACTATTTATTATAAACCAATACAATTTTGTATTGTAAATGGAAGTAAGTTCTTCAATATGTTTTTCATTTTGTTGTATTAATTTTATATTTTTTCTTAGATAAATAAATATTATTATTGCTCCAATATTATAATATATATTTTTATAAGATATATTTGATGGTAATTCTGTTATTTTATCGAGTTCGGGAGATATAAACATATTTTTAGTTACTGGATAATTAATGTTTATTGTTTTTATTATTTTGTTTTCATTTCCCGATTTTTCAGTTTTTATTGTTATACAGTTTTCAATGTTTGAAATCACAAATGTTTCATCATTTATCATTAAAATATCATCTAAATCTAATTTTATAAAAGTCAAATTATTTTTTTCTAAGAACTTTATTTGTTTGATTAAATCAACAGTTATTTTTTCAATTTCTTCATAAGAATATTTTTTTAAAATATTTAGATTATTGGTATTTACATTATTATTTTTAAAAGAAGAAGAAGTAATATTTAATCCATTTGTATTATTTTCGATTGAACTAAGAAATATTCTTAGTTTATTTTTTGTCCTTTGGTCTTCTTCAAAAAAATTATATTTTTTTTTTAATTCATCATGATTTATAATATTAAACATAATAATAATAGTAATACTATTTATTATGTTTAATATTATAATATATTATTATCAATAATATTAATATCATTTTCATAAAATTTATATGGGTTCATTATTTTTTCAATAAAAGGATTTATGTTAGTTACTTTTATGTATTTATCTTCTTCATTATTAAACAAAGATAAAATATAATGATTATTAAAAAATAAAAAGGAAAAACAATTATTTTTTATTATTTCAGCATTTTTTATTTCTTGTTCAAACATTTGATCTATAATCGAAAAAGCAGATTGTAAAAGTAGTAATTCATTAATTAATTTTTTTTTTAAACTAAATAATTTATTAATTTGAATATATACATTTTTTTCTATTACCTTCTTTTTGTTATTATTCGCATTTAAAAATCTTATATCGTTTTTTACATTTTTTAAAAAAGTTAATATTTTATATCTATAACCTTCTATTTTTTTTATTACAGAAAAAATATTGGTATTATATATAACTGGATATGTTGTTCTTATTTTATTTGGAATAATAAATTGATTTGTGTTTTTTATTTCAGCTATTTTTTTTTCTATTTCTGATAACTTTTCTAACATATTATTTTCAATAATTTCTTTTTTATTTTTTATATTTTCAATATTTGTATCATATATATTTTCATTATTTATGTCATCACAAAATAATAATATAGAACCTGATGTAAACTCAATTGAACTTTGTAATTTGTCATAATGTATTGCTGATATTTTATGTGCTTCTGAAGCAGCATCATATTTTAAATAACTTATTAATGCTAACAATAAAGATATTATACCATTAATAATTACAACAACAATATAATAATTCGGATTTCTTTTTTGTTCTAAAATTGTTGTAATTATTGAAACTGATGTTGATAATATAATTGCTGGTATCATTAACATATTTAATCTTTTTTCACAATAATCTTTTGATTCCATATAAATTATTTTTTGTCCTTTTAAATAAGATGCTAAAATATCTAATGATGCTGAATATTTATGATTTATAGTTGTATATGTTGTATCAACAATATTTTTTACATCCAAAAATGTTAGTTTTTTATATTCTAATTTATTATTTTTTACTCCGTAAAGCATATCGTCATTATTTTCTGCTAAATATTTATCCATTAATTTTGTCGAAATTGTATTTTTTGAATTTATTGTAGGAAGCATATCAAAATTATTATTATAGCTATCATTATGGCTATTATTTTTTTCTATTCTGCTTGAAATCATAATATTATTTTCTGTTTCATAACTTTCTTTTGTACTATTTGTGTTTTTTTCTTCACTATAAGAATCATATGTTATTTCATTATGTAAACCTAATATATCATTTTTATTATCTTCATTTAATAAATTTTCATTTAATAAATTTTCATTTAATAAATCTTCATTTAATACTCTTTGACTTAATCTTATTTTATTACTAACATTTTTTATTTTGTCAATATCAATAAATATGTTATCTTCTGTTTGATTTACTTTTTTTATTATTGAACCAATATTATTATTTTCTTTTGTTTCTTGTATCATTGTTATATATAAAAACAAAGTAAAATAATATAAGTAAGTCAAAATAAAATAATTTTATATAATATATGACAGAAATAATAAATAATAATAATAAATCTAAATCTTGTTTTGGTTCTTTAATTGAACCAACAAATTCAAGTAATTATTTATTAAATAAAAAATCAAAAGTATTATATAATAACGCACTTACAAAAAAAATAGCTAAGCATAAAAACTATGATTATTTATCTTATCAAGACTATAATCTTTTAAAAAATGGTTGTAAACTATCAGAACCTAATAATATTTTACCTTTTAATAAAGGAAATCTTCAAATTAATCTTATTACTAAAATGAACTTAACTTGTGTTTCAACTTTATCATCTTCTATTATATATACAAAATATATTGATAATAGTGTGCTTCCTACTTCACCAACAACAACACTTCCGTTGATAGGATATTTTAATGATGTTAATAATTATCCTTTTTGGTATCTGTATAATATTGATCCAAAAGGATCACTTTTTGGAGTTAATAATTGTTCCATAAATAATTTTTTAAAATATATGGTATTAAATAAAAAAAATACAAATTATACAAAATATCCTGAAACATCTTTAATTGAAAATTGTGTTGTTTGATTTGTTTGATTTGTTTGATTTGTTAAATATTGTTATATGCTGAATACAAATCTAACGATAATGAATAATCCATATTATTTAAATTAATTACTTTACCGTATTCATCTAATAACTGTATTTTTAATTTTGTAATGTTAACTGCTCCAAAATAATTTCTTCTGTTAGCATTTAATCTACTTAAAATATTACTTTGATAACTAAAATTTCCTCCTTCACAAGAAATCCTACCTAAAATATTTTTATTTAATAAAGATTTATTAAAGGCTGAAAAATATGTATCTGCTTTATTGTTACAAAATTCATCTACTGATAAAAAAACATATCTTCTACCTATAAAATCTACTATTCCTTCTGATACATAACAACTATTATTTTCATATACTCCTTCACGAAATCCAAAAATCCAACCTAACTTTAATGGTAATGGTGTTGAATAATCAGGATTTCCGTTTATGTCTGCCTGAAAATCAAGCATAAAATTAAATGGTTCCGTAACTAATGTTGAGTTTAATGATATTATCATTTTTCCAGAACCACTTGATGTTCCTGTTTGCGTTAAAGACAAATTAAATACTAAATAACTAAATGGTGGTTCTAAACTTAAAACATAAGCATTCAAATAAAGTAAAGCATCTTGACTTGTATAATTTCCTGAAGGAATAGTTAATACTTTTACTACATCATTAATAATAACTGAAAAAAAATTGTTATCATCTGTAATTGTTTGATTATAAAATGATTGTGGAAACTCGACTGATGTTAATTGCATAGTCATTACATTTGAAAACTTTATCGGTAAATCTATTAAAAAATTAGTACTTTGAGATAAATAATAATTTTCTCTAAATCTTGTATCTATTGTTATATTTTGAACATATGTTCTAATTTCTAATGGATTAATTGATCCTCTATAATATTCACTCGGTTTTGAAAGAGTATATGGTTCTGGTTTTTTTTCTATTAAAAAAGTACTTCCAGCATCTATTACCTCATTTTGTTTTAATTCAACATCTTGATTTGAATACTTTTTAAATAAATCTTGAATTGCGTTTTCTAATTTATTATGCTTGACTGTTTTAATTTGAGATAAAGGTAAAATATAAGTTATTAGTTTATCTTTTGCTTTATCTAAGAAAATATAAATTTCTTCTTTTGTTTTTTCATTTATACTTATATCTTCAACTATACCATTTTTTATTCTATTTTTCTTATTCTCTATTAAGTTTATATCATATTCATTTTCTTTTAACTCAAAAAAATCTTCAAGTTCATTTTTTTCATAATGATTAATATTATAATCAAACATTAATTATTATATATATCTCTTTTTATTTTTTTGAAAAAAAAACATCGAATTAGCATTTATTTTTTATTTAAAAAAAAAAATGAAATG
>Ga0247840_10009407_pt1 | contig 12654 bp, 12 predicted proteins | sample LaCruzMarch2015__FD_192404 | JGI IMG/M metagenome (GOLD analysis project Ga0247840, IMG submission 192404) | Freshwater microbial communities from meromictic Lake La Cruz, Castile-La Mancha, Spain - LaCruzMarch2015_17m | ecosystem: Environmental > Aquatic > Freshwater > Lake | place: Spain...
TTTTGCTTGTCTTGTTTTCATAGCAACTCATTTTATTAAAATTCACATTAAATAACAATACAATAAATTATGTTAATCTATAATCTATCACAATATAATGTGGTGAAATGCATAATAATGAGTTTTAAAAGTGCTGCAAATTAATAGAAAAGTTAAAATATTAAATCCGATGGAGGTAAATTAGGCTTAAAAAATGCCCCCATACGAAACCTTATTTTTTATTATTTTTTAAAAGTTCAAATGGTTCACATTTTAAAACTTTTGCTAAATTCTCCAGCATATCAGCACCAACCCATCTTTTTCCAGTTTCAATTAGTGATATTGTATTTTTATGAATATCCAAAATCTCACATAGCTGCTCTTGAGTTATATTCAATGCTAATCTTTTAGTTTTTATATTATTAGCCAATATATTTGTAATTTTATCTTGTTTCATTTTAACATTTTAAACGATGATATTCCTTTATTCCACCCACTAATAATGTGATAATACTATTAGTGTGATAAAATTCATGGTTACAAGTTTCAAAAGAGGTGCAAATTAGACACAAAAAAATAAAATTGAATTTACTTCATTATTATTTTAACGTTCTAGATAAAGTTTTGACAGATGTTTTGGTGTACGTGTAACATCAAATTATATAAAATAGAAATATAACTCAAGGAGATAAAATGAGCCATAAAATTAAATTATTATTAATCATATTGTTAACGTTAGAATTAGTTGCTTGTAATGGAGGAGGCGGTGGTGGAAGTTCTGGAGGAGATACTCCAAGTCCAACACCTAGCCCGTCTCCTACACCTGTTGTTGTACAACCACTTACAATTACTCAAAATGTAATTCCTAATTTAAATAAAATTGGTGGACATCAAATGTGGTATATGATTGTAAATAACCCAAATAGTTTTGCTGTGAATGTTTTGAGTTCAACTGATTCTGTAGGTAAAACAAACACTAATTTTAGATATGATAATGCGAATTCAGTTCTTCCTGTAAATCCAACACAATATGCAATGAAATATAATAATGAAGTTGGTAATTATTCTGATTGTTTAACATTATTTAGTCAAGGAACAAGTAATTCATTAGCATCTGGTCAATCTTGTGCTTTTAAATTAGATGCACAATGGGATATTAATACAACTGGAAAAACCAATTTTAATTTTAAAATGGCTTATCAATTTGAATATGCAGGGACAACATATATTGAAAGTATTGGGTGTATTGCTAAACCATCTTGGGATATTGCTTGTTTAAATGATAATCAAAATTTAAGTTTTAACTTAATTAATGAAAGCAATTTGGCAAATGATTTACGCGGAGCTCATATTGGAAATGGAACAAACTTCGGAGGAAATATTATTTCAATGGATGGTTCTACCTTTTGGGATACAACTACAACTAAGGATGTCGTATCTTCTTATTCTGTAAATTATAATAGTTCAAATAACACATATGTTAAAACATTAACTAATACTTATAATGGAACTCAATCTGGTGGTTATAGTGCTGTTTCAACTAATGGATTCAATTATTATGATGGAAATTATAATCAATATGGTATAATGCCATTAGTTCCAAGTGATTTATATGTTTGGATTTATGGCATGGATGGAAATATTTATGGAAGCAGTTTTGCATATGGAAATGACCAAATTTTTTATGAATTAAACCAAACTAATAATTCATTAATTCAAATAATTCCTGTTAGTAATCAATTTTCAAAAGGTGTTGCTTTAAATGGAAATTTGTGGACTCAAAATAAAACAACAGGAGAGCAATATTGCTATAATAAACAAAATGGCTATAGTAAAACAACAATGGATTTAAAAGGTTTATCATTATATGATGTTCAAGTTCCAACTGTTAATGCAAATGGTTATTATCAATTATTTATTAATACAACTGATTATTATAATTTATATAATAATTCTCAAAACGTAACTCTTAATTATTTAGTTGATGTTCAAAATTGTAATATTAATAAAATTAATTATTTAGCTGGTAGTCAAGGTGATTTTAATAATCAGTACGGACTTATTGTTAGTGCAGACAATGGAAATTCATATATTGAAAGTTTTAATCAATTTAGTAATGGTTTGAATGGAAATTAATTAGATAAAATATTTTAATACAATAAAAAAGAGTTGATCTAAAAAATCAGCTCTTTTTATACAATTAATGACCGTTAATAATAGACTAATTTTTTATTGTAAATAGTTGATTAATCAATGTGTATAGACTTCTTTTTTATCACCTATTTTAATAATAAATACTGTCATCTTATTATCAGTAATTTCACAGATTAGCCTATAACTTCCAACCCTGTATTTCCAATACTCACCTAGTTTACTGCCTTTTAGTGCTTCACCTATGGATCTTGGGTCATCAGAGGTTGCAATTCTTTCTTTCAAAAACTTCAAAATTCTAACAGCCACAGGCTTATCTAATTTGTTAAGTTCTTTTAGAGCAGATGGATCAAATTCAATTTGCCAAGTCATAATTTTTTAGTATTTCATCAAATGGTATCGTTTTGGTTTTTCCTGATCTAATGTCTTCCATTTGTTGTTGAGCCATATACACATCTTCTAAATCACCAATATATTCAAGAATTGCTTCCCTAGCATAATATGTTTTAGTTCTACCTGTGCTTTTGGCTAAATTTTCTAACCTTGTTTCAATGTCAAGGGGTAATCTAATTGCTAACATAATATCCTCCTATGTTGCTATACTTGTATAGTATAATTCTAACATATTGATTTATTTTATTGTAAAGATTTTTTATCACTTCCTAAAATATTATAAATTGTGCTCCTGCTCACTTGATCTTGCTTGGCTATTTCTGTTATTTTTTGAAGAAGCGCATATAAACTCTAATGATTTATTAGATATTGAATATGTGGAAAGTACTCAAACTATCGTTATCAAGAAAACCAGTAAAAGATCTGCACGAATTGGGTGGAATGAAGCCTTTAAAGAGTTTACTGCCAAAAGTGCAAATGATATGTTAATTCCTGACATTTTTGATGATGAAGATTTGTGTAATGAAACAATTTAATTCTAAAGCCTAGTTAAATCATGGTTAAGGACAAATTTTGAATCTGGTTACAGATGAGAATCATTCTCATGTATAATCTACCCTGCAAAATTAGCTTATATTTTAAAAGGGTTGTCTGGATGTTAAGAAAATTTGTCGTAATTGGCGCATTTAGTAGCTTTAGTTATTCTGCATTTGCTTTGAATGATTTAACGGTTGAGACTGAAGTCGTTAGTGAGAGCTCAGTTACATTAACCACTGATTACATTAATCGTCAGGCTTATACGCAAAACCCATATATTGGCATGCCTAGTGGCGGTGAGACACAAAATATCAGCGAGAGTCAACTTGCATTGATGAGTGTTGGTGAGAAACTGTTCACAACCGGGAGTTGGAATGTTTTGGGCGCGGCAAGTTATGTCAATCAAAACGGCGCGAACAATTATGGCTATGGGGCAAATATTTTTGCGCAAACTGGGCAGTTGGGTGGGTTTTCCGTCGGTGGTTTAATGACGGTCATGAATCCAGCCTTTAGTAGCCAAATGAATCCAAGTGAAATTGTGGATCAGGCGCAAGGCTTATCAATATACCAACAAATTGGTCCCCAAGAATTATTTTTAGAATATCAATATAGTAATATTGTGCAAGCGGATGTCGGTTGGATTGGGATTAGCAATAGTCCATGGATGACCTACTATCAAAATAATGCATTAAATTTAGTAACTTATCAAGGTGCGATGGTTAATGTTAACCCTGGCGCAGGTTGGTTGTTAAGTGTGTTTGCAATTAATGGCGCTCAATTACTTGGTGAAACTGGTTTTAGCCAGCAAACTATGTATAATAGTACGTTTGATTTTGGCACAGGAACGGGTGATATCGCCAATGCGGGTAGTCCAAGCACATTCGCCGTGGGGGCTAACTGGACCAGCTCAGGTGGAATGTTAGATGCACGTTTGTGGGGTTACCAATTTACCGATTATGCCGATATGGCGTATGCGGATACAACGCTTAAATTGCCACTTAATGATGATCTAGGATTTACCGTCGGTTTTCAAGGGGCGCTCCAAGGTGCGAATGGAAACGGCAATATTTTAAACACGAGTGGTTATGGTAATAGCGTAAATAGCAATATGTTAGGCGCTCAATTCGGGTTTAATTATTCCATGCTCGGCTTACAACTGGGCTACAATAATATTTGGGGGCCTAGTGATGGCTATCAATCAGGTGGATTAGTCTCGCCTTATACCTATCAATATGCAACGGATCCGCTATACACCACTGGTTGGATTCAAGGTATGGTTGAACGCTCTTCAGGACAAGCCTATAAAATTGCACCCTCATTAAGTTTATTAGACAATAATTTAGTTATTACACCAAGTTATCAATATTATGCGACCACCATCATTCCTGCGAGTTCAGAGTATGATTTACAAATTAGCTATACTATTCCTGAAATAAAAGGTTTGACTGTTTTTGGTGGTTATGGTTATTTAACCAATGTAAATGAAGATGGTGATGGTGCTTATCAGGCGCAAGTAATGCTAAGTTATCTCTATTAATGCCTCAAATAATTTATTAACTTGATTCTGAGAAATAATTTGCTTAGTTAATTCGCTCAGCGGATGGTTCAAATAGGCATAATTCTAGATTAAGCAGGGTGATTTATGATAAAATGCCAAAAATATTTTAGGAACACCAATTGTGAAAATTATGAAACAGCGTTATTTATTCGCCCTGCTAGCTGGAGTATGTTTGTTAGCAACAGGCTGCTCAACCGAAGCACCATTTAAGGTTAACGCTTCGTTGACTGCACCATATATTACCGATAGTGAGAACCAAAAAGATGATTGGCAAGCTTTATCTGAGCGCTTGGATGATGTTTTGGATGCCCAAATTCCAACTAATAAAATCAAAGTTGTGGTTGATCATTATAATGTGTTGTTGGTTGGACAAGTTGCGAGCAATACCGACAAAGCGACCGCCGAAACTATTTGTAAGAAATGGCCAAGTACGCAAAAAATCTTTAATTACCTAACGGTGAATGCGCAGCCGTCTTTAAATACGAACTCATCTATAACTAGCGATGCTAAAAAACGTATTTCAATGCAATATGATATTGAGCCAACCGCAATTACGGTGACTACGGTGGATAATGTGGTTTACATTATGGGTACTAATATCGGTAACTTGAGTGCCTTGGATGAAGCCATAAAAGGTATTTATTCAATTAACAATGTAAACAAAGTGGTTAATTTAGAACAAAAAGGTAGCGCGGATTACGTAACGAATTAATTTTCTGGGTTATTAAGGGTGGAATAATTTGCTTACTTTATGCTGCGAGTATGTTATAATTCGCAGATTTTTGAGGAAATGCAATGTTAAAAACCAGTAAAATAACTAAATTAGTCACCAAGTGTGCCACGTGTTTTGCTGCTGTATTTGCCACTCAATCCCAGATTACTATTTGAAGCTCACTATTTTTTAGTGGGTTTTTTTTTGCCAATTTGATTTTGTAAGGAGCGTAGAATGTTAGAACAGTTAATTTTGGATATGTATGATGTTGGAATGATTAAATTTGGTGAGTTTACGCTTAAATCAGGCAAGTCATCCTATGTTTATGCGGATATCCGAACTGCAATTTCTTACCCACAGATTTTCACCACGTTGTGTGATTTAATTTATGCCAAAATGGATGGACTAAATTATGATTCAATTTGTGGCGTACCGTATTCGGCATTAACTTTTGCCAGCGGTATTGCTTATGCACATAAAATTCCGATGTTGTTGAAACGCAAAGAAGCCAAAGAGTATGGCACTAAGAAAATACTTGAGGGGGTTTATGCTGAGGGTGATAGCTGTTTAATTATTGAAGATGTGGTAACCACTGGCATGAGTATTGGCGAAACGACGCTAGTTCTAGAGCAATTTGGGATTAAAATTAAAGATATTGTGTGTTTTATTAATCGTAATCAAGGCGGACGTGAAAGCCTAACTGCACAAGGTTATCAATTACATAGCATTATTGATTTGTATCAAGTTTTAGAGATTTTATTTAAACATAGCAAAATTTCAGCGGATGATAAAGCTCGAGCTGAAGCATTGATAGGAGCATAAGATGATTAAGTGGCAAAAAGCCTATTTGCAATTAGCTAATGGAAGAGTCTTTGAAGGCTTGGCACCTGAGTGGCAAACTCAAGATAGTTATGGTGAAGTGGTATTTAATACTGGGATGACGGGTTATGAAGAAACTTTGACCGACCCATCGTATTCGGGACAAATTTTAACCTTTACTTTTCCAATTCTAGGCAATTATGGCGTGTCGGATGGTAAACGTTGGGAATCACCCGAAATTCATGTTAAAGGTGTGGTGTGTGAAACGGTCTTTGAAACGCCAAGCCATTATTCGGCGCAAAAAAGCTTTTTAGCTTGGTTACAAGAACATAATATACCGTTAATTTGTGGAGTTGATACCCGTGAATTAACTAAAGTTATTCGTGAATATGGGGTACTTAGTGGCGTAATTACGGTTAACCATGATTTAGTCGCGGAGTTTAAGGATAGTATGGCGCTAAATTGGGTGGAGCTAGTGTCGCCAAAAGCAGTAGTTACCACAGGTAATGGTAAACATAAAGTTATCGTGGTGGATTGTGGTGCCAAAGAAAATATTTTGCGCTGTTTGGAGCAATTTGATTTAACCATCAAGCGTGTACCCTTTGATTATGATTATACACACGAAGATTATGACGGTGTGATGTTATCCAATGGACCAGGCGATCCAAAACAATGCGCAACTACGGCAGCGATTTTAGCCAAGGCATTGCAGAGCAATAAGCCGATTTTCGGGATTTGCTTGGGTTCACAATTAATGGCATTGGCAATTGGTGCGAACACGTATAAGTTGAAGTATGGACATCGTGGGCACAATCAACCATGTATTGATGTGCGCCGTGATCGCTGTTATTTAACTTCGCAAAATCATAGTTATGCGGTCGATGATGCGACCTTACCCGCTGATTGGGAAGTAACTTTCCGTCATTTAAATGATAATACGGTAGCAGGAATTAGCCATAAAACGAAGCCTTTTTCGGCGGTGCAATTCCATCCTGAGGCCTCAAGTGGACCACAAGATACCTTTTATTTATTTGAACAGTTTTATTCGCAAATCGTCGCAGGAGCAGGTCACTAAGATGAAAAATATTTTACTTTTAGGTTCGGGTGGTTTACGGGTTGGTCAGGCTGGCGAATTTGATTATTCTGGTTCACAAGCGATTAAAGCTTTCAAAGAAGAGGGTTATCGCGTAATTTTGGTTAATCCGAATATTGCGACAGTGCAGACCGATCAATCGATGGCAGATGAAATTTATTTTGTGCCGCTACAGCAAGAATTTGTGGCACCGATTATTGCCAAAGAACAGATTAATTATATTGCCTTGGGATTTGGCGGACAAACAGCGCTGAATTTGGGACTGGAGTTACATCATAGCGGGATTTTGGCCGAGCATAATGTCAAAGTTTTAGGTTCGAGCGTGACCACGATTGAAGCTACCGAAGATCGCGATATTTTTCGGGACTATTTAGAAAAAAATGCGGTAAAAACGCCAAAAAGTAAATCCGCAACCAGTGTTGCCGCAGCAATTGCGGTTGGGCAAGAATTTGGTTACCCTTTGATGTTACGCGCGGCGTTTTCTTTGGGTGGCTTGGGTTCGGGAAAAGTTTTTGATGAAGTCGATTTAATTGATAAAGCGGGTAAAGCCTTAAGCGGTGCACCACAAGTTTTGCTGGAAGAGTATTTGACGGGCTGGAAAGAATTTGAATATGAAATCGTCCGTGATCTCAAAGGCAATAGCCTGACGATTTGTAATATGGAAAATTTGGACCCGATGGGAATTCATACTGGTGAAAGTATTGTAATTGCCCCCGCGCAAACCCTGAACGATGAAGAACATCAAAATTTACGCAATATTTCCTTGCGTTGTGCTGAGATTTTTAATATCGTCGGTGAGTGTAATATTCAGTTTTCGGTAAATCCAGCTAATGGCGATTATCGTGTAATTGAAATGAATCCGCGCTTATCGCGTTCTTCAGCGTTAGCTTCGAAAGCGACAGGTTATCCGTTAGCGTTTGTGGCAGCGAAATTATGTTTGGGCTTTAGTTTAAATCAATTAACCAATCAAGTGACTAAGAAAACCACCGCGTTCTTTGAGCCAGCGCTCGATTATGTGGTGGTAAAAATTCCACGTTGGGATACGCATAAATTACGTTTGGCAGATCGCCATATTGGTACCGAAATGAAATCTGTCGGTGAAGTGATGGGGATTGGACGGACGTTTCCTGAGGCGCTGCAAAAAGCCGTGCAAATGTTAAATATTGGTGCCTCAAGCTTGCATGATTATTTATGGCCAATTCATGATTTACGCCGTGAAATTGAATTTGCTACCGATCGGCGGATTTTTGCCCTATACAAATGGTTTTACGCGGGTGGTGATCTTTACGAAGCGCAGCAATTATCGCGGATTGATTTTTGGTTTTTGAATCAAATTAAACAAATTGCCGAAGTTGCCTTGCAAGTCAAGCACGAGTTAACGCCGAACACATTACGCACCGCAAAACAATTTGGCTTTAGCGATAAAAGCTTAGCGACACTCACCGAACAAGCCGAATTAACTATTCGTCATTTGCGCCATGAACACAATATCCGTCCGATGGTGAAACAAATTGATACGCTAGCGGGTGAATTTGCCGCGCAAACCAATTATTTATATACCACTTATCATGGACGTTATCATGATATTAGCCCAGCACAAGAGGTTTATGTAATTATTGGTTCGGGTCCCTATTCAATTGGTTCGTCGGTAGAGTTTGATTGGTGCACGGTAAATTTAGCCCGTCAATTACGCCTACACGGTAAGCAAGTTATCATTATTAATTCCAATCCTGAAACCGTGTCCACCGATTATGATGAATCAGATCGGCTGTATTTTGAGCCACTGAGTTTGGAGCGAGTATGTGATATTCTCGATTTTGAAAATGTGGTCGGTGTGTGCGTGAGTGTTGGTGGACAAATTGCGAATAATTTAGCCTTGCCGTTACATAAATTAGGCTACCCAATTTTGGGAACCTCACCGCTAGATATTGATAATGCGGAGGATCGTGCCAAATTTTCTTCGATGTTGAATGAATTAAATATTGATCAACCGCGTTGGATTAATGCCAAAAGTAGTGAAGAAGTACAAGCCTTTATTGGTGAAGTGGGTTTGCCAGTTTTAATTCGTCCATCCTATGTGTTATCGGGTGCGGCAATGAAAGTGGTCTCGGATCATAAAACTCTCGCCAGTTATTTGAGTGATGCGGTGCTAATTTCGAATGATCATCCCGTGGTGATTTCACAATTCATTGAAAATGCCAAAGAATTAGAAATTGATGGGATTGCGCAAAATGGACGAATTATTATTGATTCAATTAGTGAACACGTTGAAAATGCAGGAGTACATTCGGGGGATGCGACGCTAGTTTTCCCACCCGAGCGCCTGTATCTTAAAACGGTAACCCGTGCGCGCGAAAGTGCGCGTAAGATCGTCAAAGCCTTGAATATTTCTGGTCCGTTTAACATGCAATTCATTGCCAAAAATAATGAATTAAAAGTAATTGAATGCAATGTGCGTTCGTCGCGCTCGTTTCCGTTTATCTCCAAAGTAACTGGGCAAAATTTGGTCGAGTTAATGGCAAAAGTATTTTTGGGTGAAGAAATTAGCCAAAAATATAACACTCTTGAGTGCGGTGTGATCGGTGTGAAAAGTCCTGTCTTCTCATATAATCGCTTTAAGGGCTCTGATCCTGTGGCGCAAGTTGAAATGTCGTCCACTGGTGAAGTTGCCTGCATTGGCAATGATCTGCTGGAAACTTTTTACCTGTCATGGCTCGGAGTTGGTCAACGGGTTGATAAAAAGGTAATTTTACTGAGCTTGGATGATAAATACAAACAAAAACTCTTGCCATTGGTTAAGCGCTTGAGCGATCAAGGTTGGCTATTTGTGGCAACCGGCGCAACCCATGATTTATTGGTTAATAGCGGGATTCAATCTAAATTTGTGTTTAAAATTTCGGAACAAGTTGAGCCAAATATTCAACAGGAAATTATTCATAAACAGGTTGGTTTGATTATTAATTTACCGCAAGATGCGTTTAATACCAAAGATAATTCTGATGGTTTCCGTATTCGCCGTCTCGCAATTGATTATCATATTCCGTTGGTAACTAATTTCCAACTTAGTGAGATTTTACTGGAAAGTTTGGCTGAATTTTACGCTAAAGCCATTCCTGTGCACTCGTATCGCGAATTATTAAATGGAGCCAACCATGGTTAATTTAACTCAACAGGGCTTAGTTGCCCTCCAAGATTTAAACAAACAAGACATTTTGGAATTGCTGCAACATGCTGCCGCGTTTAAAAATGGCCTACGTAAAAAAACTCTGGAAGGCAAAGTTTTAGCCTCATGTTTTTTTGAAGCCTCAACCCGTACCCGCTTATCTTTTGAGTCAGCGGTCGCGCATTTAGGCGGTAAAACGATTGGTTTTGCCGACAGTAGCGCCACTTCGCAAGCCAATAAAGGCGAAAGTTTTGTCGATACCTTACGCATGTTAAATGGCTATGCCGATGGTTTAATTATGCGTCATCCAAATGACGGTGCGGCACGCTTAGCTTCGGAAATCATGACTATTCCCGTAATTAATGCTGGTGATGGTGCCAATCAACACCCCACCCAAACTTTACTCGATTTATTTTCAATTCAAGATAGTCAAGGTCAATTGGATGGAATTAATTTAGGTTTAATGGGCGATTTGAAATATAGTCGTACAATTCATTCGCTAATTGATGCGAGTAAATTATTCAAAATGCGCTTGTTTTTGATTGCGCCACCTGAATTACGCATTGCGAATGAAAATCTGATGGAACTCAAACGCCATGGAATTAGTTATTCATTCCATTCGACCGCCGAGGAAGTTATTGATAAATTGGATTGCTTGTACTTAACCCGTTTGCAAAAAGAGCGTTTTAGTGGTGAGTTAAATTGCAGCTATGGGATTAATCTAGAGTTATTGGAACGCGCTAAGCCGAATTTACGGATTTTGCATCCTTTGCCACGTTTGGAAGAATTACCCGTTGCTATCGATGACACGCCACATGCGTATTATTTTCAACAGGCGCAAAATGGTTTATTTGTACGACAAGCATTATTGGATATGATTTTTGGAGGTTACCATGGATAAGAAAATTGGCGCAATTGCGAATGGAGTTAACATTGATCATATTCCGCAGGGTAATGCGTGGCATATTCTCCGTTTATTGAAATTGGAACGTAAATATCCCGTTGGGATAGGCTTAAATTTAATTAGTAAACGCATGGGTTTGAAAGATTTGGTTAAAGTCGAAAATTATCGTTTGAGTGCCGAACAAATTCAAGCAGTGAGTATTTTTGCGTATGGTGCGACCTATAGCGAAATTGAAAATTATCAGGTGGTGCGTAAATTCCAATTGACGCTACCTGAAACGATTGCGAATATTATTATTTGCCCAAATCATCGCTGTATTTCACATCAACATCGTTCGCTGTTCAAATTAAGTGCCAATAATGATAATTTAGTTGCAACTTGCCATTATTGCGAGCATAATTATGATCTTAAAGCCATGAATGAGTTTAATATTTAGTTTTTGCAATGAGTTATGGCTACTTTTGGCGGCTATGCTCCAAGAGCAAAAATTATTTATTGTCACCTGCGGCTGTGAATTAAATTTAACTTAGGAATACTTATGAAAAAAATAGTTTTAGTGCTGAGTTTAGCCAGTGTTGCAAGTAGCTTTGCGTGTACCACCATTATCGTGGGTAAAAATGCAACTACTGATGGTTCAATTTTGGTTGCGCGCAATGATGATGGAGGCAGTGCGAATAGTCCATCCCATTTGATTTATCATCAACCGCGTGCGAAAGGTTATTTATTTAGCAGTGTTGAAGAGAATAAATATAGTTATCAATTACCCGATAATTTGATGGGTTATACTGGCATGCCTGATTGGAGCACGCGTAATACTCCTGGTGGTGGAACTTTTGAAGAAGTTGGCTTTAATGATGCTGGAGTTGGTATTTCAGCGACGGAAACTATTTTTAGTAATCCACAAACGCTTAAAGTCGATCCTTATTTGGATGAAAGTGGTGTAGTTGAAGAAGCGATTCCATCAATCTTATTACCGCAAATTAAATCAGCACGCCAAGGCGTTGAAATGTTAGGTAAAATTATTGAAACCACTGGTTCGGGCGAAGGTTTTGGAGTGGTTTTTGTGGATAGTAAAGAAGCGTGGTATTTGGAAAATGCGGGTGGTCATCAGTGGTTAGCCGTGCGTGTGCCGGATAATGCTTATTTTGTGAGCGGCAATCAATCGCGTTTGGGTGAAGTTAATTTGAAGGATAGCAAAAATTATTTAGCTTCGCCAAATCTAATTACATTTGCCGAGCAAAATGGTTTGTATAATCCGAAAACCGATGGTAAATTTAATTTCCATAAAGTTTATGGTAAAAATGATACCACCAATCCATCAATCTATAAAAATGACATAACCTAT
>Ga0247840_10009408_pt1 | contig 12654 bp, 28 predicted proteins | sample LaCruzMarch2015__FD_192404 | JGI IMG/M metagenome (GOLD analysis project Ga0247840, IMG submission 192404) | Freshwater microbial communities from meromictic Lake La Cruz, Castile-La Mancha, Spain - LaCruzMarch2015_17m | ecosystem: Environmental > Aquatic > Freshwater > Lake | place: Spain...
AATCTAAATTCGGTTCATATGACTATGTTCTTTTGGATGGAACTCGTTTATATGAATACAATAAATGGTCAAATAATATAAAAACTTTAGAGCGTGAAAAAATACGAATCACAAAACTCAATCCAGAATTGGGTGATAGATTAGTAATCGTTAAAACACAGATACGAGATTTATAATTTATTGTTTATAACAATTTATATTTTTTCAATTTTATTTATTATATTTTTTTGTTTGATATATAAAAGTATTATATATTTTTTTAATTTTTTTTATCACTCTCATTTTTTTCAATCAAATTAATTTCTTATCTTTGTTTTATGAAAAAACCTTGTAAGGAATGCCCGCACCTTATTCGTAATCATCATAATAATATGATTGTGGAGTTCGGTAATAGAACTGGTAAGAAACACAATTGTCATATGACAGAAGGTGTAAAAGATTTATGGAATGTTAAAAATGAAAAATTAGAATGTTATGGATCAAGAAAAGATAGAAACTAAATTTGGAACTTATTATGTTGAACCAGAAACAAGCACAAAGAAAACTGGCGACAAGATCAAGGTATTCGTAGAAAGATTAAAGAAAATTGGAATTGATGTGAAACTATCAGGAAACTATCCTTGGGTTTACATTACTGAAATCAATGGAATTAGAGTGACCGAAAAATTTGATGGTAATCACGGATTTACTATAATATTTCTACCGGTAAGAAATGATTCACCACCTTCAGAATTTACAGACATTAAAGAAATATTCAAGTTAATTAGAAAATATAAAAATGAAAAAGTTTAGATTACCAAGAAAGACAAAAAAGAAATTGAAACAAGATTTCTACACTTATCCAAAGAGTGAAAGAGATACTTATTTAGTTGCTTGGCCATATAAATATGAAGAAGATTATATGGCATACAAAAAAGGATTGTTAAGAGGTTTAAAAGAAGAATCAAAAAAAAGATTAAAAGATGAAAGAAAGGGAGATGATTTACGGAGTGTGTGATAAGACAGGATCTTGTGATTCGTATTTTGGTTTTTTTAAGACCAAAGAAGATGCAATACACGAAGTTGAGATACAATCAAAACGACTCAAAGAAGATTTGGGTATGATGGATATTGAAATAAAATCAGACCGAGCTTTGGTTGAAGGTAAGTTAGTAATAGTTATTCACCAGTATGTTTTAAGGTGATGAGAAAATACATCATTGTTTTAACTTAAAAAAATCTTATATTTGTAATATGGAAAAGAAAAAAATATATTTAGATGACGTTAGAACGCCAGTTGATAAAGAATGGATTGTTGTTCGTTCTTACGATGAGTTCGTTGAAAAAATAAACGAGATTGGTTTAGAGAATATTGAACTTATTTCATTGGACCACGATTTGGGTGATAGTGCAATTGATGAATGGAAAAGAAATGTTTATACAAATTACACAATTGATTACAATAACATTACAGAAAAAACAGGTATGGATTGTGTCAAATGGTTGGTTAACGAGTGGATGAATGGTAAACCAATTGTTGATGTTGTGGTTCATTCACACAACGCAGTAGGTTCGGGAAACATGACCGGTTATATTAACAACTACCGACATATCAATCGTTTGAAACAAAATTGCATTAGACTTGAGTGGGATTATACAATAGAAAAAATATAAAAAATGGATTTAGATAAACTAACAATGGACGAACTTATTTCTTTGAGAAATAAAATTGAAGGACTTATTCATTCATATGAAGATGGATATTTATATATCTGTTCTGTTCGTCAGTTTGGTAGCGTTTGGGAAGAAAAACCAAGTAGTTTATATTCTTTAAGGGAATTGTGTGATTCTTATTACGGCGACAATGGAATTGTTGATGTTTATACAAATAACACAAATTTAGAATTTCCTGAAATGAAGTTCTACAATTATGGTGATGTTATGTATATCAAATCAGAAGATGATTATAGGGAGTGGATTAAACACACTAAGACTAAAAATCTTATTGAAGATGTAACACAACGACTTGATGAGTGGGACAAAAGTAAAAATTTACCATTTAAGTATCGTCCTTCTTTTGCTCCATATTGGACAAGAGAAGATGTTAGTGAATGGATTGATGAGTTTGAAAATACCAAGTGGGATTTTGTTGAACCAAGATCTATGAAGAAAGAATATTCTGAAGAAGATGGTGACGAATAAAAAAAATATTATTATTTTTGTAAAATGGAAAATTTAAATAGTGTATGTTATGTTGGTAGGATCAGTGAAATCCGACCAATAGAAGGGGCAGATAACATAGAACTTGTAATGGTTAATGGTTGGAATGCCATAACTAAAAAAGGTGAATATAAAGAAGGTGATTTGGTCGTTGTTGCAACTACTGATGCGGTTATTCCTGTTGCAATATCTGATGAGATGGGTGTGACTGGTTACTTAAGAAAAGGTCAACGAGTTAGAACCGTAAAACTTCGTAAAGTTTATTCTGAGTGTTTAATACTCAGTATGGATATTTTAGCTTGGAGTGATGATTTAAGTGAAGGTATGGATATGATGGATATTCTTCAAATCTACAAGTATGAACCTCCTGTTAAAATGGTTCAGTTAAGTGTTGGTGGACGTAAAATAAAATACCACCAAAATCCTAACTTCCATGTTTACTACAAGTTCCCTAACTTAAAGAATGTGCCTGAGTTATTCACCGAAGAAGATGAGGTTGTGATCACTCGCAAACTTCACGGAACAAATGCTCGTTTTGGAATTATTCGAAAAACTAAACTCTCTTTATGGGATCGTATTAAAAGATTGTTTGGAAATAAGTGGGTTAATTATGATTATGTTTTGGGTAGTCATAATGTTGAGAAAGGTTCCGATAGTCAAGGTTATTATGATACTAATGTGTGGAAAACTATTGCTGATGAATATAAAATCAAAGATAAGTTATGGAGTTATGTCAAAGAATATTTTACACCTGAAAGACTTGGAAGTGGTATAATCATATATGGTGAAATCTACGGACACGGAATTCAAAAAAATTATGACTACGGATTAAAAAACATTAAGTTCGCAGGTTTTGATGTGGAGATTGATGGAAATTACAGAGGGTTTAATACTGAAAGAGGAATATTTCAAACTTTAGATTTACCAACCGTAGAAGTTTTATATCGCGGAAACTGGTCAAAAGAAGAACAAGACAAATACGTCTTCAACAACTTTATTGAAGGATCCAAAGTTCCACATGAAGGTGTTGTTGTTAAGTGTGTTAGTGGTGAGCGTCACAAAGTGGCGAAGGTTATCAATCCAGAATATTTGATAGCAAGTGAAAAACATAATTATGGTGATTCACATTGATATAATCATTTAGTTTTATTAAACTTATTAAAAACAAATAAATTATGAAAAAGAAAAGAAATTTAATTACAATAGACTTAAGTGGTTGTAAGAATTGGGGTGAATGTCAAAAAGTTATTGAAATGGTAGATTCAGGTAAAATCAAAATTAATGTCAAAAAAATAAAATAAATTATGAAAAGATTACACGTAAAATTTATCAAATGGTTATCCAATAAATTTGGGTATAAAATAGTAATGCTTAAAGCGTCAAAAGGAACAACTACGATTGAAGGAGACAGAGAAGTTTTACCTTATGTGGACATTTCAGGATATTTTTTCAAAAAAGAACCATTAAAAAGAACAAAATAAATTATGGCTTACGTAAGAATTGACGTAGATTTAGATGAGGTCTACAATGAGATGGACAGACGGGATAAACAAACGATGGCGGAATGGTTATATGATGATGGAATTTTGCAATCACACTCAAATCCTGAAATTAGAAAACTTGTTAGAAGCGATGAAGAATCACCAGGAGAATATGAGTTAAGAAACAACCTTATGAAACTATGGAACGGACATTTTAGACTTTCCAACGAAGATGAAGAGATTATTAAACAAATTGCAAATAAATTATAATGGCAGAAGAAAACGACCTGATTTACGGGGTTTACGATAAAACAAGAGGTGTTGGTGGATGTGACGATTACTTCGGATACTTCAAAAAACAAAAAGATGCGAGAGAAGAAATGAAAGTTCAGTTTGAACATCTTAAAAGTAAAAATCCAAAATAAACTTTGAAATTGTATAAAGACAGAGTGGTTAAAGTAAAAGAAAAAACTGAAGATATATTAATAATTATACATCCAATTTTAGTAAGATGAAAAGAAAAATTAAAACGGTTAAAGACGATGAATTAGATCAAATGATGGAAGATTTAGCAACACAAATGAACTCCGATTTAAAAGATATTAAAAAAGATCAAGTTGATGATAAAATAAACTCGGCAACTCCGACATGTTGGGGAACATTACCAAATGAAGAATTTGTTCCGGCTTTTAAATCGGTTGATCAAGTCCCATCAGGAATATATGAATTCAAATTTAATAGAGACGTGAACCAAATCACATTAAAAAAACAACCATTTAAAACAGATGAATTATATCAATTACCTTCTTATGAAATTCAAGACATTCTTAAGGACATTCAAGATTTTTGGGATCGTAGAGACAAATATAGAGAATATAATTTTGTTCATAAGCGTGGTATTTTAATGTATGGTGAACCAGGTTGTGGTAAATCAGGTATTATCCAATTAATTGCAAAACAATTGATTGAAAATAATGGGATTATTATAAACATTAAAGATTATGATGATGTTGACTTCTTTATTGACTTTATTGTAACTTTTAGAAAAATTGAACCAAACAGACCTTTAATTGTGTTATTGGAAGACTTAGACTCAATTGCCGGTGAAAATAATTATTCCACAAGTAAGTTGTTAAATATTTTAGATGGTGTAAAACAAATTGAAGATGTTGTGTATATTGCAACAACAAACTATCCTGAAAAACTACAAGAACGAATTACAAATAGACCATCTCGTTTTGATAGACGATATAAAGTAGAACTACCTAATGAGGAAATTAGAGAAGCGTACATCCGACATAAGTTAAAAGAAGACGATCTTCAAAAGGTTGATATTCAAGAGTGGGTTAAAAGAACTGAAGGAATGTCATTATCACACTTGAAAGAAGTTGTAATTTCAACTATTGTTATGGGTAGAGAGTTTGAGGAAGTAATGGATAATCTTGAAGGTTTAAAAAGAGCTCCGTCAGTAAGGGGTTCAGGAAAAATGGGATTTGGAAGATAAATAAAAAAATTAAAAAAAAATATATGAATAAAATTTATTTGATGGTTTTATTAGCTACCATCATTATATCGGCAACATTATCAAGTTGTAAATCGTCAAAATCGGGTTGTGATGCCTATGGAGATAGTCAAGTTATTGATAACGACTCAATGATCGTTAAAGTGGAACATTGTCATATTGAAAAAGAAAATTATTGTTTTTATTCTGTAGACACAATTTTTTCAAAAAAATAATTGATTGTTGTTGTAGAATTGAAATAAACTACTATCTTTGTAGTGTAATCAATTAAACACACCATCACTATGTCTACTTTAACTCTCGTTCAAAATTATCAAGGTTCTAACTCTTTCGTCCTTAAAATGAAAGATGTAATTTCTAAATACGGTAAACTAACTGTAAGTCAAGCGGCTACCGTTGAAAAGATCTTAAATGCTCCTGTTGAAGCGAAAAAGGTTGAGTTGACTGAGGACATGAAAAAAATTCAGGCGTATGCAGGTGAGAACTCTTTTGTTAAAGAGATCCTGTCTAAACTTGAGAAATATGGTAAGTTGTCTGATAAACAAGTATCTGCGGCCTTGAGTCAAATTCAAAAAGAGGAGACTAAAGCCGCTACCAAGAAAATGAATATACCTGCCGAAGGTGACACCATTCAAGTTGGTCGTAAGATCGGTCAGCAAATGAAAGAGACTTACGGACTTCAGTTCAACCCAACCATTTTGGATATAACTAAAGTCTTGGCAATCTCACCTAAGGCGGTTAAGTTCGAAGGTAAAATGACCGTAAAGAGAGCTAAAGTATGTGTGTGTTGTGCTAAAACCTTGACTGACGAGTTTTCTATGTTGACTACTATGGGTAAGACATGTGCTAAACACATGGGTGTTGAATACATCAAAGACAAGAGTCAAACTGAAAGATTCCGTCAGGACTACCTAAAACGAGTTGAGGAGATTGGAGTTATGGAATTTTGGATACCTAAATCACAACTTAAAAATTGGGAAGGAGACACCAACTTCTTACTTGAGATCTTGTAAGAGACCCCATCTTAATTGATGGGCTTTTAGGACCGTTATCCGTTAGGGTAACAATCAAAAGGGGGAATTCGCTACTCCCCCTTTTTTTTTATTTAACGAAGTATTTATCATTATGAAAATAATAATTTCAGAACGTCAACAAAAGTTAATTAAAGAAAATTCTGTTAAGGGATCTTTAATTGATATGATTAAAGAAGATGGTTGGAAATCAGCTAGTGAACTGGTTGGTGGATATGAAAATTTAAAAAAACTTGTTGGAATTAAAACTCCAATGGATTTCTTACATTTGTTTGATGACTTGAATGTTGTTCAGAGTGAAGAAGAAGGTCCTGATTATACATTATTTAGATATGAAAAAGGAATTAATATTATAGCTTACAATGGAAATAGTAATATTTCTTACATCGATTATTATAAAATTTGGACCTTTTTGGATGAAGGTTTTGGACTTAACTTCACTGAAATTCAGGACGTTATAAAGGACTGGTTGGAGAGTACCTACAATTTAAGGGGAACCATACCTGCAAGACATTATGGCTAAACGACTGTGATGTTGGAGAGTACCTACAATTTAAGGGGAACCATACCCGTTGTTTATAAAGGCACCAAAATCAACATGTTGGAGAGTACCTACAATTTAAGGGGAACCATACCCGCTGTTTGTATTTTTTAAAACATTACAGCGTTGGAGAGTACCTACAATTTAAGGGGAACCATACCCTTCTGCATGCAGTCACGACACCTTATTCAGTTGGAGAGTACCTACAATTTAAGGGAAGTCACAACCTCACGCAGATTTTACAGGTGAGTTGTTTTGTTGTCTGAGGTCTACGATTTAAGGGAAGTCACAACAGATGAGCGAGATGAGGAGGATGATGAGTTGGTTGGATGAGGTCTACAATTTAAGGGGAATTATATGGTTCCCTTTTTTTATTTAATTCTTTCACTTATCTTTGTTTTATGTTAATTGGAACCATATTGTTTATTGTTTTAATCTTATGTATTGGGGTGTGGGGTAAACACAAAAAACACTTTAAATGATGAAAATTTTTAAAAGATGAATAAAAAAATAAAAGAAGAAGACTTATGGTGTGATTATAGTGATTTACCATCACCAATGGCTTATGTGAATTGTTGTGATTATGATAGTATGGGAAATCACGGTAGATTTCCGAACACAAAAAAAAGAAAAACCTTTCAAATCAAAAGTATAATTAAAAGACTTTTTAAAAAATGAAAAACATAAATCAAATATTCAAAAATAACACATCTTTAATGGATCATCCCGAAGTGGATGAATTAATAGAATATTGCCGTGAACTTGAAGGTAAGGTGATTGAAAAAAAAAATTGATGATACTTCTAATAAAGAAGAGATTTATCTTCAGGTTCTTAAAGACATTTATGATAGTTGTGATAAAACTTTAACCGACGACTATTTCTCTGAGAGGTTTAAAGAAACTCCAAGAGTAGATTTCAAAGAAGCTGTGGTAAATCTAAAAAAATATATGGATTTCATATCACAAATGTATAGAATGAATTTATGAAAAAAATTGAATTGATTGAAAATTATTTTGGGACTGATGTTAAAATTGATAACGAGAGTCTTTTTTTTCACGAATACGATAAAAGGGATCCAAAAATTGTTGATGAGTTAAAAAAACAAATTTTAACTAAAATGTCTGAAATTTATACAAAATTTGACATGGATGAATGGCATTCCATAATGGAAATAATAATCTCAAACTCACATGAATATCAATTTGACCATGAAAATTCAAAAGGGTCATTTTGTCGTTCGTGCGATGATTATGATAAAAATTATATTTATATTAAAAAAGATGAAACAAAAAGTTAAACTAATCATGGTTGACCAAAAACCTTATATTGTCTCTTTAGATAATATAGAAATTGGGGATAAAGTTATTGTAACGGTGGGAGGACAATATCCATCTATTGTTGTGTGTGAGAATGAAACGGTATTGAATTTATTAACCGACTCCAAATTATCTTTAACACAAGCAAACAAAATTTTTATGGAACCAGAACACATAAAATTTCCACAAGAACAAATAGAACAGATCCTTTCAAACGACGGGATTATGGATGTTGAACTTGAAGAGGGCGTTTACAAGTATTCATTATGATGTTATTAGAGCAATATATTCATTTATTTACGATCTTCAGTGTCACTACAGGTATATTCGTATACCTTTGTTATAGATACTATAAAAAAAATATTAAAAAGAAGAAGAAATAATTTTAGAAGTTTGGAAGTTTAATAGGTAATGAATTATGACGACAAAATTAGATTTACATGGACTTAAACATGCCGAGGTAACCAGAGTGGTAGATCAATTTTTATGGGATCAGATACAAAAAAAATCAACTGAAGTAGAAATAGTAACAGGAATCAGTGATCAAATGAAATTGATCGTAATTGAAACCGTAAAAGATTATCAATTTTCTTACAATGAAGAATGGAATAATCCTGGAAAATTAATTATTAAATTAAAATAAAAATGGGAAGAACTAGAAAAAAAATAATTGAAAACGATTTTATTGACGAAGAAATGGAAAAAAAATTTGAATCAAAACTTGAAAGTCCCAAAGATAAAAAAATTGAAGAAAAAGTTGTAATTCCTAAAATTAAAATTGAAGAAGAAAAAGAACATAGTTTTTTCGTTAGCGATGAAAGATTTTCAACAACATGGGAACAACCAAATAACGAATGTAATAGAGGAAAATTATATCAAACTTTAGAAATTAAAACTGAAAATTGTAATGACAAAGATTATTTTGTTTTACAGAGTGAAAGATGGTGTTTTAGTGATGTTGATGATTTAATTTATATTTTATTGGATTTTAAAAAACGATATGAAAAAATGAAAACACCATAGTTGTTTTATTAAAGTTTTATTCTTATCTTTGTTTTATGTTACAAGTAGAGGGTAAAATATTTCATAAGTTTATTGAGTTAAAGTCGTATAGAACACAAACATTCAAAAACGATTGTCCTTCAGAGATTACTGAATTTTTAACTTTTAATCCTAATTATTTACAAAAAAAATCAGGTAGGTTTTACTATGATGAACTTTATTTGAGTGAAGATGAATTTCAAAAAAATTATGGTAATATTTTTGCAGAATTAGATTTTAACAGAAGAAGAGTTTTTATTGAAGAAGGTGAAGACTCAATATCTATTAAAGCTCAATACTATTATAGATTTAGATCTGTTGGTAAGAGGTATTTTGTTGTTAGAAAAAACACACACTACATATCTTTTAACTTTAAGACTAAAACGTTTTATTCAGGAACTTTCAAAGGAAAGAATAAACAAAAAATTAGTAATTCTTTGAAGATTAACCCAAGTTATAGGGTTATAAAAGATATGGAATACTCTTTAAAAATTGATGATTCAGTAAGATCTGAAAGTTATTTTCATTTCTTTTTAGAAAAAATTTGGGATAGGATTGGTTTAGAAAACCCACAAAATTTTGAAACAAAAAATATTTATACTTTTTATAGTTTAACAAAATATCTTGTTAAAGGAATTAAAATTCCTAATCATTGGATTCAGTTTACAGACACATTTGTTCCAATTAAAGATCTTAGAAGTTGTAATATGAACTTGATTGATGCCATTATGAAAATGACAAAACTTAAAGGATCAAAAGTTAAAAGAATTTTAAACGAGATTGAAAATGTTGAGATTGATAGACTAATTGGTTTGTATCATATACTTGGTTTAGATAGATTTAACAAGTTAGATGATAGAATTTTTAATGAAAATTTTGCACGCGAACATTATGTGATTATAGAAGATAATCCTCATGGAGGAAGATTTTGGTATTCCGTGAGTTCAAACTACTATAAAACTTTAAAAGATGATTTACCCGATCTAACACCAAAAGAAAAAGATAGAATTTTAACCATTGCCGAACATTTAAATGAGGGGGTTTATTCAACACTTATTGAACATTTAAGATTTAAAAAACAACTAAAAAATCTTGGTGAAGATGTAAAATTAAAGTTTACAAATATTAGTAGTTTTAATTTAGAACATGAAGAGTTTAGTCGTCTTTTACAATCTTATAAAAACGGTGATATTGAAAGATATTATGGTGAGATTGATAGTTTAGAAACACCATTTGAGCATAATGGTGAAACCTATTATCCTGTTCTTCTTAGAAAAACTATGGATTATGAGAAAGAATCACAACACCAAAGAAATTGTGTTAGAACTTATTCTGAAAGACCTGATTGTTTGATATTCTCAATTCGTAAAGGATCTAATGATGGTGAGGAAAGAATTACCGTTGAATATCAATATAGACAAAATAAGATATATAACGTTCAAGAAAGAGCTAGATTTAACGAACTACCAAATCAAACATTTTCTGAAGTTGCAAATATACAATTAGCAAATATTAACTTGTTGTATAAAATGGGAACTTTGAAACTTCCAAAGATGGTTAAATCTTATCGTAATGGAAAAAAAACAGAACAAATTGCAACATTTGAGATTGAATTTGAAAACGGAACAAAAGTTATTCCGATGACACCAAGATGGAATTATCAAACAGAAGAGTTTAGACCTTGGCAAAATGAACTTTTAGAACTGACGGTTCCTGGTATTGATTTTTGGGATGAATTACCTTAATAAAATAGTATGAACGAACATAAAACAGAACTAATAACTCAAATGGTTATGAAAATTGATGAGGGTAGAACTTATCTTAAAATCCAACTTATACTAACACTTGTTTGGTTGTTTGAAATTTTATATATTTGTTTTGGATATGCCAAAATAAACATTTATTATTGGATAATTTTAATTGTTTGTTTGATTGGTTATTACCATATGGGAAAAAAACAAAAACTTGCGATGAAAGAATATAACAAGTTAAAAGACGAATATTATGAAAGATTTGAAGATGAAAACATATAAACAATTGCCAATACCAAAAGATTCTGCTTGGGATAGAAAAACTTTATTTGGTAGATTACATTGGAGAATTAGACAAAAATCGTTTATGTTTGATGGTTTCTAACTATAATCATAAAAAGGCAAATAAACTTCTTTTCCGAATATTAGAGGAAAGATTATCCTATTGGTGGGATTAAAAAATACATTATGGAAGACAAAAGAATTATACACGGAATGTTGATGAATGAACATCGCAGAATATCAAACGAAATTGCAGATATTAAGGCAAATAGTTATGAATTAAATGAAGAAGAAAAAAGAAAAGTTGGTGATCTACAAAGACGACAACTTATGATTATGAAACAACTTGAAAATATTTTTAAATAAATGGAAAATAAAAGCAGACATTACGGAGACATTAAATTATGGGTTGAAAGGGTAATTAATTCTTGTGAAACTATGGAACAAGTTATAACCGCTGACAAACTAATTGATAATTTTTATAAAAAATTACAACGTAATTCTATTGAAAAATACTGGAGACAGAACCATTATGAAATCATTAGCCCTCTTAGAATCCAATTAGAAGAAAAAAGAGATCAAATTTTTACCTTAATTCTGAAAAGTAAAAATTAAAGAATTACTTATTGAAAAGTATTTTACAAAACTTAAGTATATTGATTTTCAAACTATTTAATAGTAAAAGAATATCAATGATCAATTTAACTAATTATAAAATTCTTAAATATAATTACGAAATATCAAGCGAAAAATTAGAAGAGATTGTTTGGGGTAATATGAGTGAAGAAGAAGTTAAATGGTCGGTTAAAATTACCATTGAAGGAATTAATGATACATCTGAACCAAAAACAAAAAAAGCTTGGGATTTATTTTTTTTAAATGAACAATTAGAAAAAGAAATTGACGAAATATTAAATAAGTATGAAGTTGAGTATACTAAACACGATTTGACAGATCTATTATTATCTAACCCAAAAAAAGTTTTCACTAAAGATTTTATTGAAGATCTTAATAAATATTTAAATGAAAATTTAGATGTTGACGGTATTTTAGATAGAATTTTGGAGGTAGGTATTGGTAATATGACACCATTTGAAAAATATTTTTTAAATAACCATACCAATAAAGATATTTAATTAATTTATTTTTTTATCTAAAAATTATTTCATATATTTGTTATATGAAAAATCCAAAAGGAAAAAAATTAGAGAAACTTTTATTTGGAATCTTTGACGAGGCCATACAAGGGGTTGATACATATAACCATAATGGTAATTTGTGGTTGATTTTCACTGATGAGATGAGGTGGGTTGTGGAATACACCAAAGAACAAACTCTATGGTATAACTATAGTTTCTTCAAACAAGAGATGGAAATTATTGGTTTGGATTGTGTTGAAAATAAAGATTTAATTCAAAAATGGTTTGAGTCAAGATTCTTAAATATTAATTCAGTTGAAGATACCATTCAAAATGGGGTGAAACACACC
>Ga0247840_10009409_pt1 | contig 12653 bp, 21 predicted proteins | sample LaCruzMarch2015__FD_192404 | JGI IMG/M metagenome (GOLD analysis project Ga0247840, IMG submission 192404) | Freshwater microbial communities from meromictic Lake La Cruz, Castile-La Mancha, Spain - LaCruzMarch2015_17m | ecosystem: Environmental > Aquatic > Freshwater > Lake | place: Spain...
GGCCGTGGTCAGGTTGTCACTGCCCGATAATCCTCAAGCCTGAGCACATGGCCGCACCTCGTCTCGATAGTCACCAGGTCGAGGCTGTGGCCGTCACCCCATGATGATGATCCCCAAGGCCGTGGTCAGGTTGTCACTGCCCGATAATCCTCAAGCCTGAGCACATATGGCCGCACCTCATCTCGATAGTCACCAAGTCGAAGCCGTGGCCGTCACCCGATGATGATGACCCCCAAGGCCGTGGTCATGTTGTCATTCATAACGAAGGTGAAAAATATTTCTCCCCATATGGCGGTTTTCTTTTTAATCAAATAAATACATCATGTTGGGCGCGGTTTTCTTTTTGGATATATGGCAATAAATTAGCGCCTTAAAAAAATATAAACATATCAAGCAGTAAGCCTTAATCCATACAAGCCATATGGCCCGTATGGTTAGACGATAAGTTTTTCTTATGTAACGGTGTCATCCAACAACATACGAAAAGAAGCGAAGATGGAGGAACCGATGCAAAAAGAAATGAATTCTCAAAATCTGCAATCAAACGATTTACCGCAAACAGGATTAATCAGGCTTCGACAACTTCGTCGATTCATACCCGTTAGCAATTCAACCTGGTGGGCAGGTGTTAAAAGTGGTCGTTTCCCCAAGCCGGTGCATTTGTCTAAGCGCGTAACGGCCTGGAAGAACGAAGACATTCACGCCTTGATCGAAGGTCAAACAGAGTGGCCAGACTAAGAATGATAACCCCGGACCCCTATTTAGATTTCAATACAAATGTCCACTGCCATCTGAGGGCAACGGGTCCTCCGAAGAGGCTCACGGCCTACGGGTAATTCAAACCCCACTTTTTGTGTCCGGTCGCTGTTCCATTTCCTTGGGACTTTGGGATTTGGAGGAAAATGGCGACGTTTTTCCCTTGGGTAGACGGTTAGCGTGCGAAAAGGACAAATTGATTAAAAATATAATATTAAATTATAGTATAAAGCAAATATGCACTGGAGGCATGCCCGGTTTTCTCTATAGTTATCCCTGCCACTTTATTTTTTATAATTTTATGAAATCTACATCAAACATGGAGAAAAGTATCCTACTGAGAAAAAGATTAATTGTATTGATTATTTACATTTTCACAACCCCCCCCCTATGGGTAGGGCTGGGGATAGATGACGAAAAGCTGATATAAACTTTACTCATACTAGGTCTGGATCAGCTAAATTTGAGAAAGGAGATTTCATCATGAAGCAAAAAGCATCATTTCAACTGGCTGAGGATAGAGCTTTTCAACGTGGGTTTGATCGGGGCCTGTCCTTTGCCCGCCAGGAAGGGTTGGCCCGGTACACCGGCGTGAAAAGCACCATGATCTTCGATTTCCTTGCTTCTCGGTACGAACTAACCGTTGGCGGCAAACGGCAAGCGGCTATTCTATACCAGGAGTTTTCAACATGGTGGGTCGAATCGGGGCGGGGTCCCATTTTTCCTTCTAGTACTGAATTTGGGAAGAAATTGAGTAGGGTCCTACGTAAATCAAAGATAAACGGCTGCATCTATTACAATGGACTGACACCCTTTAAGACGCTTGTCGATGGTTGCCCTGAAATTCAAGAAAGGGGGGGCGCTGAGATTGAAACTATACGCATCGAATAAATTAAATGAAAGGCTCGCTAGCCTTTGCGAAGAAGAGAAATGTTTAACTTCCTTCGGAGACCTGGAGGGCGATATTTTAAAAAAGGATCGGTGTAAATTGGGCAGATACGAGAAGAAATATCTTTCTACGCTCAATAAGATCAGAGCGGAAATCAAGAAAATCAGGTCTCGATTGACACTAGAGAGGGGCGGCGATGAGCGCGTTGAGGATTGAGATCGTTGATTATCTTAAAGACTATGGCTTTGGGCGCTATGCCGTAAGCATTGACGGTGCGGTTAAGGGTTTTAGTGCGGTTCCGCCTGTCCTGGATTATGTAGAGAGCGCCCTCATGGAAAAAAGCACGACGGCAACTACGTTAAACGAATTAACGAGAAAGGAGGTTTAGAGAAATGCAAGCCCGATATGAGAAGGAAAACCCCGGGGAAGATTTGAAACTGCCGGTTCCTGGTAGCTGGTTTAAGGAAGCCCACCAAATGGCGGCCCTTGAAGGAATTAGCTACAACGACGCGCTGAATAAAATCCGACATAAACACCACGAGTTAATCGCGGAACGAACTAAAAAAAGGAGGTGAACACTGTGAAAAATAATGAGAATGACAAATATCTTAGGCACGTCAACGAAATTGACACCCCGCTTGGAATGTCCGCATATGATGCGGTCAGGCTGTCACCCGGTCCGAGCCTCGTCCGTCACTATGAAACAATTGACGGGGCGGAGCAAAAAGACTTTAAAAAAAATGGGGATTTCGTTTTGGCGAAGGGTGCCGCCGTCGGTCTTGATGGAGGTGGTGATTGTTGCCATTTTGCGCCGGGTTTGAAATTTGTCGGCTTCCTTGAGGGCAATCAGAACCAAGGCCGATGTGGCGTAAGAACGCGAGGGTCAGTCATTTTAAAAGTCGAGGGGGCAACGGAGGCGGATCGAAAAGCACCCGTCTATGTCAACGGTCCGAATGACTTCTCTCTTGAAAGGCAGGGGGGCGCGGCGGAAATAGGGAGAATCCGTTTTGTCCAAGATGGCCGGGCCGCCGTTTTTTTCCGAAGTTTTAATGACAATCGTCCTCTGATCCTTGAGGTTTGATAAGGGGCAAATTATTGGCCGTGGGGCTGGTCACCCTACGGGACACCCCTCCGCGCTTCCTCCATGCTACGGGGAAAAACGAAGCGGCTCCGGTTTGTCGGTGTACAGACACGGGGCCGCCTTCTTTAGGGGTCTGTATTTTATACCTGCCCCTTTAACTGAGGGCAAACCCCACCGATGAAAAGAAACGATCCTGAGCATGTCGGCCTATTTCACGGCGATGAAGGTTTATGGGCCGCCGTGCTCCTGGATATTCTGAGCGAAATCGAGACCGTGGAGTTACAAAAAAAGATTATTCGTCGCCTGAAAATACGGGGCATGGTGTAGGAGTCACATCAATGTAAGATCGGGCAACCAAGGGCAACGTCGTAAGCCGGGAATCATGGTAATTTCCGTAATTGTGGAAACGGAAAAACTTCTTGACACCGGGTAGAAAAAGTATATTTTAAAACTGCGAAAATCTTAACCGGGAGGCCCTCCGTCATGGGTTTTGCTGTTTGTAACATAAACTCAATTTTGGTCATGGAATCCGGTTGCGGCAACGTCCGGGAGGCTTGTTAAGGGCCTTCGCAAATTCCATGACCTCTTTTCGTTTATGGAGGTGTGACAGATGAAAAAGAAGATTCAAAAAAAGAAATGCTACATGGCGAGAAAAACGAACAAAGCGGAAGTGGATCAACTGAAAAATGATTTGAAGGCGACAAATTTTGAGGATTTCAAGGGTACCGTTGTGGAATTGCTTTTTAGTGGTTTCGAGAAACAAGAATTCGTGATTGAATTGATTGCGAAGGCCCACCGAAAAATTGACAAGAGTCTCGCAAGCCACAAAAAGGCCATAGAGGAACTTCGCGAAATGGCCGACACTCTGCGACTCTTTGCGCTTGTACATGATGTATTGATTTATGGTCTCAAGCATACAGGCAATATGCCGGACGAACAAAGAGTAAGCCTTCTTAAAAACCTCGGCTATGATCCTGAGTTGATGAAAAGAGAGTATGAAGCTAAGCAACATGCAGCCTTGAACGTCTAACGCCAACTAGGGGCCAGGGCGGGTGTCTCGGTCCCCATCATAATTTCGTTTATTGGAGGGTTTGACAAATGAGTGATGAAGATAGATATGCGCTGCCCGCAAAATGGGCATATGGTTTTTCTAAAAAGATCGTTGAGGATGGAGAACGGCTGGTTCAGCAGGGCGTTTTGACGCAGATCATCCAGGAGTTGAATCCTGCCTTTTATCGGGCCGTGTTCCGTTCCATCATCAGGATCGTCTATGCATCAGACGACGAAAAAGCAATTGGCCGCCTGTCTCGAACCCTTGTCAGGGGGACTGATTGTGTCGTTGACAACGAGAGGTCTCTAAAAAGTGAACGGACAGGAACGGACTGAGCATCATCTTGACCGCGGATCATTGAACCAGGGGCGAATGTGAAAGGCAGGCACGGCATGGAAGAGGAGCGTATCAGGGAGATTGAAGAAAAGGAACGGGCTTTGATGGTTCAATCAATCGAAGGCGCTAAGGCGGGGGGTGTTTCCCCTGCCCTTCATCGGGAACTTGAAGAGGTAAGGGCCGAACTGAAACGCTTAAGACGGATCAAGACCATAAAGGCCAGGCGGACAGAGCCGATAAAGGACGTGGGTATTAGGATAAATGTTGACGCTGAAGAATATCGCCGTTTATCCGATAACGCAGCAAAAGCAGCCATGACATTAAACAATTATATCAGGCACTTACTTAAAAATTATGGGTAAAGTGGAGGGGAAGGGCCGCATAGAGTGCAAAAGTGGATAATTGGTTAAAAACGGATTGTCGTATAATAGGCATTATGTAAACTTCATGTGAGTGGTGGAGGGAAATTATAAGCATATAAATCAGCAACTTACGTTAATTGTGACGTTTTCCATAATTATTATGGGGATTTTTGCACAATTGTACAAATTATCAATGACCGTTTGGAGACAAAATGTTTGTAAAGAGGAACATGCGGCAGAAAAAAAATTAAAGGGCTCTTTTAATTATTGGGGGTAGGTTTAGGGGTAATACGAAATATTCAACATGTGGAAGCGTAATAAATACGAAATGTTATATGTAGAATGTGATAGACCCCGCCCCACCATAAAATCAAGTTGTTAGCTAGTTTTTGCCGTTGTCAGTTCCTTGTCAGCAGGGAACGGGACAACGGTATCGCGGTAAATGTTCCGCACATCATCGGCCTCGATTGCGAAATAACGCTCAAAAGCCTTGTTTGTCGTGTGCATCGTGGCCCTTTTTATTTTATGAAGTTACGGCATCATCAAAATTCAACGTTGGGACAGCAGTGTTTCCCAATATATATTCTAAAATATCTCAGCATCCTGCGCTTTCTGAAACCCCACTTTCATTCATAACCATCAAGAGCTGTTTCAGGAGCCTTTATTCCTTCTACCTCTCCAGGACCTGCACCGGAAAAAGGAGCGGTTACATTGTCGGAGATTGAATATTGACAGTACTTTCCGGAGAGGATGATGGACGTGGTTCTTTCTGGCACAACCGAATGGTGATCTCCCTGATATACATGTCGGAAGGCGGTTTAAAAAAGCCACTGAACAATTGGGAGAAATTCCGATTAAAACTTTCTGTGTAGGAAAAATCAACCTGATCAAGCGCCAGAGTTTTTTTGTGGAGATCAAAGCTCTTTTCTTCCTTCAGAACTTCCCAAAAGCTTTTTCCGCCCGAAGTCAATGCCGAAACGGTCAAGCCGGGAACAAAAGAGATGCTAGGCAGGATGGAAATGATGAGAAGCTTACTGCCTAAATGTGCCGCATTGGCCTGATCCTGGGTTGCTTTCTTTGCCGATGACTTTTCCCGAGATTCTTCAAGCGTCAGCTCTATTTCAATTTCCTGTTGATCATTTTTTATATATTTGCTGTAATCGGTGGCAATTTCCTGTAGGATTGGCAGTGATTTCTGTATGGCGTCCACAAGAGAACCGACATAATAACCACGGGGCAGGGCAAATTCTCCCCGGTCACGTTGCACTTTGGCTGCCTGAAAGAAATTGGGTTGATTGCCCTCCAGACGAAGCTTGATGTGATAATAAACGGCATGGTGCAAAACAACTGAATTATCATTATAAATTTCAAAATCAGCCAACAACTCGATACCTTTGCAGAACCTGAAGTTTGTTTCCAGATTGCATATCGGAATCCCAGGTTGGACAGGTCGATATAGCTGCGGATATGAGTTGCGGAAAAGCTTCAATAACTCCGAAACATTAAAGTCCTTTAAATCCGGGTTTCGTGTAATTTCCTTTTCCAGATAGGCATTCAGCGTACCCTGCCCATCGAGTAGAAAACTGATATGGTAAGATCCCGGCTTCGCCAAATCGGGTTGCTGATAAACTTTGGCCACCTGTGTCCCGGTTTTTGCCGCACAGCCCAGCATGAAACATAACAGCAAACTGATCCACAAAAGCAGTCTGATCCCTTTGATGCCCTGAATCCCCCTTAATGGATGGGAAAATCCTTTTATGACAAGCTTATTGACGATCGGAAGTCCTTCCCCGGTACGTCTGCTCGTTTTCAGATCTTTCTTCTATATTAACACCGAAGCGTTTGGAAAGAAATTTTGTTTCCCGATGGCCACTATCATAAATACGCAGCATCCTGCGATTCCTGAAACCTCACTCCCATTCATCAACTTCAAATTCCTGATAGGGTGTCATTCCTGTCCTCAGTGGATACTTTTTATTCAAGTGTATATGGATTACCGCATAAACTCTATCCATTTTTAATGAAAAGAAGCCAATCACAAAAATCAATAATGACAATATGTGATTTGATTCCAGATGCTTATGTTGCTTTCCTTTTTTAGGCCTGCTTATTGCTAATTATTAATAAAAAGGGCTTGAAAGGCGGAGTATAAAGGTTAGAAATACAATACTCCAACGCAAATAGGAGGGATATCATGAGGAAAGTAGCCTGTTGGGTTTTGATTCTATTTATGGTCCTCTTTCTCATAAACCCATTACCCAGTGCTGCAAGAGGAGGTCATGGTGGTCCTCCCCCTCCTGGTCCTGGTGGTGTTCCTGATGCTTGGTGGATACCTTGGGCGGTTATAGGAAGTGTAGTTGTTCTATCATCTTTATATTCAAATTATGGTTCAATCTTTAATGAAACCCGGACGGTGGTCATCCGTGAAGAGACTCCGGTGTATGTTCAACCAGTGGCAACTGTAACGCCATCATCCACTGAAAAACTCTTTGTCTATCCGCGACAAGGGCAAAGTGAAGAACAACAGGCGAAGGATCGTTATGAATGTCATAGCTGGGCTGTAAGCCAGGCACAATACGACCTGACTCAATTTACTACTGATACGCCAGATTACCAGTTGAACCAAATGCGTGCAGATTATCAAAGGGCTATGGGCGCCTGCTTTGACGGTCGAGGGTACAGCATGAAGTAGTTGCCGATATGTCAGAAAAAATGAAATGGACAGGGAGGCCTTCTTTAGTTCTTCTCAAGCTCAGGAGGGGTTTTTTAGGATATGGTTTCTCAATGGGCTAAACAACCGCATCATGAATCATATCATTTCTTTTTAACAGGACGGTCGGATTTCGGTTTCTTGACCTGTTTCTTCTCCCGTAACAGGCGGGATATATCTTTCTGGCGTCTTGTCGTTTGTTGTTTTGCCATGTTTTTGCTTTCAATAATTAGCCACATTCCCAGGATATGGTTTTTCAATATGCTTATGCCAAATGTCCTCCTGTACGTTTAGCTCCTGCAAAGTAACCGATAAGGGCTGGCCATCATTCCAGAAGTGATATTTTTTGTCGATATTAAAAGGGATGACGATTGTGCCGTTAGCATCTAAGGTTTGTCTTGATCGTTCATATTATTGATTGTCCTTTATTTGATTTTTATCGGCAAGATTATTCGGCCTGAGCTTTTCCCAAAATTTCGCCGAGTAAAATGGCGGTCTTTACTACGAGTATCCGGCAATATTCACGCTCATCACTTTCCCGATATGCCTTAACCTGATTCGCATCTGTCCAGTCGACATTGATGATATCGCGACATAGAAGCTTATCTTCTATGCGGTAAGTTCTCTTTGAAAAGCTATTTTCTGTTCTCCCACCAAAGCATCAAAGCCAGTATGGCCGGAATGATGAACCCGAAAATGCTCAACCAGACCGGAATATGAATACCTGCCGCTATTATCTCAACCTGAAATATTAGTCTCAGCAACTGAACAATGGATATGACTAGCAAAAGCAGCACGACGATGGTAGTTACAGGTTTCATGATAAGATTCCTTTAGATCTTCATGCCTGGGTTATAAGGCAGGGAACATTTTCATTGAATTTTTCTTCCCTGCCATGTTCCCTTTAGCAGGGCAACTACTTCACCATTAGCGTCGATAAGCTCGAGATCAAGGTTAAAATCCGCTTTTCCTTTTTCATCAAGCTCTTTCTGAATTTGTTCCACCTGATCCTCACTCAATGCTGTCTCTACCGAGATGTCTGTCGTGGCAGGTCTTCGATATCGTATTTGGACATCTTTTACGAGGGGGTAATATTTGCTTATGCCAAATGATGCGATAAAGATGGCACCGCCCATGATCTCGCCGAGAGAGTAGAGAGATCCCGCATACATTGTACCCACATGATTGATGTTATTCTTGATAGGCATGGTCAGTTTAACATGTCTGTCCCGCATGGAAACGACCTTAAGCCCCATTTGCTTGACTATCTGAATGCTCGATTCGACCAGTGCAGCGACGTCCTTATATTGTTCTTCTATCATGTCCACTGTTCCTCAATAAACCTTTCTTTATCGGCAAGCTCCAAGAAAGAACCTGCAATCAGAGTCCTATTCCTTATTGCCATACCGTTCTTATCTTCACCTTCTGAAGATCCTTTACCAGAAAGGGCGGCAGCTCATCGCTGGTTTTCTGTTCAACGAGAACACCTTTCTCTGCAATCCAGACTGTTCCTGGCTGTAAGTCACCAAAGATCACCACATTCTGATCTTTAATCCTGCAAGAATAGCCAACCCTCTCGCTTCTGACACCATCTGTAGCGCCTGATGCACCGGAGATAAAATCACAGATTGTTCCATCTTCCAGTTCAATCATAGATGCCGATGAAAAAGGGCCTTTAGCAACATCAGGTGTTGGTAATGGCTTGGTTAGCTTGAGAATAAACCCTGATGGTTTTTTAATGTCAGGTCGGGCGCCGCAGACAATCGTTGTTCTATCATGGACGGTATAACATGGGTCAAAGATTTCATTACCGATCATGCACCGCCAAACATCTGATCGTCGAATGATATTGGAATTGGTCCAACAGGAACCTTCCCTTTTTGCTGTAGGAATCTGCGGTATGTATTTGATGATCTTGGTTTTTGTGATTTTATTTGGGGGATTTGCTTGAGAGAGAGTTGCAAAACATAAGATGATCAAGATGACCATAAACACAGATAGAGAGGCACTCCATGGCTTCATATTCAACTTATTGCTCCTTGTCTTGGATATCAGCTAAATCAGGCGGAGAGCATAGCGGAAACAACAGCAGAGGTCAAAAAGAAAAAGGCTGAGTCAGAAGATGACAGGGGCTTTATTCTACCTGCATCGGCATCCAAGTGGAATCAACCCAACCCCATTAAATCTATTTGGCTTGGCCAATCAGATTCATCATCGCTTCAGGATAGCGGGCACCTGAAGCTGCATTTTTGGGGGAAATATCTTCAATACGCTTCATATCTGCTGACGTCAGTTTGATCTCGATGGCTGCAATATTCTCTTCCAAATAGGACCTTCTCTTTGTTCCAAATATAGGTACAATGAATTCAGCTTGAGCCAATACCCAGGCAAGAACCAACTGTCCTGGCTTACATTCCCTTTCTTCCGCCATTTTAGTAATATGGTTTACCAGATCCAGATTCTTCTGAAAATTTTCTCCTTGAAACCGGGGAGTGATTCGGCGGTAATCATCTTCAGCAAGATCATCGATTTTTTTGATCTGTCCCGTTAGGAACCCTCTCCCCAAAGGACTATAGGCAACAAAACCAATATCCAATTCACGGCATAACGGGAATATCTCTTCTTCCGGGTCTCTTGTCCAGAGGGAATATTCGATCTGCAATGCTGTAATAGGGTGCTCGGCATGAGCACGGCGAATAGTTTGAGGACCTGCTTCAGACAGCCCCAGGTATCGCACTTTACCCTCCTGGACAAGCCGGCCCATGGCACCTACCGTATCTTCAATAGGAGTCTCTGGATCGACTCGATGTTGATAGTAAAGATCGATTTCATTGACACCAAGGCGACGCAGACTCGCCTCGCAAGCTGACTTTACATATTCAGGTTTTCCACTTACACCGCGATAATTGGGGTCTGCGGTTCGGACAATGCCGAATTTCGTAGCCAGAAAGACATTTTGTCTCTTGCCCCTGATAGCTCTTCCAAGCAGTTCCTCGTTTGTGAAAGGCCCATACATGTCGGCAGTATCCAGAAGATTGATCCCCATATCAAGGGCTTTATGAATAGTGGCAGTGGATTCAGCTTCGTTGCGCTCTCCATAAAAATCTGACATGCCCATGCAGCCCAAGCCAAGCGCGGATACTGTCGGACCGTTTTTCCCAAGGTGTCTTTTATCCATCTTCGTATGTCCTTTCAACAATGGATGTCCAAGATGAATAGTGCCTGACCACAATACGTGTCACTTTTCATAATCCACATCTTCAATGGGTATCTGTTTCTTCTCGATCGATTTGCTCTGTTTGCCCAGAGTCACATCTTTATCTAGCTTTTGATTATATTTTTTCTTCTCGATCACTTGCTGCCCCGTTAAATAATTTATACTTGTGACAGCGCTATCGCCTGTTCCCCTATCCCACTCTTTTATATCTTCACCGATCAGTAGAAACCGCCCTGATTGTTTATCGTACCTGAATCGCTGAAGCCGATCTGTTGCCCACCGAGACCCTGAGAACTGCGAAACAAGCAATACCCCTTTGATAATTTTTAGATCAGCCCCGACTCCGCCACCACCAAGCACACCACCGCATCCTGTGCATTGAATCAATTTGCCGGCCACTGCTGGACGATGATATTTCCCGTCAGGAGATAAAAGGAGAATAACCAAAGCTCGATAACGATCCTGATATTCACCTTTAGAAGTCTCTTCAGGTTTATCTTCGATCAGTTGAAGGACAACATCTTCAAGGGAGTCAACATTCAGGTGGCCTCTCAATTCCTGCTCAATTTTCCATCCTTTGGGAACAAAGTCGCTAACCTTAACTCCTACTTGTGGAACCAGCTTTTCGTTGAGCACAACACGGACGGCATCTTGCGCCGCTGACGGAAAAGCATGTAGAAGTAGGATCATACATGTCAAAGTGACGATTTTTTTCATATCTCGAATTTTCAGCTTTCTTCTATGTGTGACTCAGCCGTTTTAATTGCCAAGTCTCTATCCTTTGTAAACATCCACCACTGTGGCTGCGTCGTATGAGGCCCATTTTCTTTGTCACGGCCTCTGCAATAATACCAATTCCCGTATTGTTCTACGGTTGAGAAAGGATGGTTGTCGGGACAGAGAATACTGCATTCCCTGATTTCTTTGTAAAAGATGGTTTCGTCTGGATCTTGATCATTAGCCAGGTCATCAGGCAGGACAATATGCGAAACATCGACACCCTCGGCTTCTTTGCTATCCAGCCATTCTGAAACAGTCATGATGCCTTTCCCTCCTTTACTGATAATGGACAGCAAGCCAGACAGTGTCCTGCTCAGGATCTGTCCATTCTACCCTATGCCGCCGATGTTTTTCAATATGAATGTAATCGCCTGGGTTCATTGTGATGTTTTCAGCTTGATCTTCAAAACGAAGAACGGCACTTCCTTTGAGAAGAACAACCCATTCATTTTCATCCTGATCATACCAGAATCTGGCCGGTGAACAATGGCCATGTGATACGATTCTTTCTATCCGGAAAGTTTCTCTTTTGAGGACTATCTCAAACAGTTCTTCCTTGAATTCCGGAGGTATATCAGAAAAAAGGTCATTGACTGAAGTCATGGCCATTCAATCACATGTAATTATCTTTTGATCAATCAGTTTATGCATCAAGCTTCTTTAAAATATGATCATCAGCCAAGAATATATCGGTGGTTTCAGCCTCGTCATCAAAAATAAGAACTGCCAATCCTTTTTCAAGCTTTTGTTTTACATATCTGAACTTCGTTTCCGTGGGAACCTCTATTCCGTCATAATCTGTGCCATCTCTGGAAATATATTCTTCGATGACGCCTTTTAGGGCGCGGGAACTGAGTTTATTGACTAGAATTCTATGGATCGACATTTATACTTGATTCTTCTCTTGGTTATGCTAATTTAACAGATATTGTCTGGTATCACCACTTTAAATACAATCAATAAGAAATGCAAAAGAGGTGTTTTTCACAGGTATCCCTTTTCTCTCCAGCATTTAAGGACATTTGCATATTGCTCAGGATTCTTTTCAAGCATAATTTTCCTCATAATCATCCGTTCAACACAAATAAGCATTTGCTTGAGGAATCCTTTTGGTGAATGCTCATTGATATCTAAAACAAGTCTCCAAGCACTATTTTCCAGTTTTATCTTTATATCTTCAGCAGTTATCTTTGAAGGGATTCCAACTTTGCAAAAAATAAAATCGGACAATGTTGTGTGGAATAAAGCTTGAAGACCGAGAAGGTTTTTATTGACCTTCTTGCCTCCCATATACCCTACTGAAGAAATGGCGAGCGTATACTTGTCTTCAAGTAAGAGAGTAAAACGTGAACGCTAATCAGAATTAACCCTTTTATGCTAAGACGTCTTGATCCAGGTTACGCACGATTAATTGCATCTGGGGGATTGATATTATTGTGCGAGATTTGCGGGAACTGAAGGGCAGGTTTAC
>Ga0247840_10009410_pt1 | contig 12653 bp, 8 predicted proteins | sample LaCruzMarch2015__FD_192404 | JGI IMG/M metagenome (GOLD analysis project Ga0247840, IMG submission 192404) | Freshwater microbial communities from meromictic Lake La Cruz, Castile-La Mancha, Spain - LaCruzMarch2015_17m | ecosystem: Environmental > Aquatic > Freshwater > Lake | place: Spain...
CTTGCCATCTTTCAGAATAGTTAATCTGGGATGCATGCGAACCCATCATATTTTTTCCATAGTAAATTGAATGGTACATTTTTCCAACAGGAAGATCTTTTAGCGCAGCGCTATAATAAGAAGGAACTCCTGCAAATTTATCTCTTTGAACCAAAATTCCGTTACCATCACCTTTTTCTCCATGGCAATGTATACACATTACTTTATACACACTTTCACCTTTAGTTAGATTTTCAGGTGTATTTGGAAGAGGATTAACCAAACCTAAGCCCGCAGCCTCATACCCTTCATTTGTATTTGGAAAACTATATGGTTCAAAGAAAGGTAAAGTCTCATCATTGAATCTAGGTATAGTTCCTAAAACGGGCTTTCTAGAAGCTAATCCATCTGTAAAAACGCTACTTTCTCCATAAGCTTCGGATGCAGGACCTCGATACATATCTGGCATATATTCAACTCCAGGACTCAAAGGATCTTTTTTTCCACAAGAAACAAAGACAGTGGTTAATGCTGCAGCAATTACGATTAAAGCTGATTTATTGAATCGCATATTCGTCATTAGTTTAAATCTTTATGATTGATTTCTATTGCTCCTGTTGACTTTAGTGTAGAAACAATTAAGTCCTCCGCTATTTTACCATTTTCAGAAGTTTGTATTTCCATGATAAATTTATCGTCAGTAGATCTTAAATCAGGGTTATGAGGAGATCTTCCTGGATATAGTTTATTCACTAATAGATAACTTAATACCATACCATGTGCTGCGCAAAATACCGTTAATTCGAAAGTTGGAGGGATAAATGCAGGAAAATTTTGTAACCAGGTAAAACTTGGTTTACCCCCCACGTTCATTTGCCAATCGTGTACCATCATGTACCATGTCATCCAAATTGCAAAAGATGTCCCGAACATTCCGTAGAAAAAAGCGAAATTCGAAAGTTTTGTGGGTTTTATTCCAATTACAGGATCAAGTCCGTGTATCGGAAATGGAGAAAAAACATCTTTAATTCTAACTCCTTTGCTTCTTAATGCTTTAGCGCTTGCCAAGAGAATTTCTTCGTCTTCGAAAACACCATATATAACTTTTCTGCTCATTCTTTAAAATATTAATGATGAGGTGGATTAGGATTTTCTTTAGTTGATTTTAATATCGTTTTCAATTCACTTAATGCAATAACAGGGAAAGTTCTAGCGAAAAGTAAAAAGAAAGTAAAAAATATACCTATGGTTCCAATGAAAATTCCTACATCAACAAAAGTAGGGTGAAACATAGTCCAACTTGAAGGCAAGTAATCTCTGTGCAATGAAGTAACGATAATTACAAAGCGTTCGAACCACATTCCGATATTTACAAAAATTGAAATGATGAATGTTGCTACTAAGCTGGTTCTGATTTTTTTAAACCAAAATAATTGAGGTGTAATAACATTGCACGTCATCATGGACCAATATGACCACCAATAAGGGCCCGTAGCTCTGTTTAAAAATGCATATTGCTCGTATTCAACTCCAGAGTACCAAGAAACGAAAAGTTCAGTTAAATAAGCAACTCCAACAATAGAACCTGTTAGAATGATGATTTTATTCATTAATTCTACGTGGGTAACCGTGATATAGTCTTCCAATCCAAGCACTTTTCTCATTATAATAAGCAAAGTCAACACCATCGCGAAGCCAGAGAAAATTGCACCAGCCACAAAGTAAGGCGGGAAGATAGTTGTATGCCATCCTGGTATTACTGAAGTCGCAAAGTCCATAGATACAATTGTATGCACTGATAATACAAGAGGAGTAGAAAGTCCAGCTAATACCAAGGAAACCTCTTCAAATCTTGACCATTGTTTTGCAGAACCACTCCATCCAAAACTCAGAATTTTATATATCCTCCTCATCCTTGGTTTTAATTGTCTATCACGAATAGTCGCGAAATCAGGAATCAATCCTGTATACCAGAAAACCAATGAAACAGTGAAGTAAGTTGAAATCGCAAATACGTCCCATAACAATGGGGAATTGAAATTAGCCCATAAAGAACCAAATGTATTTGGTAAAGGGAAAACCCAATATGCTACCCAAACTCTTCCCATGTGCATTACAGGGAACAAAGCCGCACAAATAACTGCAAAAATTGTCATCGCTTCTGCAGATCTGTTAATAGACATTCTCCAACGTTGACGAAATAATAATAAGATGGCAGAAATTAATGTTCCAGCATGTCCTATACCTACCCACCATACGAAATTAGTGATATCCCATGCCCAACCAACTGTTTTGTTTAAACCCCAAACTCCAATACCTGTGCCTATTGTGTAGGCAAAACAACCTACACCCCATAAGGCTAAAATAGCCGAAATTGTAAATACAATTTTGAACAAGTTATTTGCTTTCCCTTCTATTGGTTTAGCAATATCTTCTGTAATCTGATGGTAAGTCTTCTCTCCTAAAATGAGGGGCTGTCTTACTGTTGCCGTTGAATGATTTTCCATTTGGTCTCTCTTCTTAGCTTATAAATTATGCCTCTTTTGAGGTTTTGTTTCTAATTTTTGTTAAATAAAATACTGAAGGCTGAACACCAACTTCTTCCAAAAGCTGATATTTACGTTCATTATTCCATGTCTTTCGAACTTGTGAATTCATATCGTTGAAATCTCCAAATGATATCGCATTTGTTGGACAAGCTTTTTGACAAGCTGTTTTTATAGAACCGTCTTTAGGTCTTTCACTATTTTTCTTTGCTACAAGTTTTCCTGCTTGAATACGTTGAACACACATAGAACATTTCTCCATTACTCCACGTGAACGAACAGTAACATCTGGATTCAACACCATCTTACCCAAATCATCATTCATATTGAAGTCAAATTGAGCATTTTCGTTATATCTGAACCAGTTAAACCTTCTCACTTTGTACGGACAGTTATTTGCACAATACCTAGTACCAATACAACGATTATAAGTCATTTGATTTAAACCCTCTAAACTGTGTGTCGTAGCTAATACAGGACAAACTGTTTCACAAGGAGCGTGGTTACAATGTTGACACATAACAGGTTGAAAAACAACTTCAACATTATCGTTTGCTGATGGGATTTCCATCTTTAAAAACTTATCAATAGCGCCAACCCCTTTTTTTTCAGCAACTTCTTCATTCATGTCGCTGCTATAGTATCTGTCAATACGCATCCAGTGCATTTCACGACTTCTTCTAACTTCATCTTTCCCAACAACTGGAACATTATTTTCTGAAGTACAACTAACTACACATGCACCGCAACCGAAACAAGCATTTAAGTCAATTGACATATTCCAGAAATGGTTCTTGTTTTCGAAACTCTCCCAAAGACTTAATTCTTTTACTGTTGCTTTTCCGTCTTTACCTATCGTAGTTAGATTTGTAGAAAGCAATAAATCTTCATTTCCGGCTTTATTATCTTTTTTGTATTCTTCTAAAGTAGCTTCTTTAACAATCTGACGTCCCATCATAGTATGGTGGGTTTGTGTAGCTGCTAGGTTATATTTTCCAACACTTCCACTTAAGGATACACCCGACGTTTCGCTTTGGAACGTTTCATTTGTGAAATGAGTAAATTTGAAAGCATTCGCACCTATTCCGTTTGCTGTTTTACCTACATTTTCTCTTCCATATCCAACTGCAATTCCTATTACTCCTTTAGAAAGTCCAGGCTGAGCCAAAACTGGCAGACTTATTTTAGTTGTTCCAATAGTAACTTCTACAACGTCAGCCTCTTGTACTTGTCCATTAATGGTATTGAATCCCTTTTCCTCCATTTCAGAAGGATTCATTAATATATAATTATCCCAAGTTACTTTTGTAATTGGGTCGGGTAATTCTTGTAACCATGGATTATTTGCTTGGTTCCCAGCTCCAATTCCTGTTTTTTGGTAAACAAAAACTTCTGTTCCATTTGATTTAGATGCTGCATTAATAATATTAGCAGCGGCATTTAAATCAACAACTGGCGCAACAGTAGGAACTGCGATAGGTAAAATTGTTACCTTTATTGCAGGTTCTACAACTGGAGTTTCAGTGTTGTTTTTTACAACACCATCATGTAATGATTTATTCCAAAATGTAGTAAAGCCTCCTAATGTGGCAAAAGCTGGATAAAAGTTAGTTTCCCAGTGTTTCGCAATATAATCATGCGCGTTCATTGAATTACCAGCCCACAATAAAAGACTTTCAATAGATTGTCTTGTAGAAAATAATGGGTTAATAGTAGGTTGACCTAATGCTAAAACACCTTTTCTTGGATTAGCATCAGACCAAGATTCCAAATAATGATTATCCGGAGCAACATATTTGCAAACTGCTGTAGTTTCATCTGGTCTGTCAGAAAAAGATAATGATAAATCTACTTTTGAGAGTGCACTTTTGAATGTTTCACCATTAGGTAAAGTATAAACAGGATTTACTCCATGAATAAATAATGCATCAACCTTACCTGCATTCATTTCTGAAACAAGTGCCATTACAGCTGCATCATTCCCTTGTTTTGTAAAATCAGGAGTATCTAAGAAAATTGAATTTCCATAAGCACCCAAGTGTGTATTAATCGCATTGATTACTTGTTGAATAGCACTGTCATTTATTCCACAAACTACTAAAGCTTTGCCTTTATTCTTATTAAGTTCGGATGCGATTTCTGAAATGATTGCATCTTTTTTGTCTAAAGATTTAGTAGATAGAGATGAACCAGTTAGTTTATTATAAAGTGAAACAACTGCTGCACCAATTTGAGATGGTTTTAAAACAACTCTTTTATCAGCATTAGCACCCGTAACTGAAAGATTACTTTCTATTTGTAAATGTCTAGACATTTTTTTGTCTTCAACATTAACTTTTCTGGTTGAGCTCAATTGTCTTGCATGTTCAATTGGAGACAACCAATTTGCCAAGAAATCACATGAGATTCCTAAAACCACTTCAGCTTTGCTAAAGTCGTAGGTAGGAATAACAGCTTTCCCAAATGAAGCATTATTTGCAATACTTATTGCGTTATATGAAATAGCATCGTATGTAACAACTTGTGTTGTAGGATATTTTGTTGTGAATTCTGCAACAGCAGCCTTTTGCGAAGGACTAATGATTGTTGAAGTTAAAATTCTAATAGCTCCTGAACCAGCAGCAATCGCATTAAGTTTTCCTGAAACTGCAGCATCAAGTGTTTTCCAATCGCTTTCTTTTCCTGAGATTTGGGGAGCTTTATAACGAGCGCTATCATACAATGACAAAACAGATGCATTTATCCTAGCATGAGAACCACCTTGACTTATAGGACAAAGGTCATTACCTTCAATAAAAATTGGTCTACCTTCTCTTGTTTTTACAATTAAACCAGAGTAATCGTTGCCATCCCAATATGTAGAAGCATAAAAATTAGCCACTCCTGGAAGTATTTCCTCTGGCTTATTCAAATAAGGAATAGCTTTTCTAACAGGAGTTTCGCAAGCAGCAAGAGATGCAGCCGTTACACTAAAACCTAAGAATTTTAAAAAGTCACGACGATTTGTTGAAGTATCAACAATAGAATCGTTACCTAAGAATTCATCAACTGGCAAATCTTCGATAAATTCATTATTTTTCGATTGAAGGAACTCAGGTGTTGCCTTTAATTCTTCTATACCTTTCCAGTATTTCTTCGTATTGCTCATACTTCGTAATTCCTGTTGTTTTTACTTTTTATTAATAATGACATTTAGAGCACTCTAATCCACCAATTTTTTCAACGGTAAATTTGTCGCCTTTTTTGTATTTAGGATCATCTACAAATTTCTTGTGTAAATCTTCGTAATACTTATTGTCTTTAAATGCAACTTCGGTTTCTCTGTGACAGTTAATACACCAGCCCATTGTTAGTGGAGAGTATTGTTTTACAACTTCCATAGAATCAACTGGACCATGGCACTGTGTACATTCTATTTTACCAACTTTTACGTGTTGGCTGTGATTAAAATATGCGTGGTCTGGAAGACTGTGCACCCTAATCCACTCTATAGGTTTTTGATTTGTTCCGTATTTACGTGTTTCAGGATTATAGTCCAATGCTGCGTAAATCTTACCAATTTCCTCTTTACCGTATGTTGGTCCTTCTTGAATGTAAGCATGGCAATTCATACATACATTTGCAGATGGGATATTCGCATGTTTAGATTTCTCCACACCACTATGGCAATAAACACAAGCTATTTGGTTATCTCCGGCATGCAATTTATGAGAGAATTTTATTGGTTGCTCTGGTGCATAATCAGTATAAACACCAACTCCTAATAATCCATCCCATCCTTGCTTTAATATCCAAATTACTGCAAATAAACCAATAATTGCGACTAGTTTTTTGTTGTTAGATGCCCAATATCTAAAACCCTGAAGCGGAGTTCTATCTGGTTTTGGCACAACTACAATACCTCTTTTCTCATTTAGTAAAGACTCTAATGATTTTTTTACTGTACCTAATACAAAGATTAATACAGTTAGTAATACACCTATCCCAAGTAAAATGTATAACGTATTGTTAGAATCAACAGGAGAATTTGGGACTACACCAATCTTGTCACCAGTTGGTGGCGGCGGTGGTGCACCTCCACCTCCATCTGCCCAATCAATAATTGCAACAATTTCAGCATCACTCAACGCTTGCGCAGGCATTACAGACTGACCGTAATCATTGTACAACTTAGTTGCATAAGGATCACCAGTTTTTAAAAACTCTGTTGAATTTTTAATCCATGCGATTAATTTTGTTTGGTCAGGCCATCTTGATTTAATTCCAAGTAAACCAGGACCAACTAGCTTTGCTGCAGTAGGTTTATGACATGATGCACAATTACCCTTGAATAATTTAGCTGCGTCTTGGGAAAAAGATGCGGAAGATGTAAGTAAAATGGTAAAAAGTATTACCAGTAATTTTTGAATGCTTGCTTTTATATGGCGCATATACTGCAAAGTTTGAAACAACTTAAGTCTCTTTTGACGGCTGCAAATTTAATTTTTAACCTTTTGTATTTTGATTTTTTTTAACATTATTTATAATTTAGAATGATTCTAAATAAGCGCAAGTTAGTTAATATATGTTTACTCATTCCCTTGTTTGTGTAAGTTACTGTAAATTATAATTTTAAATCATCTTTGACAGATATGTTGAAATGAAATACATTTTAAAACACATTTTTAAATTAGATTTGTATCTTAATTCAATTCAAAAATATGTGGTTTAGGTTCGTCTTTTCAGTCTTTATATGTTTTTTGCAAACAAATATATGTGCGCAAATCGACTCAACACTCGAAGGAAATGTAAAGTTCCAAGCAGATCAAGGCTTTAATGAATTAGTTGAGAAGTATAAGAAAATGAATTACAGTTCAGCAACAATTGATGGCTATCGTGTCCAAATTTCAACAGATGCTGGAAATAATGCAAAAGACCTTTCTAACAAAGTATTGCAAGAATTCAGGGCAACATTTTCAGACGTACCGGCATATATTACTTACCAGCAGCCTAATTTCAAAGTAAGGTGTGGTAACTTTAGAAATAAATCGGAAGCTAGAAAACTGCAAAAAAGGATCGCTTACTTGTATCCAAGCGCATTTATTGTGAAAGACGAGATAAATTAAGATAGTTAAATTTTCTTCTTAATCTCAACACTTTCATATCCTTCAATGATATCGCCCATTTTAATGTCATTAAAGTTGTTAATGTTTAATCCGCATTCGTAACCAGTAGCTACTTCTTTTACATCATCCTTGAATCGTTTTAGTGAACCAAGCTCACCTGAATAAACAACGATTCCATCGCGAATTAATCTGATTTTTGTATTTCTGGTTATTTTACCATCTAAAACATAACAACCAGCAACTGTTCCTACTTTTGTTATTTTGAAAACATCTCTTACTTCAACATTGCAGACAATTTTTTCTTCGAATTCTGGAGCCAACATGCCTTCCATTGCAAGTTTGATTTCTTCAATCGCGTCATAAATAATGGAATAGAATCTCATATCAATCTCTTCGTTTTCAGCTAATTTTCGAGCTGAAGCGCTTGGTCTAACTTGGAATCCAATAATAATTGCGTTTGAAGCAGTTGCAAGTAATACATCTGATTCTGTAACTTGACCTACAGATTTATGGATAATATTTACCTGTATTTTCTCAGTTGAAAGTTTTAATAATGAATCGGACAAAGCTTCAACAGAACCATCAACATCACCTTTAACAATTATATTTAACTCCTTGAAATCTCCAATCGCAATCCTTCTTCCAATTTCATCAAGGGTAATATGTTTATGTGTACGAATACCTTGTTCACGTTGCAATTGTTGACGTTTATTTGCAATTTCGCGGGCTTCTCTTTCATCCGCCATCACATTAAACTTATCTCCAGATGAAGGAGCACCGCTCATTCCTAGCATTTGAACAGCGATAGATGGACCCGCTAATTTAGTAGGCACGCCTCTTTCATTAAATAATGCTTTTACCCTTCCACTATTTGGACCTGCCAAAACAACATCTCCAATTTTTAATGTTCCTGCTTGTATCAATAGAGTAGTAACGTAACCTCTTCCTTTATCTAAAGAAGATTCTATAACAGTTCCAAATGCTCTTTTATTTGGATTTGCTTTTAAATCTAATAATTCAGCCTCAAGAAGAACTTTCTCTAATAACAAATCTATATTCTTACCTGATTTTGCTGCAATTTCTTGGCATTGATATTTTCCTCCCCAATCTTCAACTAGAATATTCATATTTGCTAGTTGTTCCTTAATTTTCTCAGGATTAGCACCTGGTTTATCAATTTTATTAATTGCAAAAACTAAAGGAACTTGCGCAGCTTGAGCGTGATTTATTGCTTCAATTGTTTGAGGCATTACGCTATCATCTGCCGCAATTACTATAATTGCAACGTCAGTAACTTGAGCTCCACGTGCACGCATTGCAGTAAAAGCTTCGTGACCTGGAGTATCTAAAAAAGTTATCTTTTTACCAGCATCTGTGGTTACATTGTAAGCTCCAATATGCTGAGTAATTCCTCCCGCTTCACCTCCAATTACATTTGTTTTCCTAATATAATCTAGCAAAGATGTTTTTCCATGATCCACGTGACCCATAACGGTTACAATTGGAGGTCTTGGAACAATATCGCCTTCGACATCATCTTCTTCTTTAATAGCCTCTTGCACCTCCACGCTCACAAATTCAACTCTGTAGCCAAATTCTTCAGCAACAATTGTTAAAGTCTCTGCATCTAAACGTTGATTTATTGAAACAAATAAACCAAGAGACATACAAGTTGAAATAATTTCATTTACTGAAATATTCATCATTTTTGATAACTCATTCGCGGAAACGAATTCTGTTACTTTAATTATTTTTTCAACTCCCTCTTGCTCTTCAGCTTCTAAAGCTGCGCGGAAATCTTCACGTTTTTGTTTTCTATGTTTAGAAGATTTAGATTTTTGTTTTCCTTGACTTAGTCTGGCGAGGGTTTCTTTAATCTGTTTTTGAACTTCTTCTTCTGTTAAGGCAACTTTTGGAGCAGGGCTTGGTCTATTTTGTCCTCCACCTGGTCGATTATTATTTGGGCGATTATTATTGTTACCCTGATTGTTATTTTGAGGTCTGTTTCCTCCTCCAGGCGTATTAGGTTGATTTACGGTTTGATTTTGAACTGGTGTAGTACCAGCTGCTGGTTCAATTCTCTTCCTTTTCTTTTTGTTGTTTCCTACACTTTGACCAGAAGAAGATGCAATGGGTTTTTTAGGAGGATCGGGAGTTAAAACAATTGTTCTTAAAACAGTTGGCCCTTCTAATTTTTTTCTTTCAGCCCGATAAAGACCTTCTTCAGGCTTTTCTGTTTGGTCTGTTGATAAAGATGAATCTAAATCATCTGCAGATTTTGTTTTTTCTTCAGATGGAGTTTCTTCAACAAAAGTGGGTGCTGAAACAGCTAATACTTCTTCTTTTACTTCTTCTTGAATTTTTTGAACCTCAACTTTTTCAACAGCTTCTTCCTTTTTTATTTCTGCAATTGGCCTTGAGACTTCTTCTTGCTTTGGTTTTTTACCCTTATTTTTTGAAAAGGCATCTAAATCAATTTTACCAATTACTTTAATTTGATTTGCTTCTGGCACGTTTGAAACGATTTCAGGAGCAGCTTCTTCAACCGTCTTCTCATTAACTGGGCTCGATTTGATTGCGTCTTCTGCAACAACTAATGGTGTGTCTTTAACTTCAGGAATCTGAACTTTTATTTCTTCAATAATTGGAGTTTTTACAACTTCTATTATTGGTTCTATCGGTTTGGGCTTTTCAATTTTAGCTTTTGATTGATCAATAGCACCAAGGTTTTTAACTAAAATTTCTTCAGGTTCATTGTCAAATTCCTCATGTCGATGAGATGTCTGGTTTTCATCTAATACTATCGTTTCTCTTTTGAGACGAGTTTGGCTAATTTTTTTAGATTCCTCCTTTACACTTTTTTCAGCACCATATTCCTTTAACAAAAGAGAATACATGTCGTCGCTAATTTTTGAATTGCGATTCACATCTTCAAACCCTTTAGCAGTAAGGTAATCTGTTAAAGTTTGAACTCCGACATTTAATTCGGTAGCTACTTTGCTTATTCTTCTTATTTGTTGTGCGTCAGACATTTATTTTTGTTAATTCGTTTTTAATTGAACTTTACGTTTTCATTATTCAAACTCAGCTCGTAAAATTCGCATTACTTCTTTTATTGTTTCTTCTTCTAGGTCAGTTCTTTTAACTAAATCTTCTACAGGTAGTTCAAGGACACTTTTTGCAGTATCACAACCTACATTTTTTAGTTCATCTAAAATCCAGCTATCAATTTCATCTGCAAATTCTTCCAAATCAACATCTTCACTATCAAGTTCAGAATCTCTATAAACATCAATTTCATAACCAGTTAACTTGCTAGCTAACTTAATATTTAATCCCCCCTTGCCAATTGCAAGAGATACTTGATCTGGTTTTAAATATACATCAGCTCTTTTAGTTGCCTCATCTATTTTAATCGATGATATTTTTGCTGGACTTAGCGCTCTTGTAATATAAAGTGTATTGTTTACTGTGTAATTTATCACATCTATATTTTCGTTTCTTAACTCACGAACTATACCATGAATTCTAGAACCTTTCATTCCAACGCAAGCCCCAACAGGATCTATACGGTCATCATAACTTTCAACAGCAACTTTTGCTCTAACACCAGGTTCTCTAACGATTTTTTTAATAGTGATTAATCCATCAAAAACTTCAGGCACTTCTTGTTCGAATAGCTTTTCTAAAAACACAGGTGATGTTCTAGAAAGAATTATTTGCGGAGTACCATTTTTCATTTCTACTCTTAATACAACAGCTCTTAAATTTTCTCCCTTTTTGAAAAAGTCAGTTGGAATTTGCTCTGTTTTTGGTAAAACAAGTTCGTTTCCTTCTTCATCAATAATTAAAACTTCTTTTTTCCAAACTTGGTAAATTTCTCCACCAACAACGTCTCCGACTCTATCTTTGTACTTTTTATAGACACCGTCTTTTTCGAGCTCAGTGATTCTTGCAACAAGATTTTGTCTAAAAGCTAAAACAGCTCTTCTTCCAAAATCATTTAATTTAACTTCTTCTGAAACTTCCTCTCCTACCTCAAAGTCTGGTTCAATTTTAACTGCCTCAGAATAGCCTATTTGTTTGTTTTCGTCCTCTATAGAACCGTCTTCGACTATTTCTCTGTTTCTCCAAACTTCTAAATCACCTTTGTCTATATTTATGATAATATCAAAGTTCTCATCAGAACCGTATTTTTTAATAATCATATTGCGAAAAACATCTTCCAATATGCCCATCATTGTGGCCCTATCAATGTTTTTAAATTCCTTGAATTCTGCAAAAGATTCGATGAGTGCTGCGTGTTCCATTTCTTAAAGTGAATAAATCATTTAAAATTGATGTGTAAGCGAGTTTCTTTTATATCATTTAAAAGAAACACATTATTATTGTTTTCTAATTTTTCTGTTGTCGTTTTCTTAATTGGCTTTTTAGAAGTAGAGCGTTTAATTTCGATTTTAGTATCCTCTACTTTTTCGAGAAAGCCTTTTATTTTTTCCCCGTTTTTTAGAAGAACATCCACTTCTTTACCACAATACTTGTAATATTGTCTGGTGTTTCTAAAAGGTTGATCTATTCCTGGAGAGGATACTTCCAGTTCAAAATCTTCTAATTCTCTGTCAAGGCTGTGTTCAATATGTTTACTTAATTGAATACAATCCTGAATTGAAACATTGACATCATTTTCAATAAAAACAAGTATCTTATTGGTTGAACTAACCTTTACATCTATCAAATAGTTGGTCGATCCTTCCAAGAAAGATTGCGCTAAATCTACAATACGCTCCTTGCTTATCATTATAGTGTGCAATAAAAAAAGGGACACTGTCCCCTTCAAAACTTCCGCGAAAGTACAACAAGATTTTAATTTGACAAAAAAAACTACCTTTCTCACTTCGAAATTCCTTTCAATTTATGTATAACAAAATTAGAAATGAGCTATTCAGTGCTTTTTTACGATGTTTCTTTTTGTGCGATGTTTCTATTTTTTTGTTTTAGTTTTTTGAAAACAACTTTTGTTATA
>Ga0247840_10009411_pt1 | contig 12651 bp, 20 predicted proteins | sample LaCruzMarch2015__FD_192404 | JGI IMG/M metagenome (GOLD analysis project Ga0247840, IMG submission 192404) | Freshwater microbial communities from meromictic Lake La Cruz, Castile-La Mancha, Spain - LaCruzMarch2015_17m | ecosystem: Environmental > Aquatic > Freshwater > Lake | place: Spain...
GTCGAGGTGACGCCAAGAAAGGGGCCAACAAGGCGATGGAGCACAACCACCAGAAGCCGGGACTTTATCCAGCGTGGTTGTCATGCCTTTTCCCCCGGCTTCTGGTGGTGGCTCATCTCTGCGTTCGGCAGAATAAAAATGCCATCCGGGGTAAAGTATCTTTCTTGGTCGGGACGTAGTTCAGCCATCCGCTGCCCGAGTCTGCCGCATTCGGGACAGATGAAGTGCGGGTCAGCGTCAACCTCGCGCTCGCGGAATATCTGCGAGCAGTCCCGAGCGGGCGAGCATACCAGCAGCCGCATCCCTCCTGCGTCATATACGAAGTCGCCTTTGACCATGAGCGGGAAATCAGCCGAACAAAGCGATGGAGAGGAACCGCTAGAAGCGGCGATGTTTTGTTGGTTTGGTGTCATTTGGCCTCCTTCTTGGCGAGCCCGGCAGCCCGGACACGCTTCATTTCTTCGGACCGTTGGCGCTTGGTGAATTTTTTCCATCGGGCTTTCGAGGCACGGCCCTGCTGGGATGGGATTTCCTCGGTGTGCCCGCATTTGGTGCAAGTGTGTGTCATTGGTGTAGGTGGGTTCTGATGGTGAGGCGCTGTCCTCCGCTCATTGACTCGCCCTCGCAGATTTGGTAGGCTTCCATGAAGCGGAACCGGAGGGTGTAGAACCCGCTCTTGGCCCCCGTGCTGATGTAGTAGGTTGTCGGGCTCATTAGTTTGCTGGTGGTGTCTTTTTCATTGCATCCCCTTATACGCCTGACGTGCGCGAACGTCAAACGCTTTCTTGCTGTTCTTTTGCCTGAGCGGCTGCCCGGCTTGCGAGGTCTTCCATCCGGGCTTTTTCCCGGTCGGTGAGTGGTTTTGGTTCGTTCATTGATTTGTGATTGAGGCGACGTGAAACCAGCGGTTCCCCTGTTTTATGAGACAAGGGTTGGAATCCTTGGCGGCATTCCACAAGCGCCAAAAGGTTGCGGCTGACATGCCGGTTTCTGATTTCATCAGGTTCATGAGTTCGGTTGCGCCCCGGCCCGATGCCTTCTTTCCGTTGTCGCAATCCCGGAGGGTGTCAAGGATCCGGTCAATCGTGTATGCGGAATCCTTCTGGAACTGCCCGGACGTGTTTGCCCGGAGGTTGATCGGTTTCTTGATCGCTTCCGGCGCGAGCCCGGCATCCCGAGTGAAGAGAGGGTAATCCCACTTGACGACAAAGGCGGGCTGCGGCGGGAAGTTGCGAAGCGTGGAATTGATAATGAAAGCCTCGTCATCCTCGTGCTGGGTCATCGTGATAATCGCATCGGGATCCCGCGCGAAAACCCCGGACCCGCCAATACGGTCAATGGATTCCTTCCCGGCTTGGTTCCCCTTGGAATAGTGGGCACCGAAACCGATTGCCGCGCCGGTCCGGACTGCGATGGCTTCCAGTTCATTGAGCATGGAAGCCACGTCCCCGGCCTTGTTCTCATCGCGCGACCCCAGCGCCTTATAGATCGGATCGAAGATGGCGAGGGCATATTGTTCCTGCTGCAACGTCTTGATGATCTGCTCGGTCATTTCCTCAATCCCTGTCACAAGCCCCCGGAGGGTCCAGCAACGGAACATGCCCGCGTCTGGGAAAGAGCCCTTGGCCTTGCAAATCGTCTCATATCTGCGGGCAAAGAATGAGCGTTGAATTTCAAAGTTAATGTAGATCACCTTCCCTTTGATCGTCGGGCAGCCCCACCAATCTTTCCCAGTGGCAACGGAAATCCCCATGTCCATCAAGGACCATGTTTTCATTCCCTTCGAGGTGCCGCCTAGAATGATCTTGCTGCCTTGGTGCAGCATCCCCCGGATGAGTTCCGGAGGAGTCGGGGGCATGTTCTCCCCGATGAGCATGGACATATCATCCGGGTCCGGGAGTTCCCCGATGCGCTTTGCGGTCCGGATCGTCTGGATGATCGCCTGCGCGTCATCGAGCGCCCCGGCGATATTCGTTCCAAGGCGGGCCTCTTCTTTGAGCATGTCCGCGAGATTGGCAACCTGCCGGGCGGCATGCTTCTCCTTGAGAATCCCAAGGTAGTAATCAATGTTCGCGCCGGTCGGGACAAACCCGGAAACGTCGGTCACATAGAAAGCGCCCCCGTTTGCTTCCAGCGTGCCCGCCGCCGCCATTTCGTTCGTGACGGCGATAAAGTTCAGCGGGTCGTTATTCTCATGCAGGGTTTTTAGCGATGCCCAAATCTCCCGGTTTGCCGGGTTAACGAAGTGCCCGGTCCCAACTGACTGCTCGGCAATGAACATCGCCTTGCGTCCGGATTCGTCGCCTCGGATGGAGGATTGCATGACCGATGAGAGGACCCCCTTTTCCGCGTCGTCTGAATGCGAGCATTCCGCCAATGGTTCGACCTTCTTTGGAAAGCGAACCAGCTTCGGTGCCGGGTTCGGGGTGTCTATGCTGTAATCCTCAACTGTGGGAGACTGTTCGGATCCCCGTTCCTGCGCTTCAGCTTCTGCTGCCATGAGTGCGCGGAGTCCGTTCATTTCCGTAGGACAATGTATTTGTCGCAGTAGTCTTGAAGGTGCCCTTGCGCCCGGTCGGCTTGGATCCTGCCCTCCTCTGTGTTAGGGAAGCGGAATGCCTTGACCGGCAATTCAACTGCCCTGCGGAGGCGTGGACCGGCAGGGCCGAACGGAGTGTGAAGAACAAGGGATTCCCCCTCCTCTTTGATGGTGATTTCGATGCTCATAAATTTGTAACCTTGTAGCCTAGTGACGTATAGACGGCGATTCGCCGCCGCGATTGTGCCGCCAAAAAATAGTGTTGCTGATCGTCAAAGTCGTAGATGGTCCCGTGCGTCTTGCTGGTCCCGTGAACGGCATCATGGAAAGCCCTGAGGACTCGCCCGGTGCGTTGCTCCGCCTTGGCGGCGGACCTCCCGCCGGAAACTTGGATAAGTATGGAAGCTCTTGGGACATCGAGCCCTTCATCTGCGAGGGAGGTTGCCAACATGCACTTCAATTCTCCCGCTGCAAAGGATTGAATCGCTGCCCGTCGGCGTTTTGCTCCCATCTTTGAGAAAACCATCATTGAGGCGGGTATCCGGGCGGCAAGCTCGTCCCCGTGTTCAATCTTCCCAACGAGGATCAACGTCGAGTCCCCGGCGTGCTGCTTCGCCCGCGCGACAACGCGATCATTCCGGGCCGGGTTCCCTTGGATCCCAACATCAAGGCAGGCCTGCCAAATAATCCGGCTCATCTGTTCCTGTGAGGACCGGGGATTTTTGAATAGGTAGGGCCAGCGTTTCTTGCGCTTGTCGAATTCCGGCTGAGCAATCCCGGCAACCTCCTTCTCGATTTCCCCCTTCCGGTTCGGGCATTCGATGATGACCCGCGCCTCGGCAATCTGCCCGGCGGCAACAAGGATGTCGCGCGGCACCGTGTGAACAATCGGGCCGATGAGTTTGAAGACATCAGCGGCAAGGTCGTCCGCGCGCTCCGGGGTGGCGGAGAGGCCCCATCGGCAGCCCTCATGGAAAGCGAGAACCTTGCAATATTCCGGCGCGGCGATGTGGTGGCACTCGTCAAGGATCGCGAGGTCATACCCGGCAAGGCTGGGGCACCCGGCATAGCAGAAGAAGTCCACTTGGCAGGACCGGGCTATGCGCGGGATGAGGGCAACGGCTGCCTTCCCTTGGTCAATCTGTTCGAGAGACATCGCCACCCATGCAATCCGCATCTTCCGGCCCGCCGGGATCATGTTCATCCATGCCCACCCGTCGAGGGCTGCCGCGCCGATGATCGTTTTTCCGGATCCCGCAGGGCTTTTTAGGATGCCTCGGACGGTGTCGCGGAGAGCTTTTTCCGCTGGGATCTGGTAGTCGCGGAGGACGCATTTGCTGCCCTCTTTGTGCAACCCTTGTGCATCTGTCGTTGTAAGTTGCTGATTATGAGGGAGTGGCTGGGGAGGGAATTGAACCCCCGATTCAAGTGTATGTTCCATATCGCTTCTCAATGTTTTGATTTACAGGGGGAAGTGACGGTTGTATTTGGAAGCCATGTGCAACTTGTGCAAGTCCTCAAAAACATGAGCGCCCTTATCAAAAAGAACGGTTCCCCGTTTTGGTATCTCCTGAGAAAGTCCGGGGGCGGCTGGAAGAGTAGTTCTACCGGCCTGCGCCATGACAACCCGAACGATACCGCAAAGGCTCGCGAAATGCGGGCTATTGCGGAAGCCAAAGAATGCCGTGAAGCCCCGGCAACCGGGATCGGTTGGCGCTGGGTCGAGGCATACTTCGCTCAGTCCGGGCTTTCCCATTTGACACTGATTCGATACGTGGCGGCATGGCGATGGGTGGCGCTGTTTCTGCAAGAAAACCGTCTGGATGTCTCCGGGATCCGCTACCCCCACGTTGGCGAGTATCTGGCGTGGCGGATCGGCAGGCGCAAAAATCACGGCAAAGCGGGCAGTCGGAACACGGCGATTTTGGAAATGAAGCTTCTGGCAATGGTGATGTCGGAAGCCGTCCGCCGGGGAATGATTACGGCGAGCCCGCTTGCCCAGTTGAAGCTGCGCCGGGATGCTCCCGCGAAGAAGCGGATATTCACGGATGAGGAAATTGAGAAATGCCGGTCCGGTCTGGTTGGCTGCCCGGAGTGGATGAGTGTCGCCTTTGAAATCTCCCTCTGCACCGGTTGCCGGTTGCGTGAAACCCGGCTCCCGATGGACTCGATTGATCTTGATGCCGCAATCCCGACGATCACCTTCCCGGCTCCCAAGGGGGGAACAAAGTCGGCTTTCTCCGTCCCGGTGCCCTCTCCCCTGATCCCGATATTCAAGAAGATGAAGGCGGACAAGCGGGCGCACACGATTGACGAATTTCCGTTTCAACCGTCCCGCCGGTGGCAACAGTTCTTTCAAGTGAACGGGATTGAGGGCGTGTGCTTTCATTGTCTGAGGGCAACAAAGGTCACCTTAATGAGGCGGCAAGGCGTGCCGCGCGAGGCGGCAATGCGGTTAGTAAATCACTCGTCGGAACTGATTCACCAGTTGTATGACAGGCACCGGGTTCAAGACCTTGCTCAATGGGCGGATGCGGGGATCGCAGGTTCCTCCGCCGCCATAGAACAAAGTCCGACCAAAAAACCTTCCCGGCGACGGTCGGGAAAGTCGGGTCCGCCCAAAGCTTCTTGATTGTCGGGAATGACATCCCTGCATCCCGCATGAATGCGCGTTTCGATAGGGCTTTTTCTCTCATGAAAATCTTTCGTTGAATCTGAACCGGCAATCCATTTCGTGGATCGTCGCCGGGTTCGGCATGTTTTCGGTTTTGTCTAAAAGGGATTTCTCGAATCTCGTGCTGGGCGGGGTGTCGAACATCTTGCGGATTGGGTTGTCCCGAAAGTCAACCCAGTCCTCCCCGTCATCGTCCCGGGCAAACTGAGGCTGGGTCATTCGACATCCTCAATCGTGATGCCGGTCCGGGCTGCCCCGTTGCTGTAAAGCTTCCTCACGGCAAGCTGAACAACCTGCGCATCGTCCTTCCATACTCCCAAGTGCGTAAGTGCATCGAGGGCGGCCTTGATTACGTTGTCGGTGTCGGGCTTGCTGGTGTGCCACTTTGGGGAATCGTCGCGCATGACCCCGGCGTTCTTGCCTGTCCGAAAGTGGGACTTCGGGCGCTTGAAGTGGCAGGACATCGTTACCTTGACCGGTTCCAAGATCCTGCCACCGACAATCCCGGCCTGCTTCGCGGCGACGGCAATCTGTGACTTCCAGTTCTCTGCGGTGCCGGGGTCATAGACTGCGGCGTGTCCGCCCCTCACAAAGGCTTTGGGGCGGGGTTGACCCTTGGGATCGCCAAGGACAATTATTGTGATCGGTTCCATGGGTTAAAACGGAATGTCGTCGTCGGCGTCCGGGTGTGGGGTGGGGGCGGCTGCCCGTGTGGGCCTGCCAACCGGGCGGGTTTCCTCGTGGTCGCCTGCCGGTGCGCTGTCGCGCTTCGAGCCAAGGAGTTGGATGTTCTCCCCGGTCACTTTCATTTTGCTCCGCTTCTTGCCGGTTTCCTTGTCGTCCCATGTCTCCACGGAAAGCCTTCCTTCGACGCACAGCGGGGCTCCCTTGCGGCAGTATTCCCCGGCGACCTCCGCCACCCGGCCCCAAAGGGTGACATCAACGAATGTCGTCTCCTCTTTTTTCTCGGTGCCGTCCTGCCCTCCGAACGTGCGGTTGATTGCAAGGGAAATGTCGCAAACGGCGCTTCCCTTTGGTGTGTATTTCAGTTCCGGATCCCTTGTGAGGTTCCCTATCAGTATGACTTTATTGAAGTTTGCCATGGTGTTATTTTTTGAATCCTGCTGCCGCTACTGTGATGATTGCCCGCCGGGTCATTGATTCGACTTCCTCAATGGCTGCCCGGACTGCTGACCGGTTGAGAAGTCTGCCTTGTTTTCTCACGCGAGTTTTCCTTGTGTTTCGCCCGTGCGCTTGAGTGAGGGGGCGTTCTGCCCGATTTCGAGGACCGTTGAGACGGCTTCCTTGACCATCAGCTTCGCCTCTTTCTGCGTTATTCCTCTCGCTGTCCGCACGTCTTCGGAAACGTCGTCCAGTGAGATTTTGCACCGGCGAAGGATCGCATCTGTCGAGAGGCCCAGCCCGTTGAGAAGTTTCACGGCGAGCGGGACATCGGTTATCTTGCTGTTCTTGTTTCCGGGCTTCAACTCGTAGTGCCCCATCCGTCCGCCTTCGATGCGGGCGATAATCTCCTTCTTTGCGCTGTCGGAAATGAGAGCGGCAAATCGGCAGGCGATGAATACCTTGTCGAGTTCCTCATCGGTGAGTTGTTCGAGGCGGGCGACAAAAGCGTCCTTCCCGTCCGCCGATGGCTTTGCGAGGAATTCATACTTCGCCCGGAAGGCATCGCAATTCAGTCGGGCCTTGCAATACCGGCATTGGCTTTCTCCCGCCACCCGTGGCACGTCTTCCCGTGGGCTGCCGTCCTTGTTGTGGCTGCCGTCCCAGATCGACAGGAGCAACGCCTTCGCCTTTGCGAGGCTTTCCCGGTTGTATTCCCCGATGGTGAGGCGCTGGTTGTAGGGCAGTCGGGGCTGGTTGATCGCCACGAGGACATGATCCGGGTCCATTTCATCCGCACCCATGATCCCATAGGCCATGAGTTGCCGGTTCGCGTCCGCCGCATCCACTTCGATTCTCCCGAACTTCTTGTCAATGATGACGAGAACCTTCCGAGCAGGATAGAACCTCCACCGGTCATTGTGTCCTGGGAAAAGGGCCTTGATCCCGCGCCGAAACCATCGCTCATCCTCGCGCCCCTCCTCGAACGGTTCATCCTCGCCAATCGAGAGTGAGGACCGGACGGAGGCAAAGATCAACTCGTCTCCCTCTGCCGCGTATTTGAGAACGTCCAGTTGCTCCCCGGTGAGCCCGGACCGGTCAAGCGACGGGTCGGCATCGTGGGAATGAAGGGAGGTTCCCTCCTGAGCGTCCTTACTGTCCTCGTCGGGCAAGCCAATCTGCGCGGACGCGGAGCCGGGGCAGGATTCCCATTGTGAAAGGTGGCTTGCGCCGTGGGTGTAGGTGGCTGCGCTCATTTGCCTTCCTCCTCAACTCGGATGTGAAGCGGGGGCGTTTCGTCCCCGGCTTCCATCCGTGCTTTAATTTCCTGAGAGAGTCGAACCTTCGACATTTCAACGCGCGGACCTCCGTTCACGCTCACGGTCATCTTCCCCCATTTGTCTTCAAGCGCCTTGTCAACACGCTCCTCAAGCGTCCCGTCCGGGTCAATGAAGGGCAGGTAGATTTGCTCGGAATCCCGGAACAACTTTTGAAGTTGCAAGATTTCCATGGAATCAGACCGGTGCCGCTGCGCAACCGTGTCGAACCAACCAAACTGCCGGTCGTGGTTGCGCATTTTGAGAACCGGGCGGTTGAGGTCGTCAAAGATGAATTCCCCCTCCTTGTCCCGCTTGCACTCGAAATGCTCCAACTCGTGATCCATGAGGGCGGCTTTCACCTTGTCGGTGAGGCCGGTCCAAGCGTCCCCGTCCAGCATGATTTCCCCGTCCTTCATTCCCTTTGTGCGGTCTTTGAGGGACGTGATCTTGGCTTGACCAAGTATGCGGTGACCGTCCTTCTCCATCGCCGGGGCTTCCCCGTCTGGATCCCGGAAGGCGAACACGATGTCCACCGTTGCTGCCGTGCTATCAAGGTCGGAGTGGTAGGATTCGATGAGCTTCTTGCAAAGCCGGTCTTCTTCCTTCCCCGCCATGGTGAAGAACTTTCCTTTTTTCTCTGGTGTTTCCATGGCCTTAGGACTTCCTGTTGAGTTTCGATTCGATGAGGGTCAAAGCGTCTTCGACCGTGACAACCTTCTCCGCCTCCTCGTCCGCGAATTCGGTTTTGAATTCCTCCTCAAGAGCGAATACCAAGTCCACGAAACCGAGCGAATCCGCGCCAAGGTCATCGAGGAATGATGCCTCCGGGGTGACTTGCGAGGGATTCACTCCAAGCTGGTCAACAATGAGTGCTTGAAGCCGGTCCCATAGCGGGCTCTTTTTGAAAAGATGGATCGGCGCATCAACAATGTGCGTCCCTTCGATTCCCTTTGCGAGACGTGCGCGGGTCCTCCGATGCAAGGCGTTCTGTGCTGCCAATAGCAGGCTGAGAGCATCAACAATGTGCGTCCCTTCGATTCCCTTTGCGAGACGTGCGCGGGTCCTCCGATGCAAGGCGTTCTGTGCTGCCAATAGCAGGCTGAGCGCGTCGGCATTGTCTTCGCAGGCAAACGGCCCTTTCTGGAAGCATGCCAACCGGTCTATGCAGATGGCGATCAGGACCTCCTGAGTGATACCGTTCACCCCGGCCTCGTTGATGGGACCGTTCTGGAACAGGAGAACCTGCTTGCGGAAGCCGCAATGATACCCCTGCGGATCAAGCGCGGAGGGATTTTTCTCCGTGTCGAACCCTGTGAGTTCATACCGATGGTTTGCGCCACCCGCGCCGGGCTCGTCATTGACGAGGATTTGGATCTTGTCGTTTGCCGGGTTGGCCCGGTGATGTGTTATTTCTCTCATGATTTTTTGGTTGTTGCTGAAAGTTGTGCCGTCTCTCCGTGCTGTCTCGACTGGTCCCGCCGCATTCTCGCCTAGCGGCTCGTGCGTCGCGGATTATCGCCCCGTCGTTCGGGCGCTCCGTTAGGAGAGTGGGATGAAAACGAATCCGGCCTTTGCGAGGATCCGGGCTGAGTATTCGGTGAGGCGTGGTCCCTTCTTCCCGGTGACGGCGGACTTGAACTCCTTCCGGAGATTCCGGCGGAGGGAGTTTGCGTCCGGCTCCGTGTCCGGAGAGTCAAGGAAGGTCACATGCGTTTCCTGTGCTGGCAGGTTGTGCCGGAATGCCAAACGGCGGACCATGGCGAGAGCGATGTCGTATTGTGGTCTCATATTATGCGCGGACGGTGACATCCGTTTCCTCCCAAACTTCAATGCCTGGGCACTCGCGCATCCCGCCGCGAACCTCCGCGTTGATTACGTTCGTGCGGGGCTCAACATTGCAAAGCTCCGGGCGGGCGGCGTAAAGTAACGCAATGTCGGTTATCCGGTGCTTCCAAATCGTTTTGACCACCATCTTCTCCGACCGGGCAGGGGCCTCGGTCGCCACGGGGGCAATCTCATCAACCTTGTCGGCTGCCACTTCGGCCTTTACCGCCAGTTCCCGCGCCTCGGCATCGAGCCGCTCGGCCTGCTCCTGAGTGGTTGCGGAGAGGGCTGCCGCTGCAATCTTGGCTTGCGCGTCGGCAATAGCCTTGGCTTCCGCCTCGGCTTTCGCCCGCTTCATGTCGGCAACCCGGTCGGCAAGGCGCTTTTCCATGGCTGCCCGTTCCTGCTCGTTGCGGAAGTTGGCTTGAATCCCGGAGTGCAAGCGGGTCTTCTCGTTCGCGAGTTCCTTGCAGAAGTCGGCGGCAATCTGGTCAATCCGCTTGCCAAGGGCGATGACGGGGGCCTTCACTTCCACCCGGCTTGCCTCCATCTGCTTCAAGATTCCTGCGATGTTGCTTTCCGCTGCGACTGCCGCGTTCTGTGTTTCGGTGTCGGTGACGTGCCCGACTGCCCGCGCCGTGGAAAGCGCGGACAGTTTGAGCGCGTGGGCTGCCGTGGTGATCGAGAGTTCAACCCCGCTCACCCCGTTGAGGACGATAAGCTCTTTCACGATTGGGGAGCGTCTTCGGAGGGTTGCGGGGCAAGCTCGGAGTGGATGTCCCCCCAGAACTCCAAGAGGCCGGAAAGAGATTTCTCGCTCATGGAGTCGAGCCCGGCATCCGGCTTGATCCATTTCTCGCGGAGGCAAATTGCGATCAGGGCGGCATCGTTGCTGCCGATGGTGGCGAGGCGCTGGCGGATTTGCGCGAGGCTCGAAGCGTCGTTTGCCGGTTCGACCGTCGTATCAATCACCTTCGCCTCCGCCTGCTTGGGTTCCGATGGCACCGGGGCGGGCGATGGCTTCTCCTTCTTCGCCTTGGGCGCTGGCTTCTCCGGGGTTGCGGGTTCCTGATATGGCTCGGTCGGGGCCGGGGCTCCGCTCGGATTCGGCTGGGGTTCGGTGTTTTCTGGCAAAGCCTCCTGCACAACCTGCGCCTGTTTGATTTCCACGGTCGAGCATGGCAGCGTTTCGCTGTCAACTGCAAGCCGGTCGGCGGTTTCCTGCGAAAGGTCTGCCAGCTTCAAGAGGCGCTTGATGACGGTCTTCTTGAACTGCTCTCCCTCGTCGGTCTTCCATGGGGTGTCGTATCCCTTGGAAACGTGCGCCTTCCATGAGTCGGACCGGCTGCGGACGTTCTCAATCTGTGCCCGGTCCATGAATGCCCAAGAGGGGATCGAGTCCTTGTATTGAACCACGGCGTAGGCCCCGATGATCGTCCCGCGCGGGCTGCGGATGTCAACCTCGTGGATGAGGTCACGGTGAAGCCCCATCGTCATGGAGAACGTATCGTTCTCGTGAACGCACTCGGCATACACGTCCGCCACGTTGTCATTCTTGCGCACGAGCCCGACAAGCCCCTTGTAGTCCGCTTGGAACGTGCATTCCATCCGGTTGTTCTTCGAGGAGAAGCGAGGGATCAGGTGCCCGTCGCGGGAGTTGGGGAGGATCCCCATCTGCGCGGCTTGCAGCATCGCCACCATGAAGGATCCGGGATCGCAATCGGCAAGCTTCGGGTTTCGGTTGATCGCCGTGCGGACGATGACCGTGAACTGGTCGGGGGTGTAATACTTTGGGAGGGCCATGGCAAGCTGCTCGCGCACCTTGTCACTCTGGATCATCACCCGGAGGTCTTGTTGTTTGGGCCGTTCGGCAAGTTGGCTTTCGCTCATTTTATTTGGTTTTTATCGTTGGTTTTGTTGGTGGACATCCCTCGCGGGCGGTCCGGTTGATTAGTCGGGGAGAATGATCCGGGAGGGTTCGACCGCCGGGACTTGGGCGAGCATCGCCGCTTTCTTTTCGTGTTCGACTTTGAGGAACACGTAGCGGAGCCCCATTTTGAAAATGTCCTCGCTGGAAAGCCCGCATGCCACTTTGATGGAGGCGAGGCGCTTGCGAGTGCCCGCAGGGGCGTTAATGGAAATGATTTCGGATTTCATGGATTGTTTGATTGGCTCTGGTGATCTGGTTTGCGGTGCCGGTGTCTTCGATGGCTTGCTGATAAGCCGGGGAGCCTGGAAGGTGAGAGCGAGCCCGGTAAGGGCTGCGGTGATTTTGCGGGGGGCCTTCATTTCAAAAGACTCCTGAGTTTCGGTTCATGCATTTCAAGCAACTCGTTGGCCTGCTCGGTGAGGCGCTCAACCGCCGCCTCTGCGGTGGCAAGCCTGCGATGGGACACACTGGCAGTAATACGCTGCCTTTCGCTGTCCATTCGATACCGCTCAATTTTTTCCATGCAGAGGATCAACGTCATCGCGGACCCGATGAAAAGGCCGGATCCAAAGATGCACATTGCTTCGGGAAGCGGGATCATTGGTCGCCCTCCGGTCCTTCGGGATAGGGTATCGAGAGGTCCGGGGTCCGGGCCTTGTCGCGGAGGAAGAACGCGAGGTCTTCAAGCCGGGTTGCGAGCCATGAGAGAAACGGTTTCATTTGAGGGATTTTGCGAGGGTCTGCCGGATCAAGGTGTCGAGGTAGGCGCTTTTGGAGGGGAACAACAAACTGTCCTTTTCCAGTTTTTGATATGCGGCGAGTGAGAGGGTTACATTCACCCGCTTCGGGGAATCTTTTCGTGCGGGTCTTCCGCGAAGTGCTTTGCTCATCTGCTGCGCATTTTCTGCGCATAAAATGCATAGAGCAAGAAAATTTTATGCTCGCCTTATTTTCTGCGCATAAAAACCAGTTGACGCTCTCACAGCTTGAATGTATCGAAATACAGGGACACTTCAAAAACCGGAAAATGAGACCCAAAACGAAAACCGGAGGCAAGGCAATGAACCTCTACCTGTCAAGAACGGCACGAGTTTATTTGAACCGTGAATCCAAGGTCCGTGGAATCTCCAGAACACAGGTAATCGAGGAGCTTATCCGGGGAAGTTGCCCGCCTGCCGCCATGGCGGGCGAGACTCCTCCCCCCGTCGCGATTCCCGATGCCCCCTCCTCTCTCGGCAACCCG
>Ga0247840_10009416_pt1 | contig 12644 bp, 14 predicted proteins | sample LaCruzMarch2015__FD_192404 | JGI IMG/M metagenome (GOLD analysis project Ga0247840, IMG submission 192404) | Freshwater microbial communities from meromictic Lake La Cruz, Castile-La Mancha, Spain - LaCruzMarch2015_17m | ecosystem: Environmental > Aquatic > Freshwater > Lake | place: Spain...
CTTTAGATGTTGAATCAGCCTGTTTATATGTGGCTAAAAGAATTCAGCGCTGGGTTGAGAATGGCGGTAAACCAGTTGAAAATCAACACGCGTATTTACGCGATGTGCTCAACAACCCAAGTTGGTTCTATAAAGAAAAACAAACTATTATCAAATTAACTCATCAGTTGCAATTTAAAGAATATGAGGAACTGCCAAAACCAGCGCGTAAAAAAGGCAATGAAGAGCTGAGGCATCGAATTAGATTAACTCGAATTAGCAGCGTGCCAATAGAGCTTCAACCTGTTCTTGAGCAACTGAAAACACCTGGGCTGGATATTATTAAACTGCCAAACTTTACATACATTTGTTACTTATTCTGGGCGTGGAATTTCGGAAAAAGGCTCGACGTTTGCGATGATTGTCAGGGCGAGCAGTTGCTTTTAGATTTATTTAAGCATTTAGGTTAATTTTAATTTATTGTTAATAGTCTTTGATGTCTTTAAAGGTTGTACTCATGAAAATAGAAAATATAAACAAAGAAACTCTAAAATTCTTCAGTAAGGCGTTTGATCCAACTTATCAAATCCATACGACATTAAGTAATAAGATTATAGATTTTGATACAAATCTAATTAAAGATTTTCAATTTGCAAGAGATGAAAATAATGAGTATTTTGGTTTAGATGTAATTTCAATCCTAAATAATGATAAAAACTACCAATATGAGTTTATTAAGACCTTTAGCACCATTATAAATGAATATGGTTGCGGGCTTTGCGCGATTAACTCCACTATTAGTGTTAATCACTTATTAAGAATTCCAGCAATATACCTTATTCTAATAATGGTAGAAAAAAAGATAATCGGCAGCAGTGAGGTTAAAATTATTAAGCTTTATAATTTCTTAGAAATTACTAAATTTATTTCTAGCATTTTTTGCGATAACCTAACGAATCAAATATTAAATTTAACTACTCAGCTTAAAGACAGTGTGCAAACTAAATCAATCTATTTTGCTTATGAATCTTTAAAATCATTGTCAACATTCATTCCATCAAAGACTTCAGAAAAAATTAACCAGAAAACCCTCGCAAATTTAATCTTTAATTTCCATAAAGCACGAAATGGTCAAAACAATGATAAATTCAAATATGATGCATTTCGTGCGCGTGGACATATTAATGCAGATAAAAATTCAATGATACAACAAGTATCTATGGCATCATCTGAAATAATTACTCAAAAAAACTGCATTCCTTTTAACTCACTTGAAAGGAATCATGTTATCAAATTTAACTAATTTATTAGTCTTTTTAAACTTCGTCATAATTCAATTTTATAAAGGTTCTATCATGAAAAAATTATTGTTAATTTTAAGCACAATATCAATATCAAGTTTTGCAATGGTTCCAATTACAACTAGTTTAGACCCCAATGCATTATCCGCAGCGGCTCTTGCAGCCAGCCAAGCAAGTACCTACATGCAACAAATTAGTCAGGCTAAAACAGTTGTTGACCAAATACAAGGTTTAAGGGGATTACAACAATTACAATCAGCTGGTGAGGGGCTCTGTAATTTGTGCAATCAAACTGATCAAGCTCAATTAACAGAATATGTTAATAATATCAATGGTGACTTATGCACTCAATTTAGTAATTCGATGCAAAATCTTGGTGCTGCACAAAGAGGCTTACAAAACATTTCTGGTATTATTAGCTCATTATCTGGCGCTAACCCACAAGCTGCGGCATTAAGTTTGGCTCAAAGTAGTGCAACGACATTGCAAAACTTAAATACAACCATGGCGCAAATGCAAGCAATGCAGGCACAGAGTATGCAAAAAAACCTAGCGGAAGAAAAACAGGCTAATATGTTCACTCAAACCTTGAGCTCAAATTTCTCATCGGGGCTTTAAAATGAAAAAATGGATTTACCTTTTAATGTTTTCTTTAGTTTATTCCAAATTAACTTTTGCCAACGAAATTTGTGGATTTGATAATATCGGTGTCTATAACGACATTCTTAATGCTTTTGTCACAACTGCTAAAACATGGAATACTACATTGTTACCTTTAGTTACTAGAATATTCTGGGGAGTATTTGCAGCGGAATTTTTATATCAACTAACCTTTAAAAAAATTCTAAGCAATGATCTTTCAAAACTATATGTATTTGTTGTTATTAGGATATTTACCGCATATATGTTCGCCTTTATATTTCTAAATCTTGATACATACATGGGAATTATAGGTTTTTTTACTCGAATTGGTGCAGAGCTTGGTGGTTACCAATTAGATTTTGGTGGAACAACTGGTGGCATGGGAATAACTCCATCGGGTTTAATTTCGTATTTAACTTGTAAATTCAGTGTTATCATGGCAATTCTTGCTGCTGCATCAGCTATTCCCATGATTGGTGGAATGCAAGATTATTTTGGAATTTCACTACTTGTTATTGGTCTACTAATTCACTTAATTGCAGTTATGTTTCTTGTGACGATGCTTGATATATATGTTGTTTTATTTGGTGGTTTTATTTTAGTTGGATTCTCAGGTTCGAGTTGGACACAAAGCTATTGGCAAAAATACTTAAGTTATGCGGTTGGTGCTGGAATTAGGTTATTTATAACTTGTTTAATTCTTGGATTAGTCGTAACATCATTTAGTAATGTCACGTTAGATGTCAATGTATTAAATATTCTTATCCCTATTTCACTGCTTCCAAAGTTATTAGGATATGCCTTTGCAATGCTTGGTGTAGGAATTCTGTCTGTTTATTTATTAATGACAGTACCATCTAAAGCGGCATCAATGCTAACTGGCTCTATGGGTGGTGGAATGGGGGAATTAGTAGGTGCAGCTTCAATGCTGATGGCTGGGGGTAGCATGGCTAAATTAGCGGGTGGTGGCGCAAAAAACCAAGCTTCCGCATTGATGCAAAAACTTGGTGGGCCAGGGAAAAATCCTAGCCCATCAACACTAAAATCTAATACAACAACAGCAACGCAGTCAGCCAAGAGTGAAACTGCAAAATCTGGAAAAGTAGAAGCAATGGGTAAATCTATGGGACAAGGTGAACAACCACCCCCTAAACCGACATTTAATGAATCATTACCAGAGAGCGGATCTACTCCAGCCCCAACAAGTTCTGCTGGTAGTCCAAGTTCTAGCTCAAACGGATCTACTCCAGCACCATCAAGTTCTGCTAGTAATCCAAGTTCTAGCTCAAGCGGATCTACTCCAGCACCATCAAGTTCTGCTAGTAATCCAAGTTCTAACTCAAGCGGATCTACTCCAGCATCAACAGGTTCTGATGGTAGCCCAAGTTCTAGCTCAAGCGGATCTACTCCAGCATCAACAGGTTCTGATGGTAGCCCAAGTTCTAGCTCAAGCGTATCTACTCCAGCATCAACAGGTTCTGGTAGTAGCCCAAGTTCTAGCTCAAGCGGATCTACTTCAGCCCCAACAAGTTCTGGTGATAGCCAAAGTTCTAGCTCAAGTGGATCTACTCCAGCATCAACAGGTTCTGGTGGTAACTCAGGCTCAATAGGTGATGGTAAAGGAAGCACCACACCGCAATCAAGCACAAAAGCAACACTAGCTAAACACGGCAAATCATTTGCTGATAGTGTGAATAAAGTTAGTAGCGGGCATGCTGGTGCAGCAGATATAAACATTAACCCCCATAGAGAATAAATATAACCAATTATACTACGCGGGCATGTTTAAAAATTAATTGAATGCTTAAAGCATGCTGATTAAAACATGAATGATATAATATTGCTTTATAATAATAAAAGGATGTTAAACATATGAAAAAATTAATCGCAATGATTATTCTTGCAGTAACTTTAGGCGCGTGTTCTAAATCAATGAATGATAATTATGTTGGTCAATGGCAAATGGACGGAAATGGTCTGCTTGGTGATATGATGCAACAAAGCATAGCTAAAGATAAAAGCATTAAAATGCCTATATTCAACATTGTTAAATCAGGTGAAATTTACTTAGTTAAAGACGAGGGTAAATCTATAATAGCTGTATCATCATTTTGTGCAAGTGGTGCAACTCTGAAAGACTCAAAACTTATTTGTAGCCCACAATTTGAATTTACTTTTGACCCAACAACTGGTAAATTATTAACACCTACATTGGGAACATTTACAAAAATCAATTAATCTTAATATGTAGAAGTTTAAACTTCTGCATATTTATAGCTAAAATATATTATCATAATTTAAGTCGCGGAAAGCTACGAAGAATTAAATCTAAAGAGTTAAATATTAATACCCTGCATCTTGCAGGGTATTTTCACTTCAAGAAATCAAAATCTTTCTCCACATCTCACAAAACTCACCACAAATTAGTATGTTACATCTTGATTTATTTGATAAATTAACCTAAATTGCTCTTAGGGGGATTATTCGGGTAGCTTTCTAGACCTGATCCCGTAAAATTCCTAAATAATTTTTTAGGAAAAATCATGGCAACAAAAGAACTAAAACAATCTGACATAATAAACCATATAAATTCTGATATGGGTCAAGTTATCGAAATATTAAAAAGACCTTTAGTCTTTGAAGTAATGCTAAATCCCTATATGGCAGAAGATGGATCTTACGAGGGGCATCTTTGGTATGAAGAAGCTGGTATTGGCATGACCAGACTAATTACCAGAACAGAGCACAAAATTGCCAATTATCCAACCCCTAAAATAGGTGATAAGGTTCTGTGTAAAGAAGCAATTAACAATGGAGAAGCTAAAACCTTAAGCTATCATGTGCTAAAAGATACACTTCATCAAAATCTGCCAATAATATCATTAGTTTTAAAAAACATGATTAAGCTTGAAGATGAAAAAGTCTTTTTAGAACAAGATGAACATTATAAGCTTAATGTATTTTCTGACAATATCAAAAAATCACAATTTCATTTTTCTGAAGAAATCCCAGTTGAACAACTTGAAAACTTAGACTTATTAATTGAAGAAATTAATAAGCGCTTACCAGCTAAAAATATATTATTTAGCTTAAAGATTAAAACTATTGAAACTGAAGCCGATATTGAACAATTTTCAAATAAACCAACTTTTGCAATAAGCAAAAAATTTGAGAAAATGACAAGCCAAAAAGCGTTGCAAATTATGGGGATTTTAGCGGCTGCAAATGAACAACATTTTCATAGTAAAGAACCAACTTTAGAATGCACTATGCCATTTTATCATCATCGTTTTACTGGTTTAATGCCACCAGTTGTAAAATTTCCAACGTTTACAATTCGTAAACATTCATCACAAATTATCACACTTGATCAATATGTAGCATCTGGTGTAATGCCAGAATCTTGTCGAGAAACGATAAGGTCATGGGTTAAACGTCATTACAACATCATTGTTGCGGGTGGTACTGGTTCAGGTAAAACAACAATGTGTAATTCAATTTTAGATGAAATTAACAAAGAAACACCACAGGATCGCGTTGGAATCATTGAAGATACACCAGAGTTACAGTGTAACGTTGATAATGCAATTAGCTTTTGTAAAACCAATGAGCGTGATTTACCATCATTGTTAAGAACTATGCTACGGATGCGACCAGATCGCATTATGGTTGGTGAGTTACGCGGTAAAGAAGCATATACCCTGCTAAAAGCTTGGATGTCTGGACATCCTGGCGGATTAACTACAATTCATGCTAACGGTGCAAGAGAAGCTATTTCACGTTTTGAACAATGCGTAGCTGAAAACCCAGAATCAGGTGTAATTCCAAAAGAACAAATAGCTTATGCGGTTAATGCCATTATTTCAATTCAAAAAGTTACAGTTAGAAGAGAGGTAAACGGACATTATGACTTTATTGTTAAGCGTAAAGTAACCGCTTTACGTGAGATTTTAGGTTATGACAAAAATCATGATATATATGAAGATCTTTATTTACATCGGGATGATAGCCCATTTGAAGATGCACCCGAAGAAGTAACCGATGGCTACTTAAATGAGGTAATGCAAGAAAATTAACTAGCGGTTAATTAAAAACTACCGCCCTGCGGTTGGTGGGTCATTTTTTAAAGCCCAATAAATTGGGCCATAAAAAATCGACCTTTACTATGACATTTTAAGGCAGAGAAATGACAAATACAACGAGTTTAAAAAGCTTGCTAAAGCTAATCATTCAAACACGTGCAATAGGCAATCAATCTCATTTGCGAACAAGTGAACTAATTGCAAAAATTAATAAATTTAAAGCTGTGAGTAGATGCAATGCTTAACCTTGCACTATTAATTTTACAATGTGCAACGCCAGTTGCACAGGTAAAAATGCCCGCCATAATTAAGACTGAATCGCAAAATAACCCTTTAGCGATTGGCTTAAATAAGGGTTATAAATTGAAATTTCAACCAAAAGATCCTGAACAAGCCAAAAATTGGGTTGAGTATCTTGAAAAAAATGATTATAACTTTGATGTTGGACTGGCGCAAATCAATATCAAGAATATTAAAAAATATGGTTATACCGCTAAAGACTTGCTAGATCCTTGCGTAAATATTACCGTTGGCAGCGATATACTCGCAAACAACTATAAAAATGCGATGAGTGGATCAACGTCCAGCACTGAGGGATGGCAAAAAGCTATTTCAGCATATAACACAGGTAATTTCACTAGTGGTATGAGAAATGGTTACGTTGCAAAAGTTAATGCAAACAGCCAAAAACTAGCACTTAACGATAAAGACATCCCGCCGATTGTTGGAATTGGACAATCCAATAATAGTGCTAAAAAAATAGTGATACGTAATGCACAAGATGTATCAGACATACGAGATGCACAAACTAAACCAGCTAATCCATACAGTTCTAAAACTGTGATGTACGTTAAACCAAACATGGGGAAAAAAGAAGATCTTTATGCTAACAATAATTAAAAAATTAAGGATAGTGATTTACTCGCTTATTGGATTAATTTGTGTAGTCGCTTTTTATGATAGGTTCATGATTAAAAATGTTTCAATTTCTGAACCGTTAGGATATTACCTAAAATTACCAGTAGGAACTATTGAACCGAATAAACGGTATTTAATTTGCTTAGAGGATAAAAAATATATTGACGTTTTGCAAAAATTAGGCTTATTGAAAAGTAAAAACCAATGTCCAACTGGGACGGTTTACCTAATGAAACAAGTTGCTGGTATGCCACATGATTTAGTTGAAATAACTGAATCAGGGGTTTTAATTAATGGAGCATTGCAACAAAATAGCCGAGGAATGGCACGCGGTAAAGGAGTTGCATTATACCCGCTACCAATTGGATATAAACACACTCTAAATGATGATGAGTACTTTATGATGGGTATTACGCCAACATCAATTGATTCTAGGTATTTTGGCACAATTAAACGTAATCAATTCTATAAACGCGCATTGATACTTATGAGGAGTGATTAAACCAGCAAAACAATGAGTTTTAATAATAACTATTTTTACAAAAGGATAACGACGTGAATTTTATTCAGCGACATATAGTATTTGCTATTACAGCATTTTTTTTAGGTATATTTATTAATCAGGTAATTTTACAATACTATTTAAGTAGTGTATCTGATTATTCAATGTTTGCACATTTTTTATCTCCACAAGAACAAATTGCAGTAACGCGTGAGTTCTTCAAAAACGCTGGAGCTTATGGCGAAGCTGGTGAAAATACTTTAATTGCTACGGGACTAGGTTTTTTCATTAGCTATATTATTGCAATAGTCGTACATCGCAAATTTTTTGCGCCTAAACTTGAATCTGACCGCCACGGCACTGCAAAATTTGCAACAATTAAAGAGATTGAAGCAACTAACTTACTTCAAGATCCTAAAATCCTTGATAAAGTTGAAAAACGGCATGGTTTAATTGTTGGTGCAATTGAGTACAAAATTGGAATACCGATTGTACGCTATGACACAGGTAAGGCTTTAACACTAAAACAATTAATGCACTATGGACATCAACACATGCTATTAATTGCACCTACTGGGGGTGGTAAAGGGGTTGGTATTGTAACGCCTAATTTATTGAATTACCCTGATTCGGTTGTTATGTATGACATGAAAGGTAAAGACTGGGAAACAACCGCAGGACATCGAGCGAAAAATTTAAACAACGTTTGTATTAAATTTGAGCCGACAAATGGCGATGGTAGCTCTTGCAAATATAATCCAATGGAGTTTATTAAAGTTGGAACACCTGAGGAAGTTAGCCAAGCTGGTAACTTAGCATTAATGCTAATTGACGGCGACGGCAAAGGCTTTGATGGTAATCACTTCAAAGAAAATGGAGCTAAATTATTGGGTGCAATTATTCTCCATGTTATTTATACTAAAAAAGATAAAAATCTTGCATCAGTCGCAGCAATGCTATCAGGCATTGATCCTGATACTGGTGACGCGTATAAAAGTGGCGTAAAAGGCTGGCTAGGTGAAATGTGTGGACAAGGTAAAGACAATAGCGGTAAACCTCATGAATCACATTTAGCTAAATATGCCATCGCACATAACATAACAAAAGAAGTCGCAAAAGAGCATTTAGCGTTATTAATTGATGATAAAGGTTACAACCGTAACATTAAGCAAATTGCATCATCTTTATATTTCAATAATGGTGAAAAAGAGGTTGCGGGAATTATTAGCTCTGCAAATAGTCCACTAACTTTATTTAATGATCCAATTATTGCACAAAACACCTCAGAATCAACCATTAACTTAAATGATTTTCAATCAGGTGCAAAAGCTGTAAGCTTGTACATAGTGGTGATGGCTAATGATCAAGAACGAATTAGACCATTAACCAGAATTTTAATTACTCAAATTATTAGCACTGTCCAATCGAGCGAACACGGTAAGTTACGCGAGTTACTCTTTTTACTAGATGAGTTTGCAACTCTGAAAAAAATGCCTGTGGTTGCAAATGCCTTGGCAACAATCCGAAGCTTTAAAGCAAGGTTCTTACTAGTTGTTCAAGATTTATCACAATTAGATGAGTACTACGATAAATTAGCAAGTTCAATTATTGCCAATTGTGGTGTACGAATTGGCTACCCATCAAATGATTTAGTTACTAATGAAAAACTAGCTAAATGGACTGGAGATACTACGTATATTGCAGAAACAGTTAGTACAGCAGTATCAAAACAACAAGGCTTTGCAATTGGTAGTAGTGCCACTACAACTACATCTAAGCAAGAATCTCATCGCACCCTACTAACCGCTAATGAAATAGCAACGATGGGTACTCGAACATTAATTTTTAGAGAGGGCAAAAATGCAATTTATGGTACTTCATACAATTACCGTGAAGATAAAAGCATTAATGGATTATTAAATTTACCACTTCCAACGGCTAAAAAACTGCTTAAACTAATCATTTAGAAAGGAACAAAAACACTTATTAATTTATAATATGGATTGAACATATTTATAAACTTATTTAATCTTTTGGAGTACATTATGAACTTAGAACAATTTAGCGATAATCAAAAAAAAATCATCAACCGTTGTATTGAAATGGGTTTTGATCCGTCAAGCTTTGCAAAACCTGAAATTGATTGCTTTAAAATGCAATTAGCTGCTCATGCGCTACGTGATGGAAATGATTTAACACCATATTTAGCTGATTTTAATCATGATCAATTAGAACATATTAGATCTGGATTATATTTCAAAGTTGACGTTAGCAAATATGCTGACCCAACTATACCAGCCGATGAAATGCTTAAAAAGCGGATGAGTTTACAATATAATCGGGCAAAAGGAATACAAGATGAATGATGATGAAAAACTATTATTAGACGGTATGATTAAATCTGTTGAAAGTAAAGGGTTAGATTCATCAATATTAAAAGATGATCTTTACAACTTTGATCAAAAATTTGTTTTACGGCGCGCAATAATAACTGATTCAAGTCTTGAAAATATTGCTAACCCTGATATACCAGCAGATGAAATGGAATCTATTCTAAATGAACAGCAAGAAATGGTGGCTAATTTGCAAGAAAATCATAATTTAGACCCTGCTAAATATGACTTAAAGCAATTGCAAGAGCTGGATAAAGCATTAAACAAAGGTCTGGATATTAGCCACTATAAAGATCCAGCCTTTTCACCCGAACAGATGTATCTTGCAACAACATTTCAAGAGGGTGGCATTGAGGGCTTAACAGATATAAAGCCCACATGGTCAACCGATGATATATTAGCATTAAGAGCTGAAAATCTTAATATTGCTCATCATCAAGAAAATAGAGTGATTCCAACTCTTGACAAAATAGCTACATCAGAGGGGTTGTCATTAGATGAGTTGCAAAATCTTATTAACAACGGTGCAGATGTTAATAAACTAATTGACGATGATGAAAATAGAGTGTCAATTGCTCCGCTTTCAATTAGTGCTTATAGAAATAATACAGCGGAAGCTTTGCTACTATTAAGAAATGGTGCAGATGTTGAATTTAGAGGTGATTCTTACGAAACAGCACTAACTGTAGCTCGTAGTCCAGAAATGGCAAAAGTTTTAATTGAACATGGTGCTAATATTAATCAAGTTAATGGCAGTAATGATACTGCCTTAACTAATGCAGCTCAAGGTTTTCACATTGAAGATAGATTGGGATTGGTCACTTTATTGTTGGAACATGGCGCTAATCCAAATCATCAAAATGTTACAGGTGATACTGCTCTTCACGAGTTGGGTAATGAGCCACATGATATTGAAATTGCTAAAAAATTAATTGAGCACGGTGCTAATCCTGAAATAGTAAATGAGGATAATGAACGCCCTAAAATCATGGGCGCGCCAGAACTTCAAAAATTTTTAGAAACTCAAGCAGATTTACCCCATTGGGAAAATTCTAAATTTTATAAACATCAAGATCAAAGCCGCGATTATGTTATGAGTGATAAAAGCACAGGTAAACATATTTTTTTGAATAGCAACGAAGAAGTTTTCGAGTTGCTAGCAAAACATGACCCTGACGGCATTATTGATAAATTAAGAAATACAGGCAAGCTTGAACTGAGTAATGGCGAAACCCTAGACTTGACTGTTGATAGCCCTGAAAAAGTTGGTGATTCATTAGCGCAAGAGCTTAATATCCCTCACATAACAGTTGAAGATAAACGTACCGCAGAATGTTTGCAACATGATAGCGGAATGGAAATTGATTAATTTTTTAAAGGTTTAATTATGAAAAGTACAGAAATTTTACGCGCGGTTTATAATGATAAAGAAGTGTTAAAGAAAGTTAAAAAATCTATTGACGACTATGCACTAAATCTAAAATCAATGGATCAACTCAAGCGTGATAGTAAAGAAATTGAAACTCACGTTAAAGAAACTTATGCTTTATCTCCAACACTGTTTAAAAAGATTGTGAAAGCAAGCTTAACACAGAATGATACTGTTGATGATGTCGTTGATGAATTGCAGATGATTAACGAAATAGCTAAATCCAATTAATAAAAAAAGCCCCAGTATGGGGTCTTTTTATTGTGTGCTATTGAATAATAGATGTAGCGTATTATAGCCCTATTAATACAAACATAAATTTATCCTATAAAACAAACTCAAATACAACAAGTACACCGCTAACAATGTTAAGATTATGCCTTACATTAAAACAATATTCAAATTAACGCAGCTTTTTAAGGAACAAATCAATGAAATGTGATAATTGCAATGGTAACAATGCGACAATGATAGTTGAACATAGTAATGAACAAAAAACTGGATTTTTGACAATTATCTGCACATGGGTGATTTGTCTTCCTTGGGGAGTTTACAACTTAGTTAAGTCAAATAAACAAACTATTACAAATATAAAATATTGTCCTGACTGTGGTTCAAAGACAAAAGTATAATTAATTTCTGGAAAAAATCTATGCTTCTTGGTAATGCGTTGGGCTGCCATCAAAAGCATAGTAGAAGTTTTTTTATAAGAGGATACCAATTCCCTGTATGTGCTCGATGTACTGGCATATACATAGGAAATATAACTGCAATAATTTGTTTAATTTTTTCTCATTTATATATTTCAATATATGTACTATTTATGATGATAATTAGCATGGTTTTAGATGGTATGGTTCAAATAATTAAACCGAGTTATGAATCCAATAATGTAAGAAGATTATTCACAGGATTGCTCTTCGGTATAGCCATGATTTATTTAATAAAATACCTAATTCTTAAATTTTAAAAAGCCCCAGTATGGGGCCTTTTTATTGCGGGATCGCGTCCACAACTGGTGCTGGGTTCTGTGGTTCAAACTCAGGCACATCATCCGCAGGATTGGTATTATTTGAAAAATCAACTTCTAGCTTTTCTTTAGAACTTGCAAAGTCAAATTCATTCATCCAAATATTAAAACTCGGAATAACTTTACCAGATTCTTGATGAAAATAGGCATGAGGGCGAGGATTGCCCATAATCACCAATTTATCACCTTTTTTAACGTGCTCTAGAATCGCTTCAGCTTTTTTACCACTACATGTTACACTATGCCAATCTGTGTACTCCTCCCAATTAAATTATTAAGTGCACCACTTACCAAGCTTTACGTATTTGAGCATAGCCTCAGCTGGAGTTAAAAATCCAAGAGATTTTCTTGGTCGATTATTTAAATTT
>Ga0247840_10009418_pt1 | contig 12643 bp, 17 predicted proteins | sample LaCruzMarch2015__FD_192404 | JGI IMG/M metagenome (GOLD analysis project Ga0247840, IMG submission 192404) | Freshwater microbial communities from meromictic Lake La Cruz, Castile-La Mancha, Spain - LaCruzMarch2015_17m | ecosystem: Environmental > Aquatic > Freshwater > Lake | place: Spain...
CGGGCCGCTTCCGACCCACAGGAGTGTGTTTGCCGCGGTTTTCGCGTCGCCAGCGCACAAGTTTTTCAAAAGTCAGCCGACGGGGCCGATCCTGTCATTTTGTTTTTGCGCCCGCATCTTAATAGCCGCGTGCTCGGTTGGTTCTTTCCACAGGTGAGTGCGCCGTTTCGAGGTGGTTTTTTTTCGGCAAATCGGCAATTTCTTTCGCTGTTACCAATTCCAACTCCACCTCTTGACGTGCGGAATACAATCACTGGGTTGGTGGACTGGCTCCTATTCCTCAACCGCCAGCCCAGCGTGCGAGCTGCAACGACGGAGCACCCGCGCGATCCGCAGATGGCGACGTGGTTCGAGCGCTGGATGAACGCGCTCGTTTATGAATTGTTCTTCCCCGAGGAACTTCGAGCCAAGGGCCTGAGCTTTTTGCCGCTCACCGAGGACTTCGCCCCCTTGTCCCCTGCCGCCGATGCAGATGCTGCGGCGACACTCGCCGACATGCGCAAAACCGTGGATGATCTCAGCGCCCCCGGCCACGCACTGCGCCGCGCCCTCGACCAGCTCCAAACTCTCGACCTTGTCCGCACCATCGAAGGCAGCGCATGATGAACGTTGGAAAATGAAAAAGCAGCCACGCCAAGCCCGCAAGCCCGCGAAGTCATCCGCCGCCGACCTGAGCGGGCTCCTCACGGAAGTCCGCGACCTGATCCGGTCCGCCCGTCGCGGGGTGGCCACAGTCGTCGATACGTTTCAGGTGGCCACGAATTTCGAGATCGGCCGTCGCATCGTCGAGCACGAGCAGAAGGGCGAGAAGCGGGCGGGGTATGGCGATTTGGTGGTTCGGTCGTTGGCATCCCGCTTGACCGAGGAATTTGGGTGTGGATTCTCGAAGCGGAACCTGGACTATATGCGGCGGTTTTTCCTGGATTACTCTGATCGCCTGCCGCGAATTGTGCAGAAGCCTTCTGCACAATTGACCGCCGGTGGGATTTTTCAGTCGCCGACTGAAAAATCGGCATCTATCGAAATTGCCCAGAAGCCTTCTGCTAAATTCAGCAACCCCTTCACCCTGAGCTGGTCCCACTACGTCGAACTCCTCACCGTCAAAGACCCGGACGAGCGCAGCTTCTACGAAATCGAAGCCACCAACTCCGGCTGGTCACTCCCGGAACTTCGCCGCCAGAAAGCCTCCGCCCTCTACCATCGCCTCGCGCTCAGCCGCGACAAGGCCGGCGTGAAACGGCTCGCCGAAAAAGGCCAAATCATCACGAAGCCCGAAGACGCGTTGAAGGAGCCGTTTGTGCTGGAATTCCTGGGGCTGGATGAGAAGTCCGGCTACTCCGAATCCGATCTCGAGTCCGCGATCATCACCCATCTGGAAAAGTTCCTCCTGGAGCTTGGCAAGGGCTTCCTGTTTGAGGCCCGCCAGAAGCGCTTCACCTTCGATGGCGACCACTACTTTCTCGATCTCGTCTTCTACAACCGGCTCCTTCGCTGCTATCTGGTCATCGACCTGAAGCTCGACAAGCTCACGCACCAGGACCTCGGGCAGATGCAGATGTATGTGAACTATTACGACCGCCACGTGAAGCTGCCGGAGGAGAACCCCACCATCGGCCTGCTGCTCTGCCGTGAAAAAAACAACGCCGTCGTCGAGTTGACGCTCCCCAAGGACGCCAACATCCACGCCAAAGAATACCAGCTTTACCTGCCGTCCAAGGAACTGCTCCGCCAAAAACTCCTCGACTGGACCCGCGCAGCGGAGGGGGGAAGCGTCCCACACAAGAAGCCATGAGCGCGAAATCCATTTTATTCAGCCGGATCCTGCCGGAGCTCAAAGCGGTGGCAGCGTATTTCGACAAGGCTGCGATCGTGCGCCGAGTCCAGGAGCTTGGCCTTGAAATCAAACCCGGCACGCTGCCCGTGTATCTCGCCGAGGCGACCGCCAGTGGCATCATCCACGATGCCGGGCGCGGTTGGTATTCCCGCCTGAGCGAGCCGGGGCTACTCGATCCCAAGCCGGTGGAGCCAGTGGTTAAGCTGTTGGCGAAAAAGTTTCCGCTTCTGGACGAATTCCACTGCTGGAGCACCGCGCAGGTGAACCCGTGGATGCACCACCTGATTGCCAAGGGTGTCACTTTCGTGAACACGGACGCCGACACGATGGAGACGGTGTGGGAGTATCTGCGGGAAGCCGATTACGACGCGCACTTGAACCCAACTGGCAAGGCCAAGGAGCAATTCGCCGTGCGCGACAAGACGGTGGTGGTCCGCCGTCGGGTGTCCGGCGCTCCGGTGGACGGACACTTTTCCCGCATCGAAACCGTCTTGGTGGACCTGCTCCTCGAATCCGAACGCCTCCGGCTGATGGACAAATCGGAATTTCAGCAAATGGCGGAAGCGGCCGTGAAAAGCGGGCGGATTTCCGTGCCGGACCTGATGAATTACGCCGAGAATCGGAAACAGAAATGGCGGCGCATTTTCGCTCAGAATACGGTTAACCAACGTCACCTTTTTCTAATAGGTGACGTTGATTAACCGGTTTCAGCCCGCATGATCCATGCGCAAGTTGTTCCTTTTCAGTAAATAAATGCTTTCGCCTCAAACATTCACGAAGGACTGGCTGAACGCCAAGGCGAAGGCGTCCGGGGCAGTCAACGCCCAGATTTTCGAGCGGTGCGTCCATGCGCTTGAGCTGGTAGGGCGGCTGGCGGAAGCCAAGCTGGATTTTATTTTCAAGGGTGGCACAAGCCTGATTCTGCACCTTGAACCGGTGCGCCGCCTGTCGGTGGACGTGGACATCGCCTGCCTTGAGCCGTTGGAGCGGGTGACGGAGGTATTGGATCAGATCATCGCGCCACCGTTCACCCGGTGGGAGTATCAGAATTGGCGGGATGGGGAGAATCCGCCGACCAAGTATTTCAAGGTTTGCTATCCCACACTTGTCGGCCCGGAGCAAGAGATGAGCATCCAACTCGACGTGCTGGTGCAGGAATCGCCGTATCCAGAGGTGGAGACCAAAGAGATCCGCACCAGCTTTTTGGAGGTGGAGAGCCCAGTGGCGGTTAAAATCCCGTCCGTCAATTGTCTCTTGGGCGACAAACTCGCGGCGTTCGCACCGACCACCATCGGCGTCCTCTATCAGCCGTTCCACAAAAAGACCGGCGAGCCGACCGAACCGCGCCCCATCCGGGTGATGAAGCAGTTGTTCGATGTCGGCGAGTTGTTTGCCGCGGCGGACGACCTGCCGCTCGTCGCTGAGACGTATCAGCGCATTTTCGTCGAGCAGAACAAATATCGCGGCAGCAAGTTCACCGTGGAACAGGCTTTGGACGACACGCTTGATGCCGCCTACTGGCTGACACAAATGAGCACACATCCCGTGGAGAAAAACGAGAAGACGGAATTTTTTCGGGCTGGCATAGAGGGATTGAACAACCATTTGATTGGGTTCAACTTTGGGTTCCCGAATGCACAGACCGCCGCCTCCCGTGCCGCACTGATCGCCACCGCCATACGAACCGGAAGACTCGATCAGAGCTTGGCGGACTTCCGCGCTGTTCCCGGCGAGTCCGCGCTCAGGCAACTGCGCATTGAAGGTCAGTGGCAGAAGCTGTTCAAGGTGCGCCGAACAAACACCGAGGCGTTCTACAACTGGCATCAGGCCGAACGCCTCATGCTTGGATGACGATGGTCACGACGATGACGGCAATGATGATGAGCACGATGCTGCTGGCACGGATCACCATGCTCGCGCTCGCCACCGCCACCAGTGGTCTCGAATCTCTCGTCGAAGAACCGCTTACAGCCGCATGAGCACGCTACGCCTCACACGGGGAAATGAGGACGTTGGATCCTTTCTGTCGGTGTTGGGCACCCTCCGGGAGACTCGATTGACGGCCGTGCTGGGTTATTTGGTGTCCCGCTTTCCAGTCGAGTTTGGTCCATTGCTCGGATATCGGCATTTGCCCGCAGACGAGGTGTCGGTCGAGGAAGCCGACAATGGCGACCGCTACGATGTGCTGATCCGGCAGTCCGGCGAGAGTCACATCATTGAAGGGAAGGTCGGTTCAACACAGAATGTGGACCAGCTTTTACGCTACATTTGCAGCCGCAGAGGGAAGCTCAAGCCATCGCTCACTGTAGTGGATGAGGGCTCCGAGTTCCGACAGGCTCAGCAGCGGGTCTTTCAACAGGTCAAGCGACGAGTCAAGCATCTCAAATTCGTCACATGGACCCAGGTGGCCGCTGTCTGCCTTGCCATTGCCAACAAACGTCGAAACTTTACAACCGACCCAACAGGCGCGGTAATCGCCAATGAACTAGCCAGCCATCTGAAAGAAAACCAAATGACCACTGAAGCACTCCCTGAAATCTACCTGCGCGATGTCAGCGACATCAACTCGGTGCAGCTCTACTTCCGGCACCACATCTACAAGTGCCAGACGAAATTCTACAATTCGGCCCGGCGGAACTTGTATTTTGCGCCCTATTTTACCCATCGAATGGCTGAAAAAATCAGCGAAGACAATCTGGTGCCAGTGGGAGAGGGAATCTCTTTTGTGTCGCGCGTCGAAAAGGTTCAAGTGATCGAGACGCGAGAGGTTCAAGCCTACCTCAAATCGGATGGGCATCCGAAACCGAAGGAAGCTGCCGAAATTATTCGGAAAAACCATCGCGAACGCGAAGTTCTCCTCATGACGCTTGGTGAGCCGCGACTCATGTTTGTTTCACCCGTAACAAAAGCCAAACTGAGAAACATAATCCCCTTTGGTGTCGGCGCGATGGGATCACGATCCTGCACTTTTGACAACCTGCTAGCCGCATCCCAATAGCCCTCGGATTTCGTCTGGCTATACCTCTCAGATCGTCATCTCAGTTTTCAGCGTAGCAATCAACTTCACCAGTGCCGGGCGGGTGTCCACGTTGCGCGGAGTCCATGCGAGGCAGAGAGTGAAGCGGTCGGCGAGCGGGAGCCGGTGCAGGCGCTGGCCTTGCAGGGAAGAAAGCGCGGTATCGGGCAGGACGGCGGCGCACATGCCTGAGCGGACCGCCTCGGCGGCTTGAAGATAGGAGGTGCAGGCCAGCGTGACGCGCAGGGGCCGGGCACCGGCCATTTTCTCGATCTTTTCACGCATCCACCCGCCAATCGGGAGTGCCATCGGCACAGTCGCCAAGGCATCGCCGGCCGATTTTGGTGCCTTCTTGGCAATGGAAACCGGGATGAACAACGAATGCCCTATCTCGCCGAGAACCGCGTGCTTGAGCCCCGGCACAAGGGAATCCTTTCGCACGAATGCCGCGTCGTAGGTGCCCTCGCGTGTTCCGGCGACCATCTCCCGCGTCTGCTCATGGAAAATCTCAAACTTCACGTCCAGGTTGGCCTCTGCAACCGCTTTCAGCCTTGGTAGCAGAAGCCATTGCGCGATGCTGTTGGAGGCGACAATCCGCACAGTCCATTCCCGCCCCCGGCACCGGGCGGCATAATCAGCCAGCCCATTGAAATTCTGGCGTCCGATGGCGGCAAGTTCCCGCCCGGCCTCGGTGATTTCGAGCCCCCGGCCTTTCCTGCGGACCAGTTCAACACCGAAGAAGGATTCCAATTCGCGGATTTGGCGGCTCATCAGCGACTGGCGGGATGCATCGCCCTTCGCAACGACCGCGATGGATCCGGCATCCGCGACCGCGCAGAAGTTCGCGAGCCGGTCGAACGAAAAGCCAGATTGGGAGAGTAAATGTGAAACCATAACTATGGAGTCATATTATGTGCGATTTCAGCGATAGGCAAGTTTTGGCTTCCAGCCTACGGTGAGGACATGAATGAGAACGAAATACCGAAGAAATCGAAATTAACTGTGGAATCGAGCATCACCCCAATTACTAAGCCATGGCGCGTCATGGTGTCCGACAACTTCGACTTCATGGACGAGGACGAACCGGCCAGTTGCGCTGGCTTGTATCCGACTTACGAGGAGGCTCTTTGCAGGGCAAAAGAGATCGTTGAAGCCTCCATCAGGAACTCACAGGGATCGACAGCCGATGAAATCTACGACCATTACATGAGCTTCGGAGATGATGCGTTTATCCTTGCTCCGGCAGGAACCAAGCAACCGGAGCCGCTTTTTTCCTCATGGGACTACGCGAAGGAACTCACTGGGATAGTCGCGAAATGACGATCAAATCTGTTGAGAGACGCATCGGATGCCACGTAATGAACGACATCGAAACGAACTGGGAGCGAATGCGTGTGCGATATTTTTCTGCCCGGCTAAAAAAACCGTTGACGAATCGTGGTCTGAAACGTCTTGGAAAACATGAGTAATGAACTGGAATTCGGTAGAGGCTACAAGGAGATCGGCTTGGCAGCCGATGCAAATGCGGAATTTATGAAGGTTCCCGCCTCGGTTTCTGCGTATGACGAGGCACGGGCGGAATTGATGACGCTCGCGGATCAATCCGATATCGCCGAACAAGGCCGCGAGGCAGACGCGGGTTTGAAATTGATCCGATCCGGGAGCCGATTACCGCATTTGATCAACCAAACGGCTCTCCGTCTGCACTTTGCCGGAAGAACTCGCGAGGCTTACGATCTCACGCGGGAAATGACAGAATTCCTCGAATGGGATGCGGCGGATCACTACGGCTTGGCGTGCTACGCTTCCCAGATTGGAGAATGGAAAGAGGCGGCTAAGGAAATGCTCTCCGGGCTGGGGAAAGATGCGGGCAGAATGAGCATCTTCGACCGGATGTTTTCGGACCTTGATTTGGAGCCGTTTTACAGCCATGCCGCAGAGGGGGCGATGGACATCGAAACGGCGTTTGTTCTGGCCGATCCGCTGTTTGGTGCCGCTCGGTCCAAGTTAGCCGGGCGCGAAGTCGAATTTGACGGCATCCTGCTTCGGGAAATGCCGAGGCGGTGGCTGCCATTTTTGAATAATGACCTTGTGTCGGGGTTCTACTCCATTGCCCCGCAGGCCCCGGATCGGATGCAGGGATACATCCGGAAATGGCTCCAATCCGAATATGCCAAGATTGCCGCACTGGCACGGCGAGGCATTGAGCGTGCGAGGGAAATGATCCTGGATACACAGTTGGAATTCGCGACAACAGCCGCGAAGCGAGGCGATTTCTTCGCCGCCCGCTATCACGCGCTTTTTGCCGTGACCCGCAAGCCGGAACGGTTCGCGGAATTCGAAGCCTCACTCAGTCCGCTCGGGATGGAATACTTCTTCGGCGACATTCGGGCTGCCATGAAGGATGATTCGAATTTTCTCAAATTGATCTCATTCATCACACCCTCGATAAAACTGAACCCGCAACAGATGATGGAGGTGCTTGATGACTGCGAGACCGGGAAGGCCACCGTGTTCTGGATGCTCCTGCGGGCGAGTGTCGCCAGAGAATTGGAAGGCCCTGCCGTGGCAAGGGACTGGTATATCGAGGTCATCCGCCGGTGGCCCGACGATCCGGCCCCATTTTTGAATCTCTTGTTGATCTACGAGAATACAAAACAATGGGACACTGCCGGTCTCTTATTGGCCAACGTGCCGCCTGCATTCTGCCACCTGAGCGCGGCAGAGATGCACGCCCGGCGCATCGAATTACGCGAGATCGAGAGCCCGCAGGCATATTCCGGCTACGCCCCGTTTTATGGCCAGCCAGATATCGGAGGCATCGTGAAAAATGAGCCGGCACCGCAGAAATCTTTTCCTGAAAGAATTATGAAGAAACCGAATGACGGATCCCGCTCTCAAAAGTATGAGGAGAAGGCATGAGAGATCAGAGAAAATCAGCGGCAGTCGAAGGCGCCAAAGGAATGCAATCCTACGACATCATCGGCGACATCCACGGGCACGCAGACGAGTTGAACGCCCTCCTCGAAACCCTCGGCTACCGGAATGGCAAGGGAGCCCACTCTCACCCGGAGGGCCGGAAGATCATTTTCCTCGGCGACTACATTGACCGGGGGCCGAAGATCCGGGAGGTTCTGGAGATCGTGTGGGCGATGGTCGATGCCGGGCAGGCGCTGGCAATCCTCGGAAATCACGAGGTGAATGCGATGCGGTTTCACACCATCGGCAGCGACGGCGAATTCCTGCGGCCACACACCGAGGCGAACACAAAGCAGCAGCAGGAGACTGCAAATCAGTTTCCCGACAAGGCAGAATGGGCGGGGTGGATCGAGTGGTTCGCCGGGCTGCCACTGAGTCTGGACCTGGGCGGGCTCCGCGCAGTCCACGCCTGCTGGAACAGCCAGGCGATTGCCGAAATGAACGGAAGCGGCCGACTGGAAGGGGCGACGCTCGAAAAATACAGCCGGAAGGGCACGTCCGGATACGAATCCATCAGCCGGATCATCAACGGCCCGGAGGCGTTGCTCCCGGAGGGATGCGAGCACAGGACAGCGGACGGAAACCTGCGGGCGGAATTTCGCGTGAAATGGTGGCTGGATATCGATGGGCTGAATAGCCGGGAGGCAATCTTCCCGGAGGATCCCAATATCCCCGAACTCCCGCCGCGCAATGTCCCGATGACCGGATACCCGGCCGACGTTCCGCCGACATTCTTCGGCCACTACGCGCAGAAGAAGCCTGCCCCCGCGCCCATCCGCGCCAACCTCGCCTGCCTCGACTACGGGACCGGCAAAGGCGGCTTCCTGTGCGCCTACCGGTGGGATGGGGAATGTGCGATGGATCGGGAGAAATTTGTCACCGCAGCCGAGGAGGACGAGGAATGAAAAGCATTCGGCTTATCCGCCATGCCGAGAGCGCGGCCAATGCCGGGTTGCGGACATCGGATCCGGGTGAAATTCCGCTCACAGAGAATGGCAAAGCAGCGGCAGCACGCGCGGCACTCGAATACGACGGGCATGCCCCGGAGTTGATCGTGGTTTCGCCCTACCTCCGAGCAAGGCAAACGGCAGCCCCCTTCATCACAAGATTCCCGGAGGCGAAGGTGGATGCGACATGGCCGGTGCATGAGTTCACCTACATCAGCCCCGAACGCTGTGTCGGATCAACTTTCGATGAAAGAAAGCCGATGGTCGCAGCCTACTGGGGCGAGGCGTCGCCGGGCTATGTGGACGGTCCGCAATCGGAATCTTTCAAGGGCTTCATCGGACGAGTGACGGATTCCCTCGCCAATTTGCGCGGGCGCAAGGAGGCAAGCATCCTCGTGGTCGGCCACGGGATTTTCATGAGGGCCGCCGAGTTTTACCAGCGTCCAACCGAGGATCCGGCGGACCCGGAATCCATGCGACGGTTCCGCCATTACACCCTGGAATGTCCGGTGCCGAATCTCGGGATCATTGATTTCTCAGGCACCTTTTCCGAAACATCGAAATGAAAACCGAATCCTCAGACTGGAGTTCCGAGAAGGCAGATGCTCCGTTGCGAATCATCGTTGAGGTTGAGGGCCGTGCAGCCCGCGTGCTTCGGGCAATCTCCCATTTGACCGGTCTTCCTGTCGAAAAGGTTGCCGGTAAAGAACTCACTCTTGCCACCGGATACTCGCACAAGGTCGGAGATTTCTTCCCCCATGTCGTGGATGACATTCTCGACAATCCCGACCCGACGACGGTCGAGAGATTTGCCGAGGCACTCCGGGCATTCCGCGATGCCGGGCACATCCAGGGATTTACGGACTACGAGCTCGATCTACTTTCCGAGCAGGCCCGTGGGGAGATTGACGAGGACACGGCAGGACTTCTCCAAAAAGCTGCCGAAATCATGCAGGCGGCGCACTGACTTATGGAATTCCCCGACCCATGGCACCGATACGCGCCCGGAGACTGGCCCAGGCTTGCGAAGGCGATGCGTCGCCTCAACTCCATGCGTCACCGGAAGGGGCTCTCCCTGTTGGACACCCGCCCGCCAATGCTGGCACCGCGCCTGCGGCCGATTGAAGTCAAATACCGCACACCAATATGAGCACAGAACAAAAACCGGAATTGAAGCAGGGATACAAAGTTGAGGTGGACGACAATTTTCACTTTATGGACGAGGACGAGCGGTGGTGTCTAGGGGAGTTCGCCACATACGAGGAAGCCATCGCAGCGGCAAAAAAGATGGTTGACGATTTTTTTGAGGATAGCAAAGGCACTCCTGCGGAAGAGTCCTACGAAGGCTTCACCATGATGGGAGATGATCCTTTCATCGTGGCTTTTGGCGGAGCACCTTGCCCTGAAAACCATTTCTCGGCTTGGGACTATGCGCTTGAAGTGGCAAACCGTGTCGCGACCGAGCGGCCAAACAATCCGGGTGAAGGAAAGGAGTCTGCACGGTGAAAACCCAACTGCGATCCGGGAGGCAGCGAAGAGAGGCGGGCATCACCGAGCCCAGCCGGAGGCCCGCAACTGCCGGGAAAAATCCTTCGGGTAGAGAGTGGGGATCGGAACCTGCAATGCCCCCGCAATCGCGAAAATCTCGACATCGGTCACACTGCGGATCTGGGCCTCAATCTTCGCCAGGGTGCCCCGAGAAAGCGCACAGCCAGCAACCTCACACTTGGCGGCCAATGCCTCCTGCGTCCAGCCTCGCTTGTAGCGAAGTTGCCGGATCGTCACGCCAACGGCATTTTTGGGAAGGGGCTGCTCCATTACGGAGCTTGACTCTATGACCAGCAAGGGACTGAATTGCTCCGTTATAGAGCACGTTTTCCATCGCGGGCATCATCATGCGCCCCCTCCTTCCGAGGCAAATCCGCTTTTGATCCACCCCCCCCAAATGCCCCATCTCAATTATTTTGATGGAAACCAAAAAAATACGCTGACCGGAGCCGGTCTCAAACGTATAGGCCTGATATCATGAAAAAACTCATCCTCATATTGTTGGCTTTCGGTTCGTTCTGTCCCGTGTGTTTTTCCGAATCTTCCTTCATGAAGGAAATGAGCGACTCGCGGGATATGCAGCAACTCGAAAGAGGGATGAAAGACATCGCCACTCAAGTCCGAGTGGCAGGCGAACAGTCTGGATCTTCGACGGGGAATCAGAACTTGATTTGGGCCTCATATCTTACGAATGCAGACAGGTGGGAAAAAGAGTTCCCTGACCAAAGGCCAAAAGAACCGATTCTGCAAAACAAGAAGAGTTCCTACGATTTGAACACGGCGATGATTGACGATTACGCAAGCCGTCTTGACCGATGGGAGGCGCGAATGAAGGCGCGGAAGGCGGAATCCAGTGCATCGGCTGACTCCGATTTCAAGAAAATGGCGGATCGTTCCGCCGGGGATGCCGACAGATGTTTCCCGGCAGCGAAGGATGAAAATAGCCCCCTCAGCAAGAAGGTCTTGGAGTTATATGCAATGCTCAAAGCCACCCAAAGCCCCATTCTTCACGATGCGGATTTGACATTCATCGCCTATTCCATGGCGGCAGCGATGCTTGACATCAAACCCGCCATGCCACGGTAAGGGACGACAAATGTTTAAAAAAGATGAGCTTGGTCACGCCAGGGAAATCATTGATTCCTTGGTTCAGATTTCGCCAGAAGGGCACGCGCAGTGGGATGAAGTTTCTTTTGCGCAAAAGCTGGACCGTCTCTCTGAATTGATTGACGCGCTTCGTTTCGATGCAGGATGTCCTGAGCCCGAGGATTCGCAAACCACATTTCGGCCAAACAGGATTTTCGCAAATGTTGTCTCAAAGACCATTGACTTTGTGGGAAGCGGCACTGTCGAGAGGTCGGATCGAAAAAGAGCGCCTGAACTGATGCTGCCCTTGCTCGATTACCTCTACACTCATCCGGGGAAAGGGGGATCGGTTCTCTCCATCATCCATGCCTTTGTCAGGGAATACCTGCCAAGCTGTCACATGGTTGATTTTCAAAGAACCGCAACCGGCGTGCTCCGAATCGAAACAAATGTTCGCTTTGCGGCTCACGAACTCAGGAAGATCGGTCTGCTCCAGTGCAATCAAACGGTGGCGTTCAAAACATGGAGATTATCCCTGCTCGGGATTCTCGCCGCGTCAAAATTTCCTGCCACCTATACCGATGAGAAATACGACAACTCCGAAAACATTTGGCGGGGAACGCTCATCGCCCGGCTTGATCCGAAAAAGGTTTCTAATCCTTCATCATCCAATCTTGAAGCCCTCTGCAAACTTGCTCCGGTCGACTGGCCTGATAAAAACTCTTTTCTGGATCTTGTAAGGAGTGGCGTTTTTGGCTACCGCGCAATTCTTTCCTCAGAGAACAGGGTCAACCAGATCGTTCGCTGTCGTCTAATTGAGAACTGTCTTTTTGATCTCAATAACGCCGCAGCAGCAGAATATCTCGTCGCGGCATTTGATGGGGTTCCCTCAGAGCAACTCGAATTTTTATGGCGAGCTGGAGACCGTCATGAATAATGACTGGACCTGCCTGACGCCCAACAAAGGATCGGACCCGAAGGAAGAATTCGGGACAACTCCCAACAAGGCGGGAACGCCGGGCGAGGACGAAAGATACGAGGAACTGATGCTGATTCTGTCAGCACGAAGGTCGGACCTGGAAGCCGGTCCTCCGTGGACGGCAAAAGCGTTGAAGGAACGGATAGCGATGCGGGAGGCGAGGGAGATGGCATACCACAAGATCAGCCGGTGGCTAAAACGCCTGGCGACGGAGGATCCGACGATTATCTTCCCCGGCTGACATGAGAGAGGCC
>Ga0247840_10009421_pt1 | contig 12639 bp, 13 predicted proteins | sample LaCruzMarch2015__FD_192404 | JGI IMG/M metagenome (GOLD analysis project Ga0247840, IMG submission 192404) | Freshwater microbial communities from meromictic Lake La Cruz, Castile-La Mancha, Spain - LaCruzMarch2015_17m | ecosystem: Environmental > Aquatic > Freshwater > Lake | place: Spain...
AAGCCTTGAGTGGAGTTCAACCACGCAAACTTTTCTGAGCCGGTCTGGTAGGTTACGACTTCTTTAATTACATTTCGCCCATCCGGAGCGGCTGTCGAGATCCCTGAGGCTTTAACTGAGACCAGGTCACCCCCGTCTGTGGTGAGGACAGCATGGATATGCAAAAGCCCAACGCCGTCACTGCGTAACAGTACATAATCCGTCCCTTCCATCTTTCCTTTTATGGCCGGCCCGCTCACTTCACCGTTGAAGGGGATGTCAATTCTCATTCCACCGGGAACGTTACCTATGACTATGGCAGGTAAAAGTTTTAGCTTCATTTCATACAGCAAATCTCCCGGCATATAAATCCTCCCTATTCTGGATAAAAAAACCGAAGGGTATATTCCCTGTCCGACTTGATTTGCCTTGCCAAAATCTACCTCCCCGCAGCCTTGCTATTTCTGTTGGCGAATTTCGTTTGCAATCCTCTACGTTTACAAGATTATAGATTATGTTCAGTTCTGTCAATACCCCGGCCAATTTTTTCCGGCCTGTATGTTATTGCAGGCACGGATTAGCCCCTTACGCCCTAAATCATTATCATTTAACAGGCATCTCTTTCGCCCGGAGGATTATCTTGCTGACCAAAAAAAACATAACCGATGCACTCGCCGATGTGCTTGTACCCGGCATACAGCGTAACCTGGCGGGCATGAACCTCCTGCAGGGGGTGAAGCTGTCAGGCAATAACCTGGATATCACTGTGGCTTCCACCGCCCTCGACGAAAACGCCCAGGGCTGGATACGCGAAAAATGTGCCGGCGTTGTGAAAGACCTGGACGGCAGCCTGCAGACCGCGATCACCTTTATTGACAAAAGGCCGCCTGAGATAAACCGCGTTAAAAATGTGATAGCCGTGATGAGCGGCAAGGGCGGCGTGGGCAAGTCGCTGGTCACCGCCCTGACCGCCATGCTGCTGAGGTCACGCGGGTTCAGCGTGGGGATACTCGACGCAGATATAACCGGTCCCAGCATCCCCCGGATGTTCGGCATTACGGCCCGCCCGCGCGGCAGCCAGAGCGGCATATTGCCCGTGCTGTCCGCCACGGGCATCGAGATCGTCTCGATCAACCTCTTCCTGCCCGAGGAGGAAGACGCGGTGATCTGGAGGGGGCCGCTCATCGGCAGGGCAATTACACAGTTCTGGGAGGATGTCCTGTGGGGCAACCTGGATTACATGGTGGTCGACCTCCCACCGGGCACGGCCGATGCCCCCCTGACAGCGCTGCAGGTGCTGCCGGTCAACGGCATCATAGTCGTCTTCACACCGCAGGACCTGACAACCATGATAGTTAAAAAGGCCATTAAGATGGCCGCCCAGATGGATAAAAAGGTGTTGGGTGTGGTCGAGAACATGAGCTACCTGTACGTGCCTGAACTCAAGAAAAATATTGACATCTTCGGCAGGAGCCGCGGCGATGAGATGGCAAAAGCGGCCGGGGCGCCCCTGCTGGCCAGGATTCCCATAGACCCACAGCTTGCCGCCCTCTGCGACCAGGGGCATATCGAAAGGTACAGCGCCGAAGCATTGAAATCCCTGGGCGAGGGGCTGCTTAAAGTCTTGCCGGGCAATGCCTGATACTTCCCTTTGCCTTGATTTTATACGTCTGAAAATATATACTTCTAAGCGGTTTCACAAAACCGGTAGGCGTCATTCTCATGTTTTTACCGCTTTGCGGTATTATGCCCGGAGGATACTATGACATTTGACCCGTTTGAAGAGCAGGAAGAAGAGCTCGAGATCTCGATGGACCTCGAGATGATACGCGACGACCTGGTGGCCGAACTCAAAGCTATAAACGAGTATGAGGCACAGGTTGAGATGATCGACAATGAAGATGCTGCGGACACCATTGAGCAGATACTCGAGGATAAAAAAGGTCATGCGGCCAGGCTGATAAAGCTGCTGAGAATGCTTGACCCGGTCCAGGCTGAAAAATTGAATAACGAGTTAAGGTAGAGAGAAAATGGCACATAAACCAAAGCTGAAAGGCACAAAAAAGAACCGCGGCAAGACCAAGAGCAGCAAGCGCAACATAGTTAAAAAGATCACTGCATAGTTTTCAGTGGAGACTCCGGCTTGAAGGTACTGGTTATCGGGAACGGGGCACGCGAGCATGCCCTGGTATGGAAAATTGCCCGGAGCCCCCGCGTCGATGGCATATACGCCCTGCCGGGAAATGCCGGCACAGGTGTTTTAGCCAAAAACCTGGATATGCCTTTAGACGATATCCCTTCCATAGTCAGTAAGGCCCGGGAGCTCGGCATCGGGCTGGCGGTGGTGGGCCCTGAAGCCCCCCTGGCGGCAGGCATTTCAGACCTCTTCAACCAGGCCGGCATAGCCGTTTTCGGCCCTTCCAAAGCTGCCGCGCGCCTTGAATCCAGCAAATCCTTCGCCCGCGACGTCATGCAAAAAAACAACGTGCCGTGCGCCGCCGGCAGCACCTTTACCAGTTACAGCGAGGCCAGGAAGTATATCGAGGGCAGTGAGCTCCCCATAGTAGTCAAGGCCGACGGACTGGCTGCAGGCAAGGGAGTGACCGTGGCAATGACTTATGATGAAGCGCTGGGTGCGCTCCATTCGATAATGCAGGACAGGGCATTCGGGGCGGCCGGTGACAGGGTGGTTATCGAGGAATGCCTGATCGGCAAAGAGGTGAGCCTGCTGGCCTTCAGCGACGGTGTCGGCGTGGTACCAATGGTCCCGGCCTGCGATTACAAAAGGGTATCCGACGGCGACCAGGGTCCCAATACGGGCGGCATGGGCAGCTACAGCCCACCCGGCTTTTTCGACCGGGAAACGACCGGGCAGGTGGTGGAAACGATTATTAAACCTATCATCGCCGCCATGGCCAAAGAAGGGTCCCCCTACAAGGGCGTGCTCTATACGGGACTGATCATGACGCGGCAGGGCCCCAAGGTGCTGGAGTTTAATGCACGCTTCGGCGACCCGGAAACTCAGGTGATATTGCCCAGGCTTGAGTCCGACCTGGTGGAGATCATGCTGTCAGTAGTAGAAGGAAAGCTCGGCCAGGCGAAAATAGCCTGGAGCAGCGATGCCTGCGCAGGCGTGGTCATGTCGTCGGGCGGGTACCCGGGGGAATACCGCACGGGTTTCCCCATCACCATTTCCGACAGGCTGGAAAAGGATGTCAATGTGTTTTTCGCGGGCGCCGCAAAGCGCGGGGACGGCAGCATCGTCACCAGCGGCGGACGCGTCCTGACGGTAACAGCCACGGGCCGCACTATGAAGGAGGCAAGTGATAAGGTTTACCGCAATATGCCATATATCAATTTTGAGGGCTGCCACTTCCGCAGGGACATTGCAGCAAGGGAGGTGACTTGATGGCGCTGGTCGGCATCGTGATCGGGAGCAAGACTGATGAACAGTTCATCCAGCCTGCCCTCGACATATTCAAAGATTTCAAGATAGAGTACGAAATAGACATACTGTCGGCGCACCGCAAGCCGGACAAGGTGCGCCAGTATGCCCTTGAAGCAGCCTCCAAGGGCTACGAGGTCATAATCGCCGCTGCAGGCAGCGCTGCCCACCTGCCCGGGGTCATCGCCTCCTGGACCACCCTGCCGGTGATAGGGGTGCCGCTGCCCACCAGCGATTTAAAGGGCGTGGACTCGCTTTACTCCATCGTGCAAATGCCCGGCGGCGTGCCGGTTGCCTGCACCGGCATAGGCACGGCCGGTGTCAAGAACGCAGCGCTGCTGGCAGCCCAGGTCCTGGGCATAAAATACAGCGAGATCAGGAAGTCTTTTGCAGAATACAAGCGCGGACTGGCTGAGGCGTAAGGACAGGTAGATATGATTGAACGCTATTCACGGCTGAAGATGAAAAAAATCTGGTCGGACAAAAACAAGTTCGACAAGTGGCTGCAGGTCGAGATCGCCGTCTGCGAGGCCTGGGCCGATGCCGGCCGCATACCCAAATCAGCCCTGCCGAACATACGCAAGGCCAGGGTTGACTTCGACCGCATGGGGGAGATACTCAAGGTGACCCACCACGACGTGACCGCCTTCCTCAACGCCGTGGGAGAAACGGTGGGCGAGGATTCACGCTATATCCACCTCGGCCTGACTTCTTCGGATATCATGGACACCGCACAGGCCCTGCAGCTGCGCGAGGCCGTCGACCTGCTGCTCGAGGACGTGGATGCGCTGATCAAAGTGCTAGAGGACAGGGCCGTGGCCAACAAGGACACCATCATGATCGGGCGGACGCACGGGGTGCACGCCGAGCCCATCACGTTCGGGCTCAAGATGGCCCTGTGGGCGCAGGAGATGAAGCGCAATTATGCCCGGCTGGAAGAGGCTAAAATTTGTATCAGCGTGGGCAAGATATCCGGGGCGGTGGGCACATATGCCACGGTATCGCCCGATATCGAGGCCAAAGCCTGTGCATCGCTCGGGTTGGCCTCTGCGCCAATCTCAAACCAGGTGATCCAGCGGGACCGCCACGCACAGTTTGTAACCACGCTTGCCATTACGGCCGGCTCGCTCGACAAGTTTGCCACCGAGATCAGGGCCCTGCAGAGGACCGAGATCCTGGAGGCAGAGGAACCTTTTTCACAGGGGCAGACGGGCTCATCCGCCATGCCGCACAAGCGCAACCCCGAGCTTTGCGAGAGGGTGTGCGGGCTTGCACGTTTGATCAGGGGCCATTCCGTCACCGCGCTGGAGAATATGGCGCTCTGGCATGAGCGCGATATCAGCCATTCATCCAACGAGCGCGTTATCCTGCCGGACGCCTGCCTTGCACTCGACTATATTTTAAGCATATTCACCGGCGTTATGAAGGGCCTGCAGGTATACCCCGATAACATGAAGCGCAACCTCGAGATAACGCAGGGATTGGTATTTTCGCAGAATGTCATGCTGGCGCTGGTAAACAAGGGGCTCAGCCGGCAGAAAGCCTACGAACTTACCCAGCGCAATGCCATGCAGGCCTGGAAAAGCAGGACGCCCTTCCTGAAATTGCTGAAGTCAGACCCCGATGTCTCGGAACACCTCAATGCCAGGGAACTCGACACGTTGTTCGATTACCGGCGCTTCCTCAAGCACACGGACGCGGTGTTTGAGCGCCTGGGCCTGATAAAGAAAACCCGTAAGTCACAGATTAAGAAATAGGAGCCGCGACTTGGACACTTTATTGGACAGCTCATTAAAGCTCCCCGTATACGGGAAGGGCAAGGTCAGGGACACCTACAAGGTAGGGGACAGGCTCCTGATGCTGGCCACCGACCGCATATCCGCATTCGATTTCGTACTGCCCAACAGCATACCCGACAAGGGGATAGTGCTCAACCAGATCTCTGCTTTCTGGTTCGCAAAAACCTATCACCTGGTGCACAACCACATGGTCGAGTCTGTTGAAAGCCGCAGGGCGCTGATCAAGTATTCCCCCTGGAAAAAACCCCTGCCAGAAATGCTGCTGGGCCGCTCCATGATCGTTTTAAAGGCGGAGCGTGTGCCGGTGGAGTGCGTCGTCCGCGGCTACCTGGCGGGTTCGGCCTGGGCGGAGTACAGGAAAAAGGGGACGATCAACGGGCGCAAGGCGCCCAGGGGGTTGGTAGAGAGCCAGGAATTGGCGGAGCCTATTTTCACACCCACCACCAAGGCGGATACCGGCCATGACCTTCCCATGTCTGCCAGGGAACTGGCCAAACTGGTGGGTGAAAGGACCGCCCGCAAGCTGGAAGAAAAGAGCCTGGCGCTTTACAATTTCGCACGCTCATATGCCATTGAGCGCGGCATCATCATAGCGGACACCAAGTTCGAATTCGGTTTCCACGACAGGGAACTGATCCTGATCGATGAGGCGCTTACGCCCGATTCGAGCAGGTTCTGGGACTCCGGCCAGTATGAGCCGGGACAATCCCAGCCGAGCTACGATAAACAGCCGGTCAGGGACTGGCTGATCGCCTCCGGGTGGAACCAGAAGGCGCCTGTGCCGACGCTGCCGGCAAACGTGGTCAAGGCGACGGCAGAGCGTTACCGCGAGGCTTACACACTGCTGACCGGGAGGAAGTTTAAAAATGTATTTATCTAAAGTCTATATTACGCTCAAGCCCACTGTGAACGATCCGCAGGGCCTGACCATCAAGGGTGCCCTGCACACGCTCGGTTTCGGCAACGTAGAGGAGGTCAGGGCGGGCAAATACATCGAGATAAAGATTGCGGCTGCCGACCTTGAGAAGGCGCGGGCCGAGTCGCAGGAAATGTGTAAAAAACTGCTGGCCAACCCGGTCATCGAGAACTTCCGTTTCGACCTGGAAGAGATCAGCCCGGCCTGAGCTTCAGGGCACGGAGTACGTTATCTTCAATACCGCCCCGTCCAGGCATATCATGTCGGCCTTGCTGTCCCAGTTGGTCGAGGTAAAGAAACCCAGCCTGAACTGGCACCTTCCCTGGGCAGTGGACAACAGCTTCTGCACCATGTTTTCCCCGCGGTCGTCCAGGGTCACGTCTACGGCCAGCGGGCCCTGCAAATCAATCAGCTTGACGCTCCCCACCATGGGCGCCGTGGCCTCGTAGGCTACCCTGCCCAGGCTGCCTGCCAAACCGTACTGGTACTGGTATATCTCCAGTGCCCCCATGTTGCCCCAGCTGGCGTTGCTGTAGGTGGGGTTGCCGATAACCGTGTATCCAGTGAGATCGAGCACCGCCTGTTTTACCACCGCGGTGGGGGGCAGCGTTGTCAGGTCAAAGCTCAGGAACGCCCGGCTGGCCTGGTTCTGCGGGTTGTCCCCCGCGCATACCTCGTTTGAACGGGCATAATTCGCGCCGCTTTTAACCAGCGACCCGCTCTCGTTTGCCACTATATTCAGTATGGCGGTCCTCTCCCCGGACTGCTGCACAGGCATGCTGCCCACGACTGCCACGGTTACAGCTGCCGTGGTGCTGCCGGATTGATTGACCGCTGTCAGGGTATAAGTCGTGGTCGCTGACGGCACGATGGATGTAGTGCCATTGAGGGGAACGGGGCCGATGCCGTTGTCGATATTGACAGCCTGCGCACCCGTGACAACCCAGCCCAACACAGCATTCTGACCGGCGGAAATCACGGCGGGGTTGACCGCAAAAGTCGTCACGACAGGCTGCCCTGCCACGGGTGCCGCCGGGTTGACCGGCACAGGCACGTAGATGCACCCTGTTAGCAACATGGCGAAGAGCAATACAGGTAACAGCAAATTTTTCATGGTATAGCCTCCCGGGGTAACATTTTGTGTGTCACAAGAGATAACGGGCAAATACCCATAAAGTTTAGCCGCCGCGCTGCCGGCCTGACCCTACTGCGGGAGCACGTAGCGGACGATCAACTTGGCATTGCCTGCGCTGATATCCAGGTAATTGGCGCTGCTTTCGCCGGTGTAGGACCCCTGGTACCTCTGGTTGGTGTAGTCAGCACGGCTGTAGTAATAGTACTTCTCAAACTGCAGGCGCAGCTGGTAGCGGTCGCTGCCGGCATCAAGTTGCTTCTGCAACGTGGAGACGAAATCGGGCGAGGTAAAGGGTGTGCTGGGCATCATGGTGGCCACGAAATTGTAATTCCAGCAGTAAACATAGCCTGCAGGCACTATAACCATGTAGTCGGATGGTTTTAATAATACCCCGTACTGCTGGTTATAAATATTCAGCGAGCCCTGGAAGGGGAAGGGCGAATTGACAACTACGGTCTTGGAAACATCAAGGGCCACGCTCTTGATAATGGCGTTGCGCGGGATGGAGGATATGTCGAAGCTCAAAAAGCCCTGCATCGGTATCTGCATCTCGTTCTGCCCCACCAGGACGGGGTCGAGAACAACTTTATCTTTCCTGACCGTGCCGTCCTCTGCCGCAACCGAGTATAGGGTGGTGGTGTATACGTACAGCGGGGTCACGATGATCTCGGTGCTGGCCGTTAGTATCCCATCGTCATTCCTGGCAAAGATGGTGTAGATTGTATCCCTCCTGGGCTGAACAGTACGGCTGCCGGACATGGACACATCGCCTATGTCGGGGTCTATGCGCACGCTGCCGTACCCGCTTACGTCCCAGGTCAAGGTGGACCATTCACCGTCGTTTATCACGGGGGGCGTAGCTGTAAAAACCCTCACCGACAGCCTCTCCGCTGCGCCGGGTATGACCACGTTGACATTCGTGCCAACCTCGTCGGACCAGTTGCCGTAATTGTCCTGCGCCTTGAACCAGATGGTGTGCTGGCCGGCGCTGAGCTGATCGGTCTCAAAAGAGGAAAGCTGGCTCAGGTTTCCGTTTATGCTGGAACGCCAGTTGTAACCCACGACCTGGCCGGTGGACGAGATCGCGTGCCCTGTAAACGATACCTTTTCGCCCGTGAAAACCTTGGGTGATGATACGGAATCGATATAAGCAAGGGGGGCCAATTTGGTATTTACCACCGGTCTCACACATCCCGTGACCAGTACAGCCAGTACCAGGATGGCTATAGCCGCCTTTCTCAAATTGACACCTCCGTGCGCGTGGTATTTCTCACAATCTAACATTGTATCCGTGGCTTGTCAATATATCTATTTATATCCCGGCCCTGACATGCTGCATGACCGTGGTCATGCTTTCCCCGGCTTTGCCATCGATGCGCACGGCCGCGATCGGATCCAGGGCGGTGGGGCCGATATTGATGATAACGATTTTGGCCCCGTTGTTATACGCATATTCCGGTATGCTTGAGGCAGGGTACACCACCAGTGTCGAGCCTATTACTATGCACAGGTCGCAATTGTTGGCCCTGCGGGAAGCCTCGCTCAGCACAGCCTGCGGCAGCATTTCTCCGAAATATACGGCGTCGGGCTTGAGGATGCCCCTGCAGGCCTCGCACTCCGGCAATTCCTCAACGGCAAGGCGCGCCAGTATCTCCGCCATGGGATAGCGCCTGCGGCAACCCAGGCAGCGCGCGTACTGCATGTTGCCGTGCAGCTCGAATACCTTCTCATCCGGTACACCCGCCATCTGGTGCAGGTTGTCGATGTTTTGCGTCACAACGCAGTCAAGCTTGCCCAGCTTATCCATCTCGGCCACAGCGTAATGGGCTGCGTTCGGCTGCACATCCTTGACCAGCCCACCTTCAGACAGCATCTTCCACTGCATCTTCCTCACCTCCGGCCGTGCCACGAACCTCTGGATGGTGAAATCCTCGGGGTCCATCCTGGTCCAGATGCCGTCCTCGCCACGGAAATCCGGTATGCCGGACTCGGTGCTGATGCCGGCCCCGCTGAAAACCACGCACTTTTTCGAATTCAGGATAAGCCCGGCAACCTGTTCGGCCAGCTGCCCGATTTCCTTGCTTTCCATTTTTCAAACCCCCGTGGTATCGCTCTTTCCCGGTATGGTTACGCTCACCAATTATACATGCTTTGCCCTCTCTGATATATTGGTATGGCTTTACCATGCCCGACATCGTCAACTATCTGAAAAACAACCTGGCCACCGGCTTCATCGGCAGAGAGCTGCATTACCTGCCCGTTGCTTCCTCCACGCAGGACGTGGCCCGGGACCTGGCCGAGAAGGGTGCGCCCGAGGGCACCGCCGTCATAGCAGGCAGGCAGCAGTCAGGCCGCGGCAGGCTGGGCAGGACGTGGCTTTCCCCCGAGGGCGGGCTGGCAACATCGGTGGTCCTGCGCCCGGCAATGCCGGCCGTCCACCTCCTGCCGGCCATCTCGGCACTGGCAGTCTTGCGCACAGTCAGGGGGCTGGGAATCGGGGCCGGCATCAAGTGGCCCAATGACGTCCTCATCAACGGCCGCAAGGTTTGCGGCATATTGATCGAACACGGGCTGGCCGGCGGTATTGTCAGCTACAGCATCATAGGCATCGGTATCAATATAAATTTCGACACCGGTTTGTATCCCGAGATAGCAGGCTTTGCCACCAGCCTCTCGCTGCAGTTGGGATATGAACTGCCGGTTGGCCGGGTGGCGTTGAGCGTGTACACGGAACTGGAGGCACTCTACCTGCAGGCTGAAAAACCGGCTGCAATCATCAGTGAATGGGCTGCTAGCATGGACACCCTGGGTCGGCGCGTGAAGGTCCAATCGGGCAACAGCACCGTCGAGGGCGTGGCCGAAACCATCAGCGGGTCGGGCCACCTGTTACTGCGCATGGACGACGGATCTTTGCAGGAGATACTGGCGGGCGACGTATCGCCCATGCCCGGCAGCGGTCAATAATAAGGGCGGCCTCGCGGCCGCCCTTATTTCATAATCGCGTTTGCCTATCAGGCGCCCAGCTTTTTCTGGTCACTGTCCCGATTTTGCATAAAGAGGGGTTGGATCAGGTCTATGGGCAGGGGGAAGACTACCGTATTGGTCCGGTCTGAAGATATGGCCACCAGCGTCTGGAGGTAGCGCAACTGCAAAGCCATCGGCTCTTTGGAGATTATGCGGGCAGCTTCAGCCAGCTTCTCAGCAGCCTGCGCCTCGCCCTCTGCGGCGATGATCTTGGCCCGCCTGCCCCTCTCGGCTTCAGCCTGTGCAGCCATGATTTTCTGCATGTTGTCGGGCAGTACGACGTCGCGCACCTCGACCATGCTGACCTTGATGCCCCACGGCTCGGTCCCTTCGTCGATCATGGACTGGAGCTTGGCATTGACCTTGTCCCTGTGTCCCAGAAGCTCTTCAAGGTCGCTCTGCCCCACCACGTTTCGCAAAGTGGTCTGGCAAAGCAGTGAGGTTGCCCTGATGTACTGCTCTACGTTGAGCACTGCTGATTCGGGCTTCATGACGCGGAAATACACCACGGCGTCTACCTTGACCGTCACCGTGTCCATGGTGATGCACTCCTGCTGCGGCACGTCCATGGTCACCACCCGCAGTTCCACCTTCACCATGCGCTCGATAAAGGGGATGAGCAGGATGAGGCCGGGGCCCCTCACCCCCACGTACCTGCCCAGGCGGAAAACCACGCCCCTTTCATACTCGTTGACTATCCTGATAGCTGCAAAAAGCATTATCAGGACAAAAATTGCCAGAACTATCAATCCCGCAAACTGCATGGATGCCTCCTTATTTATTCTTGGTTACGATTAATTTTAGGTTATCAACCTTCTGTATAAACACTTTTTCACCGGGCTGCGCCTGGCCCTCGCGCAGTTCAGCCTTCCACAATTCCCCCTCCACCATCACCATGCCCGTGGGGTTGAGCGCAATTTTAACCTCGGCCACCTGGCCGATCATGCCCTCCCTTCCGGTGGTCACCTTCCTTTTTTGCCCCCTGACAGCGGCCCAGACCAGGAAGGCCACGAAGCCGGCCAGGAAAACAGCAACGAACACGATGAGGATTTTATCGAACTGCATTGATGCCTCGCTTTCACTGAAAAGGATGAGTGAGCCTGTTACCAGGGATATTACTGCACCCGTTGTCAGTATACCATAGGCAGGTACAAATATCTCAGTTACGAAGAGGCCGAAGGCCAGCAAAATGAGCAGCAGCCCCGCCCAGTAGGCGTTCAGCACGCCCAGCGAATAGAATGCCAGGAAAAGGCATATGCCCCCGATCACGCCGGGAAAGATCAGCCCGGGGTTGGATACCTCGGTGATCAGCCCGATGGAAGCCAGTGTCAGCAATATGTATGCCATGTTGGGATGGCTGATTATCTGCAGTATCCTCTCCGCCAGCGTCATATTGCTTGTGCTTACATCTGCCCCCCCGGTATCAATGGTGACCTCGCTGCCGTCCGCCAGCGTCACCCTGCGCCCGTTGATCTGCTTGATGACGCTGTCCAAATCGTCGGCCTGGAAATCCACCAATTTTACCTCAACCGCTTCCGAAGCAGTGAACGACTTGCTCTCCCGCACGGCGGCCTCGACCAGGGAGGGGTCACGCCCGCGCTTTTCGGCTATGCTCTCAATCCAGGCGGCCGAGTATTCCGTGGCCTTCTTCTGAACGTCCTCGGGCATGTCCTCCCCAACGCTCACCGGGTGGGCGGCCCCTATGCTGGTGGCCGGCGCCATGGCAGAGAGGTGCGCTGAAACGGTGATAAAGGTGCCCGCCGAAGCGGCCCAGGCGCCGTGCGGTGATACGTATACCACCACCGGCACCCTGGCGTTCATGATACGCTTGACTATACGTTCGGTGGAATCCAGCAAACCGCCTGGGGTGTCCAGTGTAATGATGCAGACAACATCACCGCTGTCCTCCGCCTCGGCTATGCCGCGGCTGATATAGTCGGCAACCACGGGCACAATGTTGCCCTTGACCTCCAGGACGTGTACTTTTCCCGTGTCATTGGCAGTGCTGCAGCCGGCAATGGACAGCGCCAGGCCCGCCAGGAATGCCGAGACATAGATAACTCGAAAGACCGTCCTCAGGTTCATGTTTATATTGTATACCAGAAGCGGCAGGAAGACAGTAATTGAAGCTGCTATACCATTAGTGTAGAATTATCCAGCTTTGTGAGGAAATGAACGCTATGGAAAGTCAAAGATGTAAAGGCGCCCGCGACCTGCTGCCGGATGACATGGAGCGTTTCCGGCAGGTTGAGGACGCCTTCCGCAACTCGTGCTTGAACTGGGGCTACCGCGAGATCAGGACGCCCACGCTGGAATACATACACCTCTTCACCGCGGCGGG
>Ga0247840_10009424_pt1 | contig 12637 bp, 10 predicted proteins | sample LaCruzMarch2015__FD_192404 | JGI IMG/M metagenome (GOLD analysis project Ga0247840, IMG submission 192404) | Freshwater microbial communities from meromictic Lake La Cruz, Castile-La Mancha, Spain - LaCruzMarch2015_17m | ecosystem: Environmental > Aquatic > Freshwater > Lake | place: Spain...
TTTCCATCAGAACGATTTCCGGTTCCCTGCCTTGTAATGAAAGTTCTGCAATTTCAGTAAGACAAATTTCTCCACTCATGGCCGAACCCCGCACTTCATAACCGAATTGCTGAAGTTGTGATTTTAAACTGGCGGAAATAAGTAATTCGTCTTCAACAATATAAATACTGATGGGCTTCATAAAATATAGGTGTTTTTTTCATATTGGTCTCCGGAAATCAATTATTTTGAAGAGGAACTGATCATTTTAAGCATGTTTATCTCTTGTTCCTCAAGTAATCTCCAGTGGCCTCGTGGCAAATTCTTCTTAGTCAAACCAGCATAATAAACACGGTCAAGTCGCACAACTTTGTATTCAAAATGCTCAAAAATACGCCTTACTATTCTGTTCTGACCTGAATGCAGTTCAAGTCCAATCTGTTTTTTATCCTTTCCATCACCAATATATTCAATGCTGTCGACTGTTATCATTTCATCATCAAGTTTAAAGCCTTCCTGAATTTTTACAAAATCTACCCTGGAAAGGTTTTTATCGATTTCTACATGATAGATTTTCTTAATTCCGTATCTGGGATGTGTCAGTTTCTTTGCAATCATCCCATCGTTGGTAAAAAGCAGTAAACCGGTAGTATTCCGGTCAAGTCGGCCAACCGGGTATACTCGCTCCTTACAGGCGCCCGCGACAAGAGTCATTACTGTTTTTCTTTTTTCAGGGTCATCAACTGTAGTGATATATCCTTTGGGTTTATTCAACAATATATATCTTGGCTTTTCACGGTTGATGGTTTGATCTCCATATTGGATTTTGTCACCCGGGCCAACTTTTGTTCCAAGTTCTGTTACAATCTGACCATTTACCGAGACGGCACCTGCTTCAATTAGTTTATCCGCTTCCCGGCGTGAGCAAATCCCCGAATTGGCTATGTATTTATTTAGCCTCATCATGTCAGAGTCTCCAATCTTTTCGCCACGCCTGATAACCTTTTTTGGTTTGCTTGTTCTATCCGGAAGGTTTGATCTGTCAAGTTTAATCGCTCGTTCAGGCCTAACAGCTTTTTCAGGTTTTCCAGGTCGTACAATATTGAAAGGCTTTCCTGACCGTTCAGTTCTTTTCGATCTGCTTTTATCGTCTGGTGTCCTGCCCTTTTCAGGCCTGGCTAAACTTTCTGATTTACCTTGTCTGTCAGTTCTTCCCGTTCCATCTGGCCTTTTTTGTCTTTCTGTCTTCATCTAATCCTCCTCTTTTTCATATGGGGGCTTAATCTTTACACCATCATAACGGGTTTCAACCCCCTGTTTATAAGTAATGATCATAAAAAGCGTTCCATCAAAATTAAATTTATACCATTCACCCTCCTTTTTCCCCATAACATAGGATCCTTCATCCTTTAACTTTCCATTTTCCCAGTAATAGGAATGTTTGCCATCGGGATTGTCTTCAATAAAATTACCTTTAAAATAACACAGGCTATCTGTCTTTTCATTGGCACTGTTAATGTAAAAATTATACCACATTCCGTTTCTTAGTCCGTCAAGGTAGGTTCCCCGAATGAATGAGTCTCCTATTATCTCATACCAGTAACCATCTTCGTTACCGTTTACAAATTCGCCCTCTTCAATTACCTTTCCTGTCTCATCCCACTCAGTTGAAAGACCATCTTTCAACCCATTTCGGTAACGTTCCTCTTTGAGTAATTTTCCGCTTTCAAAATACCACTTCCAAAGTCCCTCAGGTTTTCCAAACTTACTGAATCTGCCAATTTGTTCAATCTTTCCATTTGTATGATAATATTTCCATTCACCGATTTGCTTGCCATTATCATAATTCCCTTCCGCCTTAAGCGATCCATCAGGATAATAATCCTTCCAGAATCCATCACGGTTGCCATCTTCTTTTACTATACCCTCTCCGATAATCAAACCATTTTTGTAAAGATAGGCTTTTTCAATATTGCCTTCAGCTGTATATTCCCTTTTAACTCCCTCCGGAATTCCATTCCGGAACATTGCACTTATCTTGATTTTTCCATCCGGATAGTATTCATTCTGAACTTCAAGCTTTTGAATTTCTTCGGCTTCAGGTTGTATTACATCATCAACATATTTTGATATTCTCAACAAATCACCATTTTCAGTGTATTCTTTGAGATAACCGTTTTTTAGATCATCCCGATAGGTAATCTCAGTTCTGAGACTACCTTTTTCGTAGAAAGTAAACCAGCGACCCTGTTTTTTACCCAGACCATCTTTCCTGTTGATTCTCAGCCTGTCGACAATAAAACCCTTTTTATATTCAGTTAAGGTAATGATGGTACCATCAGGTGCATATTCTTTGCCAAATCCCTGCTCCAGACCTTTTATAAATGGAATTTCCTGTTTGATTTTTCCATCTGTGTAATAATATCTGGTATATCCCTCTTTAACATCGTTTTGGAAATTTTCCTTAACCGTCTCCTTGTCGAGATAAGTGATTTTCAATCCATCCTTTTTACCGGATTTGTAATAAATTTCAAGCAACAATTTTCCTTCCGGATTATAAAACTTCCACAAACTATCCAGTTCAAAATTTTTACGGTTTCCTTCCGACTTAATTTCTCCTTTTTCGCTGTATGATTTCCAGTAACCATCAGGCTGACCATTTCTCAATGTTCCTTCACTGGATATTTTTCCATTAGGGTAATAAAATTTAACATATCCGTTTTTCTGAAGCGTATCCTGAGCACAGATTGTATCAGCAACTAACAATAATAAAAAAATTATAAAAAACTCAAAATGAATTGTATGGATAGATACCTTCATAAAAATTGTAATGCTTTACTATTCCGATAATTTCAACATGCGCAAGATAGGTTTCTTTGCTTTCTCAATTACACTTTTTGACAATTTTAATTCAGGACTCTCATTATAAAGACAACTATACAATTTTTCCAATGTGTTCATCTTCATATATGGACAATCGTTGCACGAACAGGTTTCATCAGTTGGAACAATAATAAACTGCTTATTTGGATTTTCTTTCATCATCTGGTGAATAATGCCTGTTTCGGTGGCAACAATAAACTGATTTGCTTCACTTTTCATTGTATAATTTAGCAATCCAGTTGTAGATCCAACATAATCAGCCAGTTCTAGAATTATTGCTTTACACTCCGGGTGGGCAATCAACTTTGCAGTTGGATAGTCGGATTTTAATTTTAAAACTGATTCTATTTTAATAATATCATGAACTTCACAACTGCCATTCCACAAAATCATTTGACGGCCGGTCATTGTATTGATGTAAGCTCCGAGATTTTTGTCAGGAGCAAAAATAATTTTCTGATTCTTACTAAATGAATTTACAATTTTCATCGCATTACTCGAGGTACAAATTACGTCCGACATGGTTTTGATCTTAGCCGAACAATTTATATAAGAAATGACTATATGATCAGGATGTCTTCTTTTAAAATCCCTGAATTTTTCAGGAGGGCACGAATCCGCTAATGAACATCCGGCATTTAAATCGGGAATCAGTACCTTTTTTGATGGATTTAGTATTTTTGCGGTTTCAGCCATAAAATGAACACCTGCAAAAACAATAATATCTGCTTTCGCCGCTAATGCATGTTGAGCTAAGCCAAGACTATCTCCAACATAATCAGCTAGATCCTGAATTTCAGGAATTTGGTAATAGTGTGCTAATATTATTGCATTTTTTTCATTTTTAAGAACTTTTATCTTATCACTTAATGATTCTGATAACTTTGTCGTCATGTGTTAATGTTTTATTTTCATAACCATTCACATAGAATACCCATAATATCATTCATGAAGTTTAATGGAGATTATGTAGGTTATACTATTAATAATAAAGTATTATTTTTTTATGTTTATTATAATGGTTGTTAGTTTGGTTAATTAGTTTTATCCTGAAAATTTTGATTTTAAAGTTTTTATGTTTGATTAACAACTTATTAACATTATATATTTTATATTACATTATTAATCAATATTTTATCAAATTTCATAGATTTTGTTACTGGTTTGAATTGTTTAAAAAAGAGATGTATTTTAATTTTTCTTTTTGTTAAAAGATTCTTAAAAATTGAAGTTACAAGGACTATTTTGTTATTTAAGCAGATCAATTTGCAACAATCTTGACTTTTTATAAATATTTAGGCACAAAATTAATCAGTTGTGAACATATCAGTGTTAAAAATTTAAAAATTTGATACAGAGAATATTATTTGGATGTCAATTTTCTTTTTCATTCATAATGATTCGTTTATAATTATCTTTGTGAAATAAAGTATTAACAATGGCAGAAAGTATCTTGGATATTGCTATCGGAAGTGATCATGCCGGTTTTTTAACTAAGGAGTTTGTCAAACGAACCCTGGTTGAAAAGGGATATATTGTCCGTGACTTTGGTACCTATTCAGAAGAGAGTATGGATTACCCTGATTCAGCTCATCCTTTGTCGAAAGCCGTACAGGAGGGTTATTATCATTATGGCATTCTGATATGCGGAAGCGCCAATGGAATGGCTATAGTAGCTAATAAATACAAGGGAATAAGAGCTGCCATATGCTGGAATGATCAGGTTACTGAATTAGCCAGAAAACATAATAATGCAAATATAATTGCCCTTCCTGCCAGGTTTATAAGTGAGGAAGAAGCCGCAAAATTATCAATGTTGTTTATTACGACAAATTTTGAAGGAGGCAGACATGTAAGAAGAGTTGAAAAAATTGAAAATGTTTTGTAACTAATTTAGGATGAATTCCATATATCAAAAATTTCTCGAAGAGGCTGAAAAAAAATCTTTTGATCCTGAACATCGTAAGCGATTGAACCACAATATCAGGCGCTATGATGAACAAGTTGAAAAAGGTAAAAGTCAGTATCAAAACCTTGAGTTAGCAAAACGCCGGGCAGCAAATTTAAAGCACAAGATAATTAACAACCTTGATAAATATCTTGTTGAATTTGAAAATAATTTCAGTAAGCGAGGCGGAAAAGTGATTTGGGCTCCCACTGAGAAGGATGCCCAACGTGAGATCATGCACATTATTAAAAAGGCCAAAGCCAAAGTAATTGTGAAGCAAAAAACAATGGTTTCTGAAGAGGTTGAGCTAAATGAATTATTTGAAAAAAATAAAAGGGAAGTATTTGAAACTGATCTGGGAGAGTATATTGTTCAATTGGCTGGGGAGAAGCCGTATCATATTCTTACTCCTGCCATGCATAAATCAAAAGAGGACGTTGCAGCGCTGTTTCACGAAAAATTCGATTTACCGGCTGATAGCCAGCCTGAACAAATTACCAAATTTGTCAGGGAGAAACTTCGGAGTGAATTTATTCGTGCCGATGTTGGAATTACGGGAGGAAATTTTCTTATAGCCGATGTTGGTGCTGTAGGCCTTACCGAAAATGAAGGCAATGGTTTGCTTTGTATGGCTTTTCCAAAAATTCATATTGTCATCGTAGGTATAGAGAAGCTGATTCCCTCTATTGAAGATCTGGATTTATTTCTTCCTTTATTGGCGCAACATGGTACAGGACAGAATATTACCGTTTATAATAATATAGTTTTTGGTCCCCAGGGTGAATTTGAACCCGACGGACCGGAGGAGATGTATGTAGTGTTGCTGGATAACCGGCGTACGGAATTATTAAAATTCAAGGAACAACGTCGTGCCCTCTCCTGCATCAGGTGTGGAGCATGCCTGAATGGGTGCCCGATTTATAAAAGTATCGGTGGATATACCTATAAAGCAACCTATTCCGGACCTATCGGATCGGTTATTTCACCACATTACTTAGGTATGAAGGAGTTCAATCACCTGAGTTTTGCCTCTTCCTTGTGCGGAAAATGCTCTGAAGTTTGTCCGATAAAAATTCCACTTCATGAATTACTTCTTCGAAACAGGCATGAAGCAGTATCAAAGAAGTACATTTCTTTTAAGTGGCGCACAGTTATTTCAATGTGGAAAATTTTTATGCTTCACCGCTGGATGATTGATAAACCAAGTGCCGGCCTGAAAAACAAGATGATAAACAAGTTTGGCAGGAAAATGTGGGGAGAACGCAGAACCCTTCCTAAAATAGCGTCCAAGAGCTTCAAAGATCGATGGAAAGAATCACAGCCTAAGGTGTAGGATTCCTGTTACACCGATGATTGCCGGCTAAACCAACGGTCAATTATAAAAAGTAAACCAGCAGAAAATCCGATAAGTAGTCCCAAAGAAACATATTTTGAGGCAAACGCATTGTTCATCGTAGTAAACAAGGATCCGAAAGTTGTAAACAGACTTTTTAGAAAATACTCCTTCCCGGGAATCCAATTGAAAAAGGGCAGATCAGAAGTAGCAAAAATAAATATTAAAACCAACATTACCGCAGCATATGGAATTGCTGTTTTAAAATAAAGGTAAAATGGTCTTTTCACAGGCGCTTCATCAGGGGCCAACTGAATATTTGACATAACACGCTCGACAAAATCATCCGAAGGGCTTTCGAGCCGACTTTTTTCTATTAATTCGCGTAAATAATCATCCGTTCTCATATTAATCCTCCTAGTTCAATGCCCTGTTCATCATGAGGGCAAGTTCATCATGTAATTTTTTCCTGATCCGGTGCAACCGAACTTTAACGTTAGACATTGAAAGACCGGTAATGTTACTGATATCCTCAATAGAATTTTCACCTTTATAAAAAAGGGTTATTAACAGGCTTTCATCGTCTGTTAAACGTTCCATAGCATGTTCTATCATTGCTTTTTGTTCTTCCGGTTCAATTTCGTCAATGCCACCGGCAACATCATCTTCCGTGTAATTATGAATTATATAATTATCCATGGGAACCAGTTCAAGCCTCTTTTTTCTTGTTCTTGAAATTGATGCGTTATAAACGATGCGATAGAGCCAGGTCGAAAATTTGGACTTTTTCTCAAAGGTTTTTAATGCCTGAAAAGCCTTTAAAAAGCAATCCTGTGCTATCTCTTCTGCATCTTCACGGTTATTTAATATTTTGAGAGCGATAGAAAATACAAGGTTTTTATGTTTGGTAACCAATATCGCATAAGCAGAAATATCACCCCCGAGCACCTGATCAATGTAGTGGTTATCATCCTGGTATTTCATGCAGGGTTTAGACGGTGTGTTTTAAAAAGGTTACACCGGTCTTCACAAAGATAATACCATTTCATTAATCCATTTATAGATTTAATTTGCTGATCCATGAGTTTATTCGTACGTTTGTATGTAAAAATAAACAGTAGTACTAATCTTAAATTATTCACTATGAAAATGTTTACTTCGTTCGGTTTATTGTTCTTTTTATTAACGATAAACCAGTTATATTCTCAGAGCCAGTTGGATAACCCCAACCTGGATCAGATTCCTCAATATCTCCGTGAAGGAGGTTCAGGAAATCCGGCTGCTCCCCTCTCCTCTGTAATAACCATTGGTAATTGGGATAATTATAGCCTGGGTGTTGATTTTGCAGAAAATAATATGGCCGCAAATCCTAATCAACCAGCCTGGCATTTTACAGCATATAATACCAATGCCCCGCATCATACTGAAAATGGGGTAGACTGGTATATACATGCAGCCAATTTCGGAACCAGTGTACAGGGTGACCCGGTGGTTGCCTACGATAGCCTGGGAAACTTATTTTATGAAAACATGTACGGTAACATCACCGGGTGCAAGGTCATTTCATCAACAAACAATGGGGCCACATGGAGCGCTCCGGTGACAGCTATTTCAGGGGTTGATAAAAACTGGTTAGCCTGCGACCAGACGGCAGGGCCCTATGCAAATTATGTTTATACAACTATGACATCGAGTAGTGGCGGAAATTTTGCCCGGAGTACGAATCATGGTGTTAGTTTTACAAATACGTTTACACCATCAACCCAATCATTACCAGGCATGATGGTTTGTGTTGGACCGGAAGGTGGTGTGCAGGGAGGATCCGTCTATGTGGTTACAAACAGCGGCAGCGCCTTCAACTCTAATTATACTTTTTATAAATCAACCAATGGGGGCCAATCTTTTCAGCTTAAGTCAAGTAAACAGTATGCTAAGTACGTTGGCACAGATGTTAGTGGAAGAAACTCTGTACAGGGAATGAGAACCCGCCCCTACCCGATGATTGCCGCCGACAACAGTTATGGTACCCATCGGGGAAACCTTTATGTTGTTTATGCAACCAACGATCCACCGGGTAATGGAAATAAACCCAACATTTATTGCCATACATCATCAGATGGTGGCGCTACTTGGAATGTTGATGCAGTTAAGGTGAATGACGATGAGAATTCCCAAAACCATAATCAATGGCATCCGGCAATTTGGTGTGATAAGGAAACAGGAAGATTGTATGTTATGTGGATGGACACCCGCGATACACCGACCCACGATAGTGCATTCATCTATGCTTCTTACTCTGATGACGGAGGCGCTACTTTTGTTGCCAATCAGTGTATTTCCAATAAAAAAATGAAAATCAATTGTACGACGTGCGGTGGTGGGGGAACACCCAGGTATCAGGGCGACTACAATGGAGTTGTTTCCAACAAAAAAGTTTCCATGCTGGGCTGGACCGATTTCAGGTCGGGTTCTTTCCAAAGTATGACCGGTTATTTCCCCGATTTCGCCATGGCGATTGATCATACTTCCGATACACTCTATACCACCTCTTATACTTCAACGTTCCAGGTATCTATCCCGGAAGTCAAGCTCTATACAGATACCGTAATTCTTTCAGGAGCTATTACCCCTGAACCAACATCCGGATCCATTACATTTGAATATCCTGAGGGGAACAGCATTACCGAATATCCCAATGCAAAACCAGTCCAATTAGTTCTGTCAGGCAGTGTTCCTTTGGGTAATTATATCGCAACTTTTTATGCTTCGGGTCCTAATGGAACTCCTGTTCATAAACGTACCTGTAGTATTAAAGTACTGGCCGGGGGTTCAGGATTTACCCTTGACGGAACCATTGCTTACGCCAATTCGGCTCAAACGCCGTTATCAGGAGTAAATATAGCCCTGAAAAATTCCTCCGGATCGGTGGTTGCCACTACAACAACAAATTCCTCCGGTGGTTATACTTTCAACGATTTGCAGAACGGAAATTATACCCTTGAACCCACAACAACGAAGCCCTGGGGTGGCGTAACCGCCCTTGATCTGCTGCTCTTCAAAAAACATATTGCCAACATTGCCTTACTGAGTGGCATTTACCTTGCCTCGGGCGACGTAAATGGTTCAGGAAGCCTCACTGCAGCCGATGTCCTGCAGGTTCAGAAAAGGGTTGCACAGATAACAAACTCGTTTGTCGTTGGCGACTGGTTGTTCAACAATACTCCAATACAGATAAATGGAGGAAATGTCACTCAGAACTTCAACGGATTGTGTTATGGGGATGCAAATGGCTCTTACGTTCCGGCTGCCAATGGTTCACCGATAACGGAACAGCTAAAGATGATTTCCGGCAGTTTGACAATCGGCTCTGCACAGGTGCAAAATGGCAATATAACGCTTCCTGTATTTACTGCTGATCTTGTCAACCTTGGTTCTTTCCAGTATTCTTTGGTATATGATCATTCAAAACTTACCTTTACTGGTGCCGATCACTGGTATGGTGGAATAGAAAACGTCATTGTCGGGAATCCGCAACCTGGGAAATTGACTTTTGTCTGGGCAGCTGATGTCAGCGGTTTATCCATATCCAGTGCAAAATTCTTTGATCTTCATTTCAAATCAAATTCTTTGGAATCATCCGTTATCACATGGAGCGATGTGCCAACCCCCCGTGAATTTTCCGATTATAATGGCACCATTTTCTCTCCTGCTTTAAAAAGTGGAGTTGTCGATGGCATGCCCGGTATTGATAACATGACCAATAACCAGGTGGTTGTTTATCCTAATCCTGCCAAAGACTTCATCATGGTGAAATCAAATGAAGATTTACAGTCAATTAAAATATATAATAATCTGGGAGAGCTGGTTTTCACCAAAATAACGACATCTAAAGAATATAATGTGTCTACTACGTCCTTAAAGTCGGGATTATACCTGATCCAGATTGATACTAAATCAGACCGGATCAGCCGGAGTGTTGTGATAGAGAAATAAGCACTTTATGATAAGATGTAACCAATGAACTGATACTGCGTCAAAAGGATTGAAAACGGAAATAAACCAAAATTTAACGGAAATGACTAACGAGTTTTTGATCCCAATCGCGTTCTTTGGCCTGGTATTTGGAATTGTATTCCTCTTTGTGCGGAAAAAAGAACGCCTGGCGCTCATTCAAAAAGGCGCTGATGCAACTATTTTTGAATCCTCAAGACAACCCTCTTCCTTAAAATGGGGATTGCTTCTAGTGGGAATAGGTACAGGAATCCTGCTTGGTAAACTATTGGCTGTGTACACGACTCTTGAAGAAGAACCTGCTTTCTTTTCAATGATCTGCCTCTTCGGCGGAATCGGGCTTATTATTTATCATCTTATTGCACATAAGTTTGAAGTGACTACCAAAGGATAACTGTACCTGAAATGCCGCTCATCACTGACTCCCCTGGTAAAACCGCAAGGTAATCAGGGGAGTTCTTTTTTTATAAAGGGAAATTTTTCCAATGTGATGTATTGAGGGCCTTCGCGGCGAAGGATACTTTCAAAAAGAACAATTTCTCCGATTGTCATTGGTAACGAAGAAATACTTTTAGTTTGATCAATAAAACGATTGAAGATAACTTTATCCCTGAGAAATTTTATTCTTCCAAGGGTGAGATGTGGTACAAGGTTTTGACGATCTGCGTCAAAACCGATGATTTTCAAGTCGTCCTGAATGGTTTTCATGAAAAATGAAAGTTCTGAAAAAGGATTAATGCCTACCCAAATGACTTTTGGAGCATAGGAACTTCCGAAAATTCCCAATCCTGCCAACTGTAAATCAATACAATTGGTTAATGAAGCACGATTTTTCAAGACGGAACAGATCTCAGGAATTTTTCCTTCATCAGTTTCTCCGAAGAATTTAATCGTAACATGAATGTTGTGATCTTCCACCCATTTTATTTGCTCATGCTGCAGGTCCAGCTTCAGTTTATGGTATTTTATAAGAAATTCAACATCAGGTTGAATTTTTAAAGCAGCAAAAAGGCGTTTCATATCAAAAAAGTTCTTAATTTTGCAACCACTTTGGGGGATTAGCTCAGTTGGCTAGAGCGTTAGACTGGCAGTCTAAAGGTCAGGGGTTCGACTCCCCTATTCTCCACCAATTTCATTCATACCGGGCTGTAAATTAATCATTTACGGCCTGTTTTATTTTCCGCACACGAAATTCCACACACTTTCACTGTGGTTTGGATTCATTTTATCCTTCTCATTATCCCGGTTCATACGTTAACATAATTAGCAATTCCCACCCGGCATTTGTTCGACAAATATAACCCTTAAGCAAAACCAATTATGAAAAAAAAACAGAATCAATCAAAGCGTTTCGTCAAGTTCCAATACAGGAATAGTCTCTTATCTCTCCAAAATCCAATCCCTCATTCCGGACCTCCCGGTTATCCAAATGCACGCACTTTTACCCGGGCAAAAACAAAGCGCACCGTGCTTTCTAAAGGTTGCGAATACCCAAACAATCGAACATTTGCACAATCCCTGCAGGATCTTTAAAAATTTGCGGCTCATGTACATTCACAAAAGAAAGAATTTTCGTACCTTTCTTCCCACAACAGATTAGCAAAACTGTCCTCATAACCATCATAAACACCAACCCTTTTCATATGAAAAATCACATACTCATCATCTTGACCTTGATCTGGCTCGCATCAGCGGGCCAATCTGCCGTTTCGCAGCCGAAACCTTACCTGCAGACCCCGACTCCGACATCGATATACATCAGCTGGCATTCGACAGACACGGCTTTTACACAGGTCCGGTACGGTAGCTCCGCTTTCGTCCTGAACAACCTGGAACAGGGCTCCTTCCTGAACAACTCCGGTAAGATCTGGCACACAGTAAAACTCACCGGGCTAACGCCGGCGACGACTTACTATTACCGGTGCATCAGCGGTACCGATTCGTCGGAGGTCTTCCCGTTTCGGACACAGCCCTCATCATCAGCACCGGGCCAGCATGTACGGTTCGTAGTTGTCGGAGATTCGCGCAACAATGACACGATCCCGACCTACCTCCCTGTCGTGTGCGAAAACATTCTCCAGACGTTGGTTTCAAAGTATGGGACCGATTGGTACAACTCGGTGAACCTGGTCATGCATACAGGCGATGTTGTTTGGTCGGGATCGGATATTAACCGGTTTGAACCCGAATATTTCTCACCGATTGCGAACCTTTCCTGTTCCGTTCCCTTTATGGTCTCTATCGGGAACCATGAGCATGAATCACCCCACTATTTCAATTACATGAAATATACCGATTTCACCGATCCGGAAATCCAGCCGACCAGGTTCAATCAGCGGTTCTACTCCTTCAGGATCCTGAACTGCGAATTCCTCGCACTCAATTCTAACTCCAACCTGGTCAGCGAGTCGCTGCAACGTACATGGCTCGAAAAGGTTCTGGCCACCTCCGATACCAGCAATACTGTTGACCTGGTGTTTCCT
>Ga0247840_10009425_pt1 | contig 12635 bp, 11 predicted proteins | sample LaCruzMarch2015__FD_192404 | JGI IMG/M metagenome (GOLD analysis project Ga0247840, IMG submission 192404) | Freshwater microbial communities from meromictic Lake La Cruz, Castile-La Mancha, Spain - LaCruzMarch2015_17m | ecosystem: Environmental > Aquatic > Freshwater > Lake | place: Spain...
CCGGATATCTTTTGGAATTGATTTATACATAATGTGAGTTTACAGACTCACTGTCTAATTTACAGGGTACCGGTCACTTTTTTCCTATATACGTGGTGGGACTTTTTCATTGAATGATTTATCTGGCGTATTTGCTTTTGATTTCTATTTCCCCCCTACAAATAGGAGCAGTGTGATTGGTTTTAGGTGTACTACTAACGCTTTAAATATTGGCCAATCTTTTGTACCTAATATAGGTATTGGAGGAAGCGGTGGAAATATTATTTCAATCGGCAGTTCAATTTCTGATGCTAAATTAGTTCAATCAATAAATGTTGGAACAACTTCCTCTTATAACATTTCTGCCTATGTTTACGATAATACTACCGGAAATGTTGGCGGAGATATTGGTACCAGTATTGCCTCATTGTGGTACAACGGATCAGCCATAGGGACAACTTATACCAATGTCAGTTCTACAAAAGGAGCTGGTTGGTGGAAATTATCTGGAACTTTGACCGGAGCCAACACTTCTCGCGACTATGGAATTTTAGTTAAAGCAGGTAAAACCGTCAAAGTCGATGATTTTACTTTGTCCACAAAACAACCTTACAGTATCTACACCACCACTGCTTACTCAAATAGTCAAATTAATAAATGGGATAGCCTTTGCGAAGGAACTTTATCCGGTTCTGATTGTACCGTAACTTCAACCAATCCTGATGGAAATTCAATTACTTATCAAATTTGTCAGGACAATGGATCTTTGTGTGAAACCAATTCATCTTGGAAATATTGGGATGGTGATTCTTGGGAAACAGCTATCGATGCCACTACCTCCAATACTGCGGCTCAATTGACTCAAACAGCCATGCAAGCGCTTAATACTATTTCTTCAAAAAGAATTTCAATTAAAGCTTTTTTAAATTTTACAATTGAAGGTAGTCAAAGTCAGTCAAATTTACCTAAACTACCAAATATTACAATTGGATTTACCACCGATACTGCCGCCCCACTTACCCAAGCCTCAGCAGTTAAATTAAAATTTAATAGTACTGCCACCACAGAATATTCTCATAATAGTGAAAATCCAGTCTGGACAAAAGAAGAAAATCCTTATTTTTCTTGGAGTGAAGGTGGCGATGAAGAAGGTGGTACCGGAATTAAAGGTTATTGTCTATATTTAGGGCAAGATGAAAGTGCTGTTCCAAATCAAGCTGGTAATTTATTAAATACCGACAACTCTCCAATTTCGACAGTCGACACTAATCCATCGTGTAGATTTATTGTTTCAAATAATTTTGTCAATTTTTCATTAACAAATTTAAGAGGTTCAACTTGGCTTGAATCATCATCTGATCCTTATTATTTAAAAGTTTGGGCGGTGGACAATGCTAGTAATGTTCAACCAAATAATCCAGCCGTAATGGCCTTTAGATTTGATAACACCGACCCCACAAATGTCTCTTTTATATCACCAGCATCTGGTAATTTTTCCAATGTGGTTGACATGAATTTTTCTTGGCCAACAGATGTGAACGGAGCTTCAACAGATAATAATTCTGAACTTTTGGGTTGGCAATATCAAATCAATTCTACTGATGGCGAATGGTTAGGTACAACCACTTCTCCGGATCTGGGAATTAAATATATTCCTGTTGGAGTTTCCACTTACAATCTTAACCAAACTAGGGATGGTAGTTCAATTATTACCGGTAATAACGTCATCTATTTCAGATCTGTTGATAAAGTCGGAAATGTCTCTTCGGATTTAACTATTCGTACTGGAAACATCTCTTATGGGGGTGCCGCTCCAAGCTTTCCCAACACTTCGAAAGTAACTGTTAATCCTGTTTCTTCGGACACTAACTCATTTGCTCTTTCTTGGGATGAAGCCACTCCAACAGTAGGAAAACTAGTTTCTAAATATTTTTATATGATTAATACTCCGCCACCAGCTACATATGCTACTTTAATTGGTAATCCTTCAGTTTATTTAGATGTCGGTTCTTCAAATTCAGTCGCGGCCAATAGTTTGGTCGGGGTCAATAAAGGTTCCAACACTGTTTATGTGGTTGCAGTCGATAATGCTCAAACACCAAATTATTCTCCCTCTAATTATATTTCCGGAACTTTTACTTTAAATTCAACTAACCCAGATAATGTTAGTAATTTAACTTCATCGGATTCTTCAATTAAATCTTTATCTCAATGGAATGTGACTTTAACCTGGAAGGCTCCAATTTATCAAGGTGCTGGAAATTTAACTTATCTAGTTTATCGTTCTAGTGATGGTATTAATTTTGCTCAATCAGGTTCTACTAGTGGTCTTTCTTATGTTGACAACACCCCATTATCAAAACTTTATTATTACAGAATTTACGTTAAGGACGGAGCTAATGCTCTAAGTTCAGGAACAAATTCAGTCTTAATTACTCCAACCGGAAAATGGACTTCTCCACCAACACTCGAATCTGAGCCTAGTGTTAATAATATTACAACTAGAAAAGCAACTATTACTTGGGCCACCAATAGAACTAGTGACTCAAAAATTCAGTATGGAACTGCTAGCGGTGTTTATGGTGACGTTGAACCTAGTAATTCATCTCAAGTGAGTTCTCATTCTGTCCAATTGACTGGTTTAACTGCTGGAACCACTTATTACTTTAAAACTAAATGGACAGATGAAGATGGCAATCTTGGAGTTAGTGATGAAGAAAATTTTATTACTCAAGCCGCCCCAACTGTAAAAGACGTCGCTGCTAAAAACGTTGGATTAAGTAGTTCTATTATTCAATTAACTGTAAATCGAGCCAGTAGGGCAAAAGTTTATTACGGCAAATCAACCAGTTTTGGAGGCATTAAAGAAATTGCCACTTCTACTGACGAAACTACCTATACCATAGAATTATCAGGGCTAGAAGACGGCACTAAATATTATTATAAAATTAATTTATTTGATTCAGAAGGAAGCGAATATGAAGGAACTATTTTGGACTTTTCGACTTTACCTCGTCCTAAAATTAGCGAAGTTAGACTAGAACAAGTCGCCAATACTGCCCAAACAACAATTAAAGTTTCATGGAAAACTAATACTGAAGTTTCATCGATCGCCACTTATTATCCAGAAAATAATTCATCCGGATCTAGAGATGAAATAAAAATAGCTTTAGAAAAAGGCGAACATAGTTTAATGATACGTGGCTTACTTCCTCAAACTAATTATATTTTAATAGTTAAAGGTAGAGATAAATTAGGCAACGAAGCCATTTCTGAAAATCAAAGGTTTACCACTGCGACTGATACCAGACAACCATCAATCCTAAATCTAAAAGTACAAGGAGGAACTATTCCACCAGTTGGTTTTGCTGCTGGAGAAGTAAAAGCTCAGCTAATAATTACTTGGGATACTGATGAGCCAGCCACTAGTCAGGTTGAATTTGGTGAAGGCACTGGAACAAATTATGGTCAAAAATCTCAAGAAGACGGTAACTTAACCAATAATCACACCGTGATATTATCAAATTTAACTCCCAGTAAGGTTTATCATTTAAGAACTATTTCTAAGGATAGTGTTGGTAATGAATCAAAAAGTGTCGATACTGTCACAATCGCTCCAAAAGCCACTAAATCTGCTATTGATTTGGTTATAAAAAATTTATCAGAGGCACTTAATTTTGCCAATATAATTCAACTACCTTAAATATATGACAACCAAAGAGAATAAAATTATCATCGAAGCCAAAAACATCAACAAAGTATTTCACAAGAAATCTCAGGACATTAAAGTTTTGTCAGAAGTTTCTTTATCGGTTTACAGTGGTGATTTTTTGGTTTTATTTGGACCTTCTGGTTGTGGCAAATCAACTCTTCTTCATATCTTACTAGGATTGGAACCACCCACTAGTGGTTGGGTGAATTTTTTAGATAAATCAATCTACGATGAAATGGATGATGATATGCGTACAGAATTTAGAAAAAGTCATATTGGTATGGTTTATCAACAAGCAAACTGGATAAAATCACTGACAGTTAAGGGTAATATCATTTTTGCTCTCAGATTAAATGGTTGTTTAGTTAAAGATACCGCCGAAAAAGCTAATGCTGTTTTAGAGACAATTGGTATGTCTCAATGGGCTGATTATATTCCTTCCGAGTTATCATCAGGTCAACAACAAAAAATAGCCTTAGCTAGGGCTATTGTAACTAATCCTGATATTATTATCGCCGATGAACCAACTGGAAATTTGGATTTTGAATCTGGGCAAGAATTAATGACCTTGCTTTCAAATTTAAATAAAGAAGGTAAAACTATTATTATGGTCACTCATGATTTGGAATATTTAACTTTTGCTAATCGGGCAGTAAACATGTTTGATGGGAAAATTATTGAAGAGATATCTGATCCTCGTAAGTTTATCAATCAAAAAAAATTAATTACCAAAAGAACCCAATTATGAAAAGAAAACGTTTAATTAATCATTCAAAAACGAATTTGCCTTTAGTAAATAAAAAACGTTTTTCTATTAAAGACTTTTTTATTATTTTTACAAAATTTAGTTTATTTTTTAAGGGTTTTTTAAATCTCATAGTCTTTATTGTCATTATCACTACTTATGTCTTTCATCAATGTTTTAATTGGCTTATCAACCGTCGGTTAATTCCATCATTTTTAAAAAACAAATTAAATCCACCACTTAATAAAATCTACGACAAAATAATGTCTGTCATCGATCCAGAAAAGCCTCGAAGTTTTAACCGTTCATATTTAATCGAATTATCTTTGAATAATATGAAGGCTAAAAAAGCCAGAACCATTGTAACCATGGGTGGAATGGCAATTGGAATTGCCTTTATTGTTTTTTTAGTTTCTATTGGCTATGGATTACAAAACTTAGTCGTTTCTCGAGTTGCTCGACTTGACGAGCTGAGACAAGCTGATGCTGTTCCAGGTCTGTCTGATAATTTAGTTCTAAATGATGAAACATTATCAAAATTTAAAAATATCCAAAACGTTGAGCTTACTTTACCTTTAATTGCTGTTGTTGGAAAGATTTCTTATCAACAATCAGTTTCTGATATGGCAGTCTATGGAGTAACTACTAGCTATCTTAAAAATTCAGCTATTCAACCAATTAAAGGAAAAATTTTTGATGATGGTGATCAAATTTCAGTTAAACAGCCTGGCCAAGTGGCAGGAGTTTCAACTGATATTAAAAAATCTAATGTTGAAAATGAATTTAGACAAGTAGATTATGAAATAAAACCGTCTATTTGGTTAAAAGTTCGTGAAAATGCCTCTTCAAAAGCCAAATTAATTGGATACACCCGAAAAACAGAAGGTGTCCAATCAGGAATAGAAACAACAGGCGAATCTTATTTAAATTATGAAGACATTTTGGTAAATAAATGGATTAAAACCACTGTTCCTTTGTGGCAGAAAATAGATTGTAGTATAGATCAAAATTCTTCTTGTGAGGATGGTAATTATTTACCAATAATAAATAGTCAGGATGGACAAGAACAAAAAGAAGGTTACGTTGCCGAGTTGTCAATGAAAATAACATCTGATGAAACCTCAAAAACAGATGTTTTAGGAATAAATACAGAAATTAAAAGTTCAGGATCTTTACCAATGATAAATATAGCCAGTGAATCAGCTATTCCAGAAGAACAGCAGAATAAAATTGTTGAAGTAAATTCTGAAGCCAAAAAAGTTGCTGTCATTAATCGTTCAGCATTACAAATGTTAAATATAGACGAAAATAGTGCAGTTGGTAAGAAAATCTCTCTCTCTTTTGTCGTTGTTGGAGATTTAATGACTGACCAAAAAGGAAAAATAGAATCAACTTTTGTTGACTATTCCATTATCGGAGTTATTTCCGACAATGATACTCCTATGATTTATGTCCCTTTTATTGATCTAAGATCTTTAGGAATTACTAATTTTTCTCAAATTAAAATTATTGTTTCTGACACTAATAGCCTCTCCAAAGTCAGATCAACAATAGAAGCTAGTGGCTACGGAACAATATCTGTTGTTGATACCGTCGCTCAAATAGACAAATTATTTATTAGTTTTAGACTGATACTAGCCATTCTTGGTATGGTGGCTCTAATTGTTGCTGCTTTAGGTATGTTCAACACCCTTACTGTTTCTCTTATGGAAAGGACTCGTGAGGTTGGGTTAATGAAAGCCATGGGAATGAAATCTAGTGAAGTTAAAGAACTCTTTTTAACCGAGTCTATGATAATGGGATTTTTTGGCGGAATTATAGGATTAATAGCAGGAAGTTTAATTGGTAAATTTTTTGGTTTAATTTTAACTACCTTTTCGCTAGTTAAAGGTGGAAGTGTAGTCAATATCTCCTACGTTCCACCAATTTTTGTAATAACAATTTTATTATTGTCAGTAATAGTTGGTATTTTAACTGGATATTTCCCAGCTCGTAGAGCTACTAAAATTTCGGCTCTCAATGCTCTGAGATATGAGTAATCATATTAAATTTATACATTGTTGCAATAACTATCTATTTTGAAGTAAAATGACTTTACTATGAAAATTTTAGTCACTGGTGGTTTAGGCTTTATTGGTTCGAATTTTATTAAATACTGGTTCAAAAATCATCCCCAAGATTCTATTATTAATCTCGACAAGATGACTTATGCTGCCAATCCTCGCAATTTAATTGAATTTGAAAATAGCCCCAACTATAAACTTGTTCAAGGTGATATTTTAGATGAAAAATTAATCGACGGATTAGTTTCTGAAGTTGATGCTATTGTCCACTTTGCCGCTGAAACTCATGTTGATCGTTCTATCGACGATCCATCTCTTTTTGTCAAAACCAATGTTTTGGGTACCTACAATCTTTTAAACGCTGCCAAAAAAAATAACACTCGTTTTCATCACATTTCCACTGACGAAGTTTTTGGTTCAATTGCCCTAGATTCAACTGATCAATTCAACGAATCCACCCCTTACGATCCTTCCAGCCCATATTCTGCCTCCAAAGCTTCTTCTGATCACTTAGTTCGATCATTTTATAAAACTTTCGGTCTTCCTATCACCATCAGTAATTGTTCCAATAATTACGGTCCTTACCAACATCCTGAAAAAATGATTCCTCGTTCCATCACCAGTCTTTTAAGTGGCGGCAAAATTAAAGTTTATGGCCAAGGTTTGAATTTCCGAGATTGGCTTCACGTTGAAGATCATTGCCGAGCCATTGAAGCCATTTTATTAAATGGCAAAATTGGTGAAACTTATTGTATCGGCGGTGCTAAAAAGGGGACTTCCAACATGGAATTAGTTCATTTGATTTTAAATTTAATGAATAAAGGTGAAGATTCACTTGAACATGTCGCCGATCGTCCTGCTCATGATAATTATGCCGTTAATTGGGATAAAATTAATAATGAATTAGGTTGGGAGCCAAAGTACGATCTCGAATCTGGTATTAAACAAACTATCGATTGGTACACCCAAAACCAAACTTGGTGGCAAGAAACCAAAGCCGAAGCCGAAGAATTTTATATTAAGTTAAATAATTTAAAAAAATAATGCCCACCTTCACTAAATGCAAAATTGATGGTCTAGTTATAATTGAGCCTTCTGTTTTTGGAGATGATCGAGGTTTCTTTATGGAGACCTATTCCAAAAAAGTTTTTACCGAAAACGGTATTAGTGTGGAATTTGTTCAAGATAATCATTCTCGATCTACCAAAGGCGTTCTTCGTGGTCTTCATTTTCAAAAACCGCCTTTTGCTCAAGATAAATTAGTTCGTTGTACCCGTGGTGAAGTTTTAGATGTCGCTGTTGATATAAGGAAGGATTCTCCCACTTTTGGTCAACACGAAGCCGTTCTTTTAACTGAAGAAAATAAAAAAATGTTTTTTATTCCTAAGGGTTTCGCCCATGCTTTTTTAGTTTTAAGTGATATTGCTGATTTTCAATATAAATGCTCCGATTTTTACAACAAAGAATCTGAAGGCGGACTTTTATATAATGATCCAGAACTTGCCATTGATTGGCCCAAGTTAGACATTGATTTAATTTTATCCGACAAAGATAAACTCTGGCCAAGTCTAACAGAAATTAAAACAAATCCAATATTTTAAATTATTACTTTATAAACTTTACAAACTTGACAAACTTTAAAACTAAAATTATCGGCACCGGCCTATCCGGCTTAGTTGGTAGTCGTATCGTTGAATTATTAAAAGACAAATTTGAATTTGTCGATTTTTCTCTCGACACTGGCGTCAACATTTTAGATAAAGAAAATTTAGCCACTGCTTTTGAATTAAATAAAGATGCGGTTGCTGTTTTACATATGGCTGCCTTCACTGACACTAATGCCGCTTGGGAACAAAAAGGGGATAAAACCGGTATTTGTTATCAACTCAATGTTGAAGGTACTCAAAATATTTTAGACTTAGCTAAAAAATATAATCAATATTTGGTTTATATTTCCACTGATTTCGTTTTCGATGGTTCCAAAACCACTCCTTATTTAGAAACCGACACTCCAAATCCAATTGAATGGTACGGCGAAACTAAATATCTTGGCGAAAAACTTATTTTAGATTCAGATTACGCCAATTTCAACATTTCTCGTATCACTTATCCTTATCGAGCTGAATTCGAGAAAAAAGTCGATATTATCCGAAAAGTTTTAACCAAACTTAAAAATAGCGAACCAGTTAAAATGTTCTCCGATCAAATTTGTACTTACACTTTTATTGATGACATCGCCCAAGCTTTAGGCTATTTTTTTGAAAATAAAACCGCTGGAATTTATCATCTAGTTGGTTCCTCATCTCATTCTCCCTATGAAATGTCCAAATTAGTTGCCAAAACTTTTGGATTTGATGAAAATTCAGTTCAAGCTTCTAGTTTAGAAGAATATGTTAAATCTCAGCCAGAGGGTAGTCGTCCTTGGCAAAAAACTTTAGCTACTTCCAATCAAAAAGCCACCGACCTTGGCCTAAAATTTAAAACCCTAGCCGAAGGTTTGGAAGAACTCAAAAACCAAATAACTCATCAGTAATAATTTGACAAACCGTACGACTTGTCGTACTATCAATTATGAACAAATTATCAAACATTATTTCTGCCAGTGATGCTCGCACTAATTTTTACGATTTGGTCGAACAAAGTAATAAAAATTTTTCTAATTTTATTATTACTCACAAAGGCAAACCCAAGGCCGTTATGATTTCTTACGAAAGTTTTGAAAGTTGGCAAGAAACCATAACTGTTTTATCAGATAAAAAAATAATGAATCAAATCGTTGAATCTTCAAAAGATATCAAACATAATAAATTGATAGATTTTAAAGAATTGAATAAAAATGGCTGATTGGAAAATTTCAGTAACCAAAACTGCTCAGAAAGAATTATCTGATTTTAATAAAATTGATTATAAAAAAATAATCAAAAGAATAGATAATCTTTATCTTTCGCCTTATTTAGGTAAAAAACTCAAAGGTGAATTGTCAGAATTTTACTCTTATCGAGCCTGGCCATACAGAATTATTTATCAAATTATTAAAAAATCTAATCAAATTATCATCGTTGCTGTTTCTCATCGACAATCAAGCTATTAATTCCTCTTTATTAAAATCGTTTTTATTCCCAATTCTTCTGCTGTTTTTAAATCAGTCTCGTAAGAATCACCCACAGATAGGGTTTTTTCAACATTTATTTCTTTAAAAAGTTTTTGCCAAATTAATGGTTTATCAACCGGATCTCCAATTACCAACTCTCCAGGATACTTTTTTAATAATTTTTTTAATCTTTTTGCCTTTTCTTTCCATGAATATTCTGGATCGTAGTTTAATTCGATTTTCCCTCGACTAGTTTTTATTTTTAAAATTGAATCACTTCCTGTCACCCAAACTATTTCAATTTTTTCTTTTTTAATTTTATCCAAAAAAGGAATTGCATCGTCATAAATATTCCAGGCATCAACCATTGCTTTCCAATAAATTTTTCGTAATTTTAATATCTCATCTGCTTTTAAATTTAAATCAAGCTTTTTCGCCGCTACCATTATCATGGTTTCTCTTGACCAATATTTATGACCATATATCGGAATTATTTTAGATTGATTTTTGTCAACTTCTTCAATAATTTTTTTATATTCAGTCTGTTCATCATTGGATAAATTGTCTAAACCTCTTTTAGCTCTCAAAATTAAATCAAAAATTCTACCCACTTCATCGCCTAATTTTGGGTAGCAATCATTTAATTTTTCATTTCCATTTTTATTACCTATATCAAAATTAAATACAGTGTAATCAATGTCCGAAAAAACTCTCTCAATTTTATTTTTATCAATTAATTCCAAAACTTCTTTATTGTCTAATCTATTGGTTATCATCTTCAATCATTTTAACTAATTTTCTTGCCTCTTTCACGGCAAAATTAATTCCTCTATCTTCCGGGTAAATTTGAGCAAAATTCAATCGATACGTTTTTTCTCCAACTTTATAACTTGGAACTTTATACTTTTGACTGACTATATGTTGCGCATATTTACTTTTAAAAACTCTTATTTCATCCACCTGATCTATGTCAAATTTATTGAATATTTTTGGTAAATATTTCAAAAATTCTTTAGCAATTTTTCCTTCCGAAATTCTAAAATATTTATGATTTTGCGGAACATAAGTCCCTAAATAATAAATATTTTTCCCATTATATCCACCATCTTTTAATAAATTATTATGTTGAACTAAAACCAAAAAAGGGGATTTTAAATCATTAACATTATGCCAATAATATTTACTTAGGCTTTGACTGGATGAAAAAACCACGTCCACCGCTCCAATATAATCAACGCCTTCAATCGGTCTAGTATCAATCACCATATCAAAATCAGAAATCGCCCTGTCAAGGGAGATGCCCGAAGGGCAGAGGGTTTGTACCTTTAAATTTTTTATTAATTTATTATTAATCTGTCCAAACCCTCCGTCCATATATCCCAAAACTTCCTTGCCCGCCATAGCCTTGGCGTCGGCGGGTCCGCCTTTCGATCCACCTCTAGTATGAATTCTGGCCCACAACCACGCCATGGCCACTTTTTTATAATCTTTATGAAACTTTCCTTTCAAAAGTGGTTTCCAAATTACCTTGTAGGCATTTTTACCCGCCAATTTTTCCATCCATTCCACCGCTGATATGTTTTCATATTTTGAAAAATTATTATCAAATTTTAGCCATAAATAAATCAAACCTAATCTAAATTTACTAATCAAATCTAATTTTTCAAATTTTAATAAATCAATTACTCCGTTAAATGGATAAACTTTACCCTTAAGACAAATTCCTGTCGAACTTTTATACCACTTTAATTTTTCTTTTAAACCCAATTCTTCGATTAGATTAATTATTTCCGTGTCAGTTTTAAAAATATGATGATAAAATTTTTCTATTTTTTCTCCTTCAATTTCAAAGTCCGACAGTAACCCACCAATTTCTTTTTCTTTTTCAAACACCGTCACCTTATAACCTTTTTTTGATAATTCATATCCTGCGGTCAATCCACCAATTCCTGCGCCAATAATCGCTACTGTTTTATTATTTTTCATCTTCTTCAAACATCTCAACAAATTCAATTATGTTGGAAAATACTTTTTCTTTTAAAGCTTCATCTTTATTAAAAAATCTAACTTCAACACATTCATTCGAATTAGTTATTTCTAAATTTTTAACTTCTGTCTCAAAAAAAATATTTGTTACCCAATGATTTCTTGTGTTTTTAAAAGCTAAAAAATATTTTGGTCTTTCACCAACTTTAGTAACCGTTAATCCAGTCTCTTCAAATAGTTCTCTTTTTAAAGTTTCTTTATAATTTTCACCAAAATGCATTCCTCCGCCAGGAAAATCCCACCGACCATCTTCTTCTTTACACAATAAAAACCTCCTGTTTTTATCTAAAATTAAAGCTTTTATAGACGTTCTATAAAAATTATTTGGTATTTCCATTTCCTTATTATAACCAATGAAATTTAATTAATGTCATGGTATCATAACCCCATCCACTGTTGCGTAGAAAGCAACGGTTTTTATTATTATTTATATAATTAAAATTAGAATCTACGATCTAATATCTACGATCTAAAACCTAACTTTATGGCTGAACAAATTAAACTTACAAAAAATCGTGATGTAACTATGGATAAAGTCCGAAACATCGGTATTATCGCTCACATTGATGGTGGTAAAACTACTACCACTGAACGTCTTCTTTTTTACACCGGAAAAATTCATAAAATCGGCTCTGTTGATGCTGGAACTACCACTACTGATTCCATGATCCAAGAAAGAGAAAGAGGAATTACTATTCAATCTGCCTGTGTTACCACCTTTTGGCATGATTATCGTCTTAACATTATTGATACTCCGGGACACGTTGATTTTACCGCTGAGGTGGAAAGATCTCTTCGTGTTCTTGATGGTGCCATTATGATTTTTGACGGTAATGCTGGTGTCCAAGCTCAATCTGAAACCGTTTGGCGACAAGCCGACAAATACGGCGTCCCTCGAATTGCTTTTGTTAACAAAATGGATAAAATTGGTGCTTCTTTCCAAGGTACTCTTGATAGTATTGCTGAAAAATTAAAAGCTCCGGTTGTTCCTGTTGTTAT
>Ga0247840_10009427_pt1 | contig 12631 bp, 2 predicted proteins | sample LaCruzMarch2015__FD_192404 | JGI IMG/M metagenome (GOLD analysis project Ga0247840, IMG submission 192404) | Freshwater microbial communities from meromictic Lake La Cruz, Castile-La Mancha, Spain - LaCruzMarch2015_17m | ecosystem: Environmental > Aquatic > Freshwater > Lake | place: Spain...
CCTTTTGTTTTATATTTTTGTAATGACATCTTTTTTTGCATTTATTTATATGCAAATATACCTATATTTATCTGAATAACAAAGAATTAATTTATAGAAGTCCCCATTAATCTATCAGAACATTTATTGATTATTTTGAAATAATTTTCTATTTCAGCAGTAGTTATGCCATCATATTGCAATATTTGTAAAAAACCAATTATTCCATTTAAAGGAGTTCGGATTTCATGGGAAATATTATTCAAAAAAGCCGTTTTAAGTTGTTCTGCTTCTTCAGCACGCTCTTTTGCTTTTAATAGTTCTTCATTTAACTTTTTGTATTCAATATTTTGAAATTCAATTTTAGCATTATTCTCCTGTAACTTATTTTCATAGTTTTTGCTTTCTGTAATATTTACACCAATACTTGCAGTTCCTAAAACTTCATCAGTTTCTGATTTTAAAGATATATTATACCACAAAACAAACAATAGTTTGCCATTTTTTGCAAGAATCTGATTATCAATATTTTTAATAACATTATCATTGCGAAGGCTATTGGAAAATATCTGAAGCAAATTTTCTTTAGCATCGGCTGGTATAAACAAGTCGAACCAATTTTTCCCAACTACTTCATCATAAGAATAACCCGTTATGAATAAAAAATAATTATTGCAAAATGTAATATTTCCTTCTTTATTAAGCATAAGAGAAATAATATTCCCACTCTCCAAAATTTGGTTAAGTCTTCGTTCTGATTCATATAATTTAACTTGCATTAATCTATTTTCTCTATTTTTCGATTGTTTTAACATCAATAATCCAAGTAACATTGTTGCAGGAGAATAAATAACTAATAGCGGAATAGCAATTGTTTGAAAGGTATGAAAAACTCTTTCGGCAGGTAATAATATCGTACATGCCGACATAACTATATGAACAATTAATCCTAAAGCTAATAATTCAAGATAAGAATTATTTATTCTCCAGTTTGGACGGAATCTACGCCATATCAATCCTATTGTTCCAGAACTCACAATAACAGCCAAACCCATCCAAATACCATCTCCTCCAATAGAAATCCTTATGGCAGCTGTTATCAACATTGCAATTATTGTTGGTAAAGGGCCAAAAAACAAACCAGAAACGGATAGCATTACAGAACGCGTATCAAAAGCAATTCCAGGAACAAAAGTCCAAGGCGAGTGCATTAATAAAATACCAATACAACCTAAAATTATTCCAGTAATTATTTTAGACAAGAGATTTTTCGAATCTTCATTCTTTAACCACATATTTTCATAAATCATTGCAAAAGAAAGCAATATAGCTACGTTTTGCAATAATCCAATTATAATTGACTCTTTCATATGTCTTAGAATTTGTTAATAAAACAATTATTATTAATTGGTTTTTAATAATTTCATTATTTTTTGTTTTAATTCTTCTTCATTAATTGGTTTTGTTAAATAGTCATTACATCCCGATTCTATTGCTTTTTCTTTATCATTTGGAAAAGCATGAGCGGTTTGAGCTATTATAATTAAGTCAGTATTAAATTTTCGTATTTGTTTTGTTGCCTCATAACCATCCATTTCAGGCATTTGAATGTCCATAAGAATTATATCAATATCTGTAATATTGCGGCATATTTCAACCGCTTCAAATCCATTTTTTGCTACTAAAACATCTATTGAAAATCTTTTTAACAACATCGAAATAATCATTACTGATATTTCGTCGTCCTCAGCAATTAAAATTTTAAGATTTTTAAGATGGTTTTCAACGTCTTTTATTGGTTCATTTTCTTTAGAGTATATTTTCTCGTCTAATTTCGATTTGTTAGGCAAAGTAAAATAAAATGTTGATCCTTTTCCTTTCTCACTTTCAATCCTTAATTTTCCTTTATGTTTTTCGATAAAATCTTTACAAATTATCAAACCCAAACCAGTACTGGTTTCACCTTCAGTTCCTTTACGGCTTGTATTTACATCAAGACGAAAAAGATTATCAATCATAATTTTATCAATTCCAATCCCTGTATCTTTTATAGAAACCTCCACCGAATTGTCGGAAAGTGACTTTGCAGAAATAAAAACTTGCCCACCTTTAGGTGTAAATTTTATAGCATTTGAAACAAGATTCCGAATAATGGTTTGAAGAATGTTATCATCTGCAAAAATCTCTAAACCATTCGGAATATCATATGATATTTTAATTTCTTTAATTTTAGCAGATTCAATAATCATTTCAATACTTTCATGTATAATTGGTAAAATTTGAATATTGTCTCGTTTAAAAGGAATTAAACCTTGTTGTATTCTTGACCATTCTAATAAATTTTCAAGCAAACGAAATAGATTTGTAGCTGATTTTCTCATACTTACCACAAATTTTCGAATCTCATCTTTTGTCAAACTTGGGAGTTCTTCTGCCATTACTTGTGTAAGGCCCAAAAAACTATTGAAAGGACTGCGTAAGTCGTGAGCAATAATTGAGAAAAATTTATCTTTTTCATTGTTTATTTTTAAAAGTTCCTCATTTTTTAGTTTAATTTCTTCTTGAGCTTTCTTTAGTTCTGTGATATCTACAAAACTCTCTATTAAAAACTTACGACCACGAAATTGTAATGGAACAACCGACTTGATAATATCTTTTGGGGTTCCGTCAGCAGTCAATAGTGTTTTCTCAGATAAATCAACTATCATTCCATGATCAAGTATGGGGCAGTTATTTTCATCAGCTGGGCAAATAAATTTATGGCAGGATACCCCAATAACTTCTTCTTCTGATAAACCAATTTGTTTAAGTGCCATATTATTAACTTCCACAATCTTGCAAGTTTCAGCATCTATTATAAAAACTCCTGACAATATCGTTTGCAAAATTATTTTATTCCATTCTTCACTTTCTTTAAGTTCATCTTCGACCTGTTTACGTTCAGTTATGTCTTTTAAAACACCTTCGTGTCTTATTACGTTCCCTTGGATATCTTTAATATAACAACCACTATCTTCAACCCAAATTATCGAACCATCTTTCTTTTTTAAACATAATTCGGTGTGAGCTCCTATTTGAGATTCTGGATAAATATATCTTCTGTTCTCAGGAAAAACGTATAAATCTTTTTTTATGTCAATGGCAAGCATTTCTTCCTTCGATTGGTAACCAAACATTTTTACCATCGCATCGTTTACACTTAAAAATTTACCTTCAGGAGTGCTTTGATAAACACCATCAAGCATATTAGATACCAAATCACTATATCGGTTTTCGCTTGTTTTTAATGCTTCCTCTGCCTGTTTTCTTAATGTAATATCAATATTTGTCCCTTTTAGCTTAACAATTTTATCACCCTTAAAAATTGGAACAATATTATTCTGTAACCATTTATGATTCCCATCTTCTAATATTATCCGCATTTCAAAATTGATTGGAGCTTTATTTTTTGTTACATCTTTAAAACCTTCATCAATTAAATATAAATCATCAGGATGAATTTTGTTTTTGAAATATTCAAATGTAGGTTCAATTTCAAAAGGTTGTAAGTTAAATAATCTAAAATAATTTTTTGACCATTTCTGTTTTTGAGTAATTATATCAAATTCCCAACTACCCATTTTTGCGATCTCTTGTGCATCATCTAATGAAATCTTGCTTTCTCTTAATGTCTCTTCTACCTGCTTGCGTTCAGTAATATCACGCACAATACCACCAATACCTATTAAACCATTTGTCATTTTTACAGGAAACTTATGTGTTTCATAAATTCTACCATTAACTAGTTCTTCATTAATTGATAATTTATTCTCACGAATAACTTTTTTATCAGTTTCTAAACAATAGTTAGCCGATTTCTCATCCATTAGTTCAAAATCAGTTGAACCAATAATTTCTTCTTTCTTTTTCCCAAAGAAATCTATTGTAGCTTGATTAATTATCAAATACCTTAAATTTTCATCTTTAAGAAATGTAATATCATCGGTTGAGTTAATGAATGTGTGGTATCTTTCTTCGCTTGCTTTTAATGCTTCTTCTGCTTGTTTGCGAAAAGTAATATCATTAATTAATATATGTCGTGCATTCTTTTCATCAAAAATCACTGAATGTGATATAATTTCAATGAAAATTATTTCTCCATTTTTTTTAATATTTCTCCATTCTCCCTTAGGGTTTGGAGAGGTTTTGGTCAATTCAATGTCTTTTAAAAGTGCAGGGATATCCTCTTTTAAATGAATATCCTCAAGAGTCATTGACAAAAATTCTTCAAGAGAATATAAATAATGATTTGTAGCAGCATCATTTACTTCAAGAAAAGCAAGTGTCTCCAAATCAAAAATAAACATGGGTTGAGGATTATTAGCAAACATATAACGGTATTTTTCTTCGCTTGCTTTCAATGCCTTATCTTGATCTGAAAGAATGCTTGCAGCTACCATTTTTTTTGAGTTTTGCATAATACATTATTTTTCTGAAACAAGAAGTAAAGATACTAAATATTCAATTCTTTTTCGAGTTTTTTATCATATATTTTTTAATATAAAAAAACTCCTCTAATGAAGCATTAGAGGAGTTTTTGTCATTTTTTTGATTTTAAAATTGTAAGTATCTATATTTATATACTTTAACTACTTAAAATTGTTTAAATAATACGTTGCTGTAATTTCACTTTTATTACATTTATTTACAAACAACTAATCGTATCTATTATTAAAGAATAGTTTACGACATATATTACCTTGTTGGTTTTTTAATTGGACAACAAGTATTTGTGATTTTGCTTTGATATCAAGCGAATGCAATTCATATCCTTGTAAAGATTTTTGTAATAACAATCTACCTAAAGCATCATAAACAAAAGCTTCTGTTTCTTTACTAACCAATGAGAGATCAATAAGTAAACGAACACCATCCGTATAAATTCTGGCAGGAAGTTCGTTGAATAAAGCATTTTCATTAGGTCCAAAATGTAACACAAAACGATATGCATCATCTGTTCTTGAAGCATGGAAATTATAAGTATTTTTTGCTTTCATATTTTGGATATAATGTGTTTGACGATCTTCAAGCATTAGCGTTTCAAATCTTTCAAATTCAAAATTGCATTTAATTGTATAACTGCCATCTATGGCTGTTTTAAACATAACAGGAACCGATGGATTATCAATGGTATCAGTTAGATATCGAATAGAGAATAATTCACCCTCAGCTGGCAAATATAAACTTGGAGCTGTAACAACAGGACTAAATAATTTTGCAGCACCCGTTTCGTTATTTTCATATCCAAATTGCAATCTAATTTCATCGGAACTACTATTTGATTCTGACTGAATAGTTACACTAAGTATTTTAGGATCAATTATTTCATTGTTTTTTAGCCATCCTCCAGCACCATTATGTACCCTAATTGTATTATCCATACTCAAATTGCCTGCTGTAGCTGCTCTTACAAAAAAGCCTTGCATAGGAGCAATATATCTGCTTACACCATTTGTGCCACTTCCTGTTAAAGAATTACATACACCATAATTAGACGCTGCTTTATTATATATCCACATATCATATCCACCTCCACTATTTAGCAAGTTTGCACGTGCCCAACCAGAATTAGCTTGCCAGTCAATAGAAGACGGGTAAGGATTACCTATCAAATTAAATCCTTTTACGCTATCAACAGGGCTTATAGCAGAAAGAGAATAACTAATGTTTGCATTATTTAAGTTGCCTAAAAATAGTTTGGTTGGATTACTTGCTTGTACAGAATATAAATAACCACGACCTACAGCAAAACTACTTCCAGGATGTATTGTATTCCAATTAATAGCTGATGTAGTATTCAGTTTATAAATCCAGCAATTAGTAGGTTCATTCCATGCATAAAGATCATAACCTGTCCCATTTCCATAAGTTCCAGAAGGAGTCCAACCACCAGAAATGCTTTGTGCTGTTACAGGTGATGATAAAAAGTGCCAATCTTCGGCACTACCACTAATATAACGTTGCATAGTAGCAGCTACATTATTAGAAGAATGTATAAGTGAAGCTGTTCCAGACACGTCCGATTGTAAAACAAAACCTGAAGTACCAGCATTATTGGTAAATGATCCAAATACTGTTAATTGCTTAGTTGAAGGTATGGTAAAAAGTTTAGATGTATTAATTATCAATGAGTTATTTACTGAAAAATTAGTATTTAGTGTTACTCCATTAGCATTATCAATAGTCAGATTATATACTTTTTCACTTAGATATCGATTATTTTCAATAGTCTGCAAAGAAGCACCAGCATAACTTACAGTAGGAGTATTAGTAATAGCATCTAATCGTCCAGCATTAGCAGTAATAGTATTAAGTAAACGAAGAGTACCATTAAGTGCAACATTGTTCGAATTATTAATCAACAAATTATACATTTCATTATTCAAAAAAGAAGCAGAAGGAATATTTTGAGGTGCACCTCCAGCAAACTCAACCGTGGAGTTTGTAGCTGAAGCATCAATTTGTGCTCCATTGGTAAAAATCAAATCTCCTTTTATAGTAAGTTTAAAACCATTAGTCACCATACGATAAGTTGATTGATTGATAGTAATATTAGTTACCGAACGATCTTGATCCAATTGGCAATGATTAAGAGGAGCATCATCAAACATTATACTTGCATCCACAACGGGAACTGTATTTAACAACCAATTACCAGCTGTGTTCCAATTATTGCTAATTGTACCCTTCCATTTATTAATGCTTATATTTTCCCAAGCTCCCATAGAAGGGTTAATTCTTGTAATTCCACCATAATCAAGTGTGATACCAGTTCCTGTAGCACCTAAAAGATTAGCAGTTATTTTATAATCAATAGCAGACGTAGAACCAGCATTGGCAAATTGAGGATTGATAATTGAACTATTAACATCCTGTGCTGTAACAATTGGTAACACTGTTTTATTTGCACCATAATAGCCTAAAACACTTCCTATTCCTGTAACATAATAGTCATTATAATTAGCTGTTATCGTTCCACCTGCTGTTACAATATACATTGCATAGTGCATACTTACTCCGGCAATTGTTGAACGAGTATTTGCAAAGATATTGTTCCTAAAATTACGTATATTGTTAGTTACAGCACTATATAAGGCATACGACTTATTTGTAGATCCTGAAACTAAACTTCCTCCAATATAAATAGTATTAAAATAAAGATTATTATTGTTGCTAGCAGCACCAGTTTCATAAATACCATAGATAGTTGTTTTTGTATTTCCACCCAAATTAATGATATTATTTGAATATGTAGCTGCACCAGAAGCAATCTTTATACCATAAATGGAAGCAGCATTAGATGACGCACCTGTAACTGATAAATTATATATAAAGTTTGAGGAAATAATATTAGCTCCTGTATTACCTGTAAAATAGATTCCTGTAACATTACCGGCAAACGAAGCATAAGAATTGGATAAATTGTAAATAGTGTTTCCACTTATAGTTTTTAAAGTAGCTCCAGTTAATGCAATACCACAAATAGAAGCTCTATTAGTAGTATTTGTATTTCGATTTGCTATAGATAATCCAAAAATTATATTATTAGAAATAATATTAATACCTGTAGTTGATTCTATTCCATTAATTCGACCAGTTGTATTTGCAGTAGCATTGCTTGTAGAATTAGTAATATTGGCTATTGTATTATTATTTATTATTATTGTAGAAGTTCCTGCATTATATATTCCACATACAGTTTGGGCATTGCTAGTACTCAGAGAACTAGATTGAATACTATTGGGAGTAGTAATACTTCCAATCATATTATTACTTATAGTTGTATTTCCAGAAACTGCCGTTTTATTTATTCCATAAAAATTTGAAGCAAAAGTTGAATTAGCATTAGCAGCAGTAACAGATCCTATTATATTATTTTGACAATCAACAACTCCTGTACTTGCAATATTAATTCCATATACATTCAAACCAGTTGCACCGCCATTAATTATAATAGAACCTGTACCAGTTGTAGCTCCAATAGTGTTACCTAAAATTGTACCAATATTTACATTTCCTGCTACAATATTAATCCCTGTCCAAACTGCTGTACTAGAATTACTCCAATTAAAATTTTGAATTAAATTGTTTTGAACATTAGTTGCAGTGACAGTTCCAACTCTTATACTAATTGCATTAAAAGTATTATTAAAGGCATTCGTTTTTATCCATGCAGTTCCTGAACATAAATTTGCGCTTCCTCCAATAAAATTATTTGATACATTAAAATTAACACCCGATGTATTGTTTATTAGAATTGCATTGTAAGCAACACTGGCAGTAGGTATAAAAGTAGTAGTTTCATAAAAACTATTTCCATTAATATCAAATGCAGTATTACCTCCTGCAATACTGATACCATTTGATGCTGTTCCATTTTTTAGAAAATTGTAAATATTATTATTGCTGATAGTATTTCCACTATTTTCGTAACCTGTTGACCCACTCGAATAAATTGCATTGATAGGTCTGCCTGCCGCATCACTAGTAATATCGTTATTAATAATATTATTCCCATCATTTCCATTGCCAGTTGTGGCAGTAGAGAATAAGAAAATTCCATTTGAAGTACTCGTTTCGGAGCCTTTAACAATACAATTTCTTACAGTATTGTTTTCTGCTGAATTAATAAATCGTATAGTAGATGCGGTTCCAATATTTGTATTCGAAATTATAAGGTCTTTTGTAACACCGGATGCATTCACACTTCCATCAATGGTTATACTATCTGCTCCATTTAAGTCAATTAGAGGAGCAGCAAGATTTCCAGTTACTATAACCCCTGTTACAGTAGGATAAATTTTTATAGAACTGTAATTTGAGACACCACCAGCACCCGTATATCCGCTCTGATAGAGCACGGCTGATGCAATTTCTGTAGTATTTGCCTTTATCCTAATATCAAGAGTTCCTGTGTGCGTACCATTATTAATTTTATCAAAAGCATCCTTTAAACGCAAATAAGTAGATTGATAAATTCCTGATTTATAAACATCAACATTTAAACTTATTGCTCCTTCTATTGCTCCAATAGTAGGTGTTGCTAATCGAGTGCCACCTGAATAATCTGTTATGATTCCAGCAATTGAAGTTCCTGCTAAAATACTTGAAGATGGTTCATAATCCGTAGCATTTGTACCTCCAGCAGTTAAAAAGTTTGGATTAGTTATCAAACTATTAGCATCCATTCCAGTAATAAGTGGAAGTGAAACTAAATTTGTACTATTATAATTTCCTATTACTCCACCGATACCTGAAACAAAATAATCGTTATAATTTAAAGTTAAATTAGTACTAACGGCATAATTAAACCAAGCAGCATAATGCAAACTCAGACCTCCTGTGGTTGATCTCGTATTTACTAAAATATTATTACTAAAATTTCGTGTATTAGTAGTTACTGCACTATATAAAGCATAGGACTTATTAGTAGACCCAGCAATCAAATTGCCACCAATATATATTGTATTAAAATAAAGGCTATTATTATTGCTTGCAGCTCCTGTTTCATAAATACCATAAATGGTAGTTGCAATATTTCCGCCTAAACTAATTATATTATTATAATAGGTAGTAGCACCTGTTGCTATTTTTATACCATATATTGAAGAATTAGACGAGCTAACACCAGAAACTGTTAAGCTATGAATAAAATTACCAGAAACTTTATTAGTACCCGTACTACCAGTAAAAAATAACCCAATAACATTACCAGCAAAAGAAGTATAAGTATTTGATAAATTATAAATTATATTGCCACTAACAATTTTTGTGGTTGTCCCCGCAAGTGCTATTCCACATACAGAAGCAGTATTAGTAGCTGAAGTGTTTGCATTAGCAATGCTTAAGTTGTGAATTAAATTATTGGATATGGTATCAGTACCTGTAATAGATGCGATGCCATTAATAAGTCCAGCGGTAGCGATGTTTGAATTAGTAGTGCTATTTGTTAAATTAGCTATTGTATTGTCATTTATGACTATTATTCCTGTTCCTGCATTATTTATTCCATAAACACTTTGAGGATTACCTGTACTCTGTGAAATGGATTGTATATTATTGGCAATCGTTTCGCTCCCAATAGTATTGTTTACTATAGTGGTAGTTCCTGCAACTGCAGTTTTATTTATTCCATAAAAATTAGTTGCATAAGTTGTATTTATATTAGCTGCGGTAATAGAACCAATATTATTATTCTGACAATTAACGATTCCTGTGCTTGCTATATTTATTCCATAAACATTTGCAGCTGTTGCCCCACCTATAATAGAAATAGAATTCTGACTAACTAAATCTCCAATTGTATTACCCGTAATTGTTCCAATATTAACATTTCCTGAATTAATATTAATAGCTGTCCAAGTGGCATTTCCTGAATTATTCCAACTTATATTTTGAATAGTATTATTTTGAATATTACTTGCTATAGCATTTCCTAAACTAAGATTTATTGCATTAAATACATTGTTAAAAGCATTAGTTTTTGTCCAAGGAGAATTTGCACAAAACAAAGAGCTACCTCCAATAAAATTATCGGAAATATCAAAATCAACTCCAGATGAGTTATTAATTTGAATAATATTATAGGCTACATTATCAGTAGGAATGAAAGGGTTTGTTTCATAAAAATTATTGCTCGAAATAGTCCATGCAGTAGTGTTTCCTATAAGATTTATTCCATTTGAAGTTATACCGTTATTTAAAAAATTATATATATTATTGTTATTAATAATATTTCCACTATTCTCAAAGCCTAACGAACCCAAAGAAAAAATTGCATTAACAGGTCTTCCTGTCAAATCACTTGTAATATTATTATTTTCAATTGTATTACCGTCATTTCCATTTCCAGTTATAGCTGTTGAGAAAAAGATAATACCACTCGTTGTGCTGGTTTCAGAACCTTTTATATTACAATATTCAATAGTATTGTTTTCAGCTGAATTAATAAAAGAAATTGTTGATGTGGTTGAAGAACTTGATGTACTATTATTAGTTATCGTTAAATCTGTTGCCCCTAATTGATCAACCCTACCATCAAAAATAACATTATCTGCACCATTAATATTAATTAAAGGCCCAGCAACATTTCCACTAATTACTATACTAGTGTCAATAGGATAAAGTGTTAGAGTATTCCATGCACCTGCATTTAAACTATTAGCACCTGTTTCAGCAGTAGAACTTCCAGAGATAGTAATCGTAATTGCATTTCCTGTTTGAGCGGTTGCATTTATTGCTGCAAATGCACCTGAAGTATTTGTTAATGATCCGTAATATCCATCAGCTGCAGTTGAACCTGAGACATTTATTCTGTCTCCATATAAAATTGCTAAGTTTGCCGTTGCTGTTACTATTCCACAACCTCCTGATGGTAATATAGTATAAGTTACTATATAATTTCCTACATTACTTGTACTAGGTATAATAGAACCTGTTGTAGTATCTATTGATAAACCAGATGGTGAAGCAGTATAAATTCCTCCAGCAGTTCCTGAGAAGGTAACACTTTGTGCTGAAGAAAGTACGGTATAATAAGGATTAGCAGTGTAGCTAATTGTAGCTATAGGTAGTGAAGTAATGGTAATATTAGTAGTTGTTGTCTGAATTGAACAACCACCTGTTTCAGGGATAGTATATGTTATGGTATAATTTCCTGCTGTGCTTGAACTTGGTATTATTCCACCAGAAGAAGTATTAATGGATAAACCAGTAGGAGTAGCAGAAAAAACACCACCTGTATATGCTGCTGTTCCATTAATTGTTACCGATTGTTCTGTAGCCAATGTATTACAGAAAGGTGTTCCAGTGTAATTAATTGTTGCTGTAGGAATTGCTGTAATTGTTACTGTTGTTGTTGCAGTTTGAGGTGAACAACCACCAGTTGCAGGCATATTATATGATACGGTATAAATTCCTGATGTACTTGTATTTGGCGTAACAGCACCTGTAAGTGCATCTATTGATAATCCAGCAGGGAATGCAGTATATGTACCTCCTAATGAACCAATTCTTGTCACTGATTGAGCTGTACTAATACTTTTACAGAAAGGAGATCCTGTATAACTTATAGATGCTGATGGAACTGATGTAATTGTTACTGAAGATGTTGTAGTAAATAAAGCACAACCACTTGTTGCAGCTACCTTATATGTAACAGTATAATTTCCTCCAATACTTGTGTTTGGGGTAATATTTCCAGTTACCGTGTCTATAGTTAATCCAACAGGCAATGCAGAATAAATACCTCCACTTGTTCCTGTTAAATTCACACTTTGGGGCAATGAAAGCAAACTACAATATGGTGAACTTAAATAAGAAATTGTAGCAAAAGGTGTTGGATATACAGGCCAATTTACTATTGTAGTTGGACCAGTAGCTGTACATCCATAACTACCTGCCGAACGACTTACTCTTATCAACACATTGGTTGTAGCTCCAGTTGTAGTTATAGCTGATCCTGAGGTATAGGCCGACCATGTTGTACCGTTGTTGATACTGTATTCATAAGTATCTGTTGCTCCTGCGGAACCTCCTGTTCCTGAAGTTATTGTTGCACTTGGACTATAACCTACACAAATTGAAGTTCCACTTGCTGGAGTGGCGGTATTTA
>Ga0247840_10009428_pt1 | contig 12630 bp, 12 predicted proteins | sample LaCruzMarch2015__FD_192404 | JGI IMG/M metagenome (GOLD analysis project Ga0247840, IMG submission 192404) | Freshwater microbial communities from meromictic Lake La Cruz, Castile-La Mancha, Spain - LaCruzMarch2015_17m | ecosystem: Environmental > Aquatic > Freshwater > Lake | place: Spain...
GATTTATTTTAGATTCTGTTCCGCAATTACCTATACTAAGCGGTCCTAAAGAAAAACAATTACCTGTTATAGCAGAAGTAAGCATTGAACTTGCTAAACCAGAAGTAAAAGCAATCCCAGCTATACTCGCAGCACCAATTGCCATTTTATTTATATAAAGAATTTATTTATTTATTTATTTTTTTTATAAATAAAATGATTATTATACAAATAATGAAAATAACAAAAAAAATAATAAAATAAATCTTATTTATATTTTTATCTTCTTTTATTACACCGCACTTAATAGGGTCATATCTTTTATCATTTTTTTTATACCCTAAAGGTAATTTATCATCTGGAGGAGGACATAAATCTTCTCTATTATCAGGAAATTGAGGTTTTATTACATCATATACATATTTCATATATTTGCCTTCACATCCTATAGCTCTTCCTCTTCCACTTATTTTACAATATGAAGGTTTTTCAACATTACTATAAGGTACAGAATTCTTATATATATCTTTACATCTTTGATAATTTTTAATATTAGATATTAAAGCGAATTCAGGTTCTAGAAAATCTTTTTCATTAATTACACATATTTCGCCTTCACCTTTTTCTAAATTACAAAATATTACAGTTCCATCTCTAGTTGTTTTAGGAATAGCAGTACCGTGTCCTATACAGTAATCTTTTTCACTACAATTTATATTTTTCATATCTTTAAGTTTATAGGATGATTTTGAACATGATGGAAACATACAAGCTGATTTATAAGTATCCATTATATTTTTATTATCATCGGTTATAGTAATATCAAGCGATTGTTTAAAACTTTCTTCACCGTCAATCAAATCTAAAGTCTTTTTTAAATATTCAATATTTTTTATTTCATTATTTATTTTATCTTTTATTTTTTGGTCATTTATTTTTATTAATTCATTTTCATATTTTGATTTAATATTATTATAAAAATTTATTAAAGTTTGTTTATATTGTTTATATTTTGTAAAATAACAACCGCATATTAATCTTTCATCTGATAAAAATAATGTTTGTTGATTTGGAATATATAATTCTATTTCCGTTTCTGTTTTTTTTAAATTTATAGAATGTTCTAAAGGGTAATAATTTATTATTTTTTTTATAAAGTAAGAATTTTTATCTAAAATTCCAAATGCATCAGAAACATCATTTTTAGAATTTGAACAATATTTTTCAATAGTATTATCGCAATCTATATCAGGGAAATTACAGAAATATCTACATCTGTCTTCTTCTAATATTTTTATATCATCAACAATATCTATATTTAAGGGGGTTGAAATATTATTTATATCTATACCAATTACATTAAAATTAAAATTAATTTCTGCATCAGAAAATATAAAAGTAAAAATAGTATATTTAATAAAGTTATTTGTACTAATGTCAAAACATTTTATTCTAGAAGGTAATAATAAATTTATAGAATTTAAAATATTATTTTTTAAATCATTAGAATTCAATAATACTTCTTTGTTATCATATAAAAATTTTAATGTTGTATAACTATTTTTAATTTCAATTTGATAATCAATTTTTCTATAACTGTTACAATAAGGATACAATATATCATTTTTACATTTTTCTGATGGCATCCCTGTATTTGAAACATAATATTCTTTTACATATTTAGCATATGTTTCTTCAATAGTTTCAGGGTCATATAAATTATCTCTAAGAGTATCGCAACATTTTATATTATCTATATTTTTTATCCAATCATAAACTAAATTATTTCCAAGTGAAACAGATTGAACCCCCATTATTCCCTTAATACCAGCAAAATAATTTCCAGTATGTTGATATTTTAAGTCCCATTTACTTTCCCATATCATAGGATTAGCAATGGCACTTAATGCAAAAAGTATACTACCAGGACCAGTGGCTAAAGCGGCGATTGTAGTCGCAATTAATGCAATTGCTATAGCAATTGCACTCTGAATATATGATGCTATTTCTAAACTAGAAATATTTTTTTCTGTAGGAACATAACTATAAAATATATCAAAGTCTGAAATAAAATTTTTTTTATCATGTATTCTCATATTATAACTGTAAGTATTATTATCGTTTATTAAAGGATTATTTGTAAGTTCTGTAATATTGCTATTATTAATATGATAGTAATAAGTAGGAGCATTTAAATCATATACTGAATCAAATGCGAATACAATTTGATTAATGGCTCTAGGTCCAGATTTATTCCAATATCCTCCAGAAGTTGAAACATATTGTATTCCTGATAAAGCATAACCTTTTTTTCCTTTAACCATAACTTTTTTAGAAGATTTATAATCATAATCGCCTATAGGTTTATTAGTATAAAATTTAATATCAGATATTAAATTTGGATTCATACCCTTAAAATCTGGATGCACAATTTTTTGTTCATTATCAACAAAAGCTCTATATCTTGTTACATCGTATACATATAATAATTTTGTAGTGTATATTTCTGATAATCTACATATACGACCATCAGGATAAAAATCAAATTGTATTCCTAATATAATATTTGCATATGGCTGATAGTCGTTATCTTTTTTTTCTGTTAGAGTAATTCCTTTATTATAGTCAGATTTATTTATTATAATTTTTTTTTTATCTAAAATTAAAGGAATAATATCCTTATTTTTTATTTTATTTTTTATATCGTTATAAGAATCTAATGCTTGTTGTTCTGATAAATTTGTTAATTCATTCAAAATGTCATTAAAATTTTTACATTTTATATTATCTCTAGAACCACTTTTATAAGCATCACATAATAATATATCTTCATTTATAGTTACACTATAATAATCCGTATTATAATTTTCAACTTTTATATAATCTTTTTTAGAAGAAGAATTTAAAGTCATTAAATTAAAATTATTACTTAAAATATAATATTCTTTATCTTTATCATCTTTAAAAGATTTTGTTATTAATTTTCCATCTAAATAAATATGTTCATTTCCTGTTTGTTGATTAAAATTTTTAATGAGCATCAAAATTTCAGCAGATGGATAAATATTTGAAACTTCTATAGGAAATACAGGATATACATTATTAGGAATTTCATAATAATCATTTCTCCAGCTAAAAGGTTGAAAATAGTTTAATCTTGACCAGTTTCCTTTTAGAAATAATTCATTATTTATATTCCCATTATTATTTGTTAAAAAATTAATATCTGTTTTATACTTTATTAAATCGTTTTTTTCTATAGGATGACCATTTGTAAAATCTATATCTTCCATTTATTTATTAATTATTTTTATTATTATTAATTATTTTTATTAATAATTCATTAATAATAAAAATAATGAATTATTCTGAATTCTTTAAAAACGAAGTTCAAAAAATAATATTAAGAGAATTCAAAAGTATTTTTGAAAGTGATTGCGAAAATACTTTACGAGGGACGCAAAACACAGAAGCTATTCAAACATTAACTATAATAATTGACCCTTTATCGACTGTTAGTAATTGTAACATACGAACGAATCAAACAATCACAATATCTCCTTCTTCAAAATATTGTTTAGATATACCAAAAGCACTTAGTTTTATGAATAATATTGATAGAAATAATTTAATAAATAAAGTAATTAATAATCTTAAAATACATTTACAATCAAAATTAACTAATAGAAATGAATTTATAAATCAATTATGTGAAAAAGTTAAGAAAAATTTAAATATATTAAACTATGTAAATGATATTAAAGAATCTAATAATATTAAAAATAATTTAGAAACAGACTTTAATTTATTAGGATATAAAAATGATAGTTCTAGAAATAGTAATGCTGAAAATTCTCCTATTAATACTTCTAATATTTCAGAATCTGTAATGAATCAAATTAATTCTAAAATGTCAGAATTAGAAAACAAATCACGTTTATTATCAGAGGCCGATATAAATATAAAACTATATGAAAACATTACACAATCTTGCTCTCAAGATATTTACATAGAACAAAATCAGAAACTTGTAATAAAAGGAAATGTAGATTGTAAAGGGAAAGATTTTATTACAATGACACAAAATATAATGATAGATTCTCAAATGGAATGTTATATAAAACCTTTGTTAAAAGATATTGAGAATGATTTAAAACTACAAAGACTTTACAATCGCGGAGACAGAGGATGTTTATATTATAAAGAATATGATAAATGTATAAATAATAAAAGAAAAGTTATATATAAAAAATTAGATTCATCTCAACAAAATTGTAATATTCCTTTAGAGGAATATGAAGATTGTATAATACCAAAATGCACTATATCAAATTGGAGTGATTGGAGTGTATGCAATTATAATGAAAAAGAAATATCTACTAAAAACAGATATCGTAAATTTATTAAAAAAGGAGAAGATTGTAATTATGTAATGAAAGAAATAGAAAATTGTAATATACCAGAAAGAGATACTGGAAATAATAAAATAAAATTAAATGCTCTTAAGTATGACTTATATGATACTTATAGAGGAGTTTTAAATGTTAATACATATATTATATACGGATTGTTATTATTAATTTTGATTTTATTTATAATTTAATAACTGTCTTGTTCTGCACCTTTTTCAAATTGTGTAGGTTTAATAGAAGATGATATTTTATTATTTGAAGGTTTAACATTATTTTTTTGAGTCTTATCTTTAGTTTGTTCTTCTGAAGAAAGGGTTGTTTCCTCTTTCTCTTCTAAAATATTTTCAACTTGTTGTTTATATACATTTCTAATTTTAAAGGACATTTAAAATATATACTGAAATCTTTAATCTTTATATTCAGTTAATTTAATTGAAGAAATTGTTTCTTGAACACCTTTCATTTTTTCACTTATATCTTTGAAAAAATTTTCAGCATCTCTTATACCTTGATTTTCTAAATATTTTATAATTTCTTCTTTTTTATCTTTTTGATTAATTTTTTGTCTATGTTTTTTATCTTGAATCATAACTACAGTGTCTTCATATTTAACACCTAATTGATTCGTTTGTTTTAAATAAGTTAGAATATTAGTTTCAATTGTACTTTTTTTTTCTTTAAGATTTTTTAATTGTTCATTTAATCGTTTTATTTCTGATTGAATATTTTTTAATTCGCGCATATCACTTGCTATTTTTATAGAACTCATTTTTAATTATCTTCAAATCTTAAATCATTATTAGATTGTAATTCTTTTTCAAAAACTATAGGCTTATCAAATAATGATATATTTGATGTATATTTTTTAGTATCAAAATTATGTTTTAAATTTATTCTTTCAAATTTTAATTTATATTGAATACATAATTCAATATCTTCATCGTTTAATTCTATCCATTTTCCATTTATTCCTTCTTTTGCTACTATTTTTTTATCATTTATATTTTTGAATATTAGTCCAGTGTTTTCAAATGTAAAATTTCCATATTTATTTTTACTTATAATATAGATTGGAGAATTTATTTTTTGTTCATATTTCTCCTCTCTATTACTGTCATATTTCTCCTCTCTATTACTGTCATATTTCTCATTTGAATGTCTTTTACAATAAAAAGAACCGATATTAGTTTTATTATCACAAAGCTCTCCTTTTCTTACACCTTTTAATAATTTAAAAATGCAATTCGACATTCTATTATTATTATACAATCTTTTTTTTATATTATATTTTATTGAACCTCTTTTTTTTTAAAATATAATTTTTCAATAACTCATTTAAATAACAAAATTATATAAATAAAATGAATCAAGAAATTATAATTTATTTATATTCTAATTTTTCAAAATCATGTAATGAAATAAAAGATAAAATAAATTTTTTATCTAATAATTTAAAAATTTTATCAGTTAATATTGATTGTAAAAAAGTTAGAAATACTGTATTACACTCAAAAAAAATTAAAGTAGAATATGTCCCTTGTCTTTTAATATTAAATCAAAATAAATTGGAAGTATATGAGAATGAACAATTTTTAAATGCTATTAATAATTTATATAATGTATTTATAGAACAAAAAAGACACAATGAAGAGATGATAAAAAATAAACAAGAACAAGATATAGTTGAAAAATTACAACAACAACAACAACAACAACAACAACAGCAACAACAACAACAACAGCAACAACAGCAACAACAACAACAAACAATTCAGTCTAATTTTGAAAATCAAAGAAATTTAAAAAATGTTACGAATTTACAAGATATTCAATCTAATAAAAATAAAATAGGAAAAACTAAATTTAAAGTTGATAAAAATATACATCCATTTACAGAAGATAATATGATATTAACTGTACAAAGAGAAAGACCCGAAAAAGGCATAGGACATACTGATTTAGCCGTTTCTTCTTTACCTGAAATAGGTCTTACAAATGAAACTAGGAAAAGTATTCCTGTAAAATTACCTTCTTATACTGAACAAGATGAGTTAGAACAAGAGGAAGAAATGGAAGCTAATTTGTATAATGAAGAAGAAGAATATGAGAGTAAAGATATATTTGAAAGTGAAATCAAATCTACTAAAAAAATGCCAGTAAAAATAGGTAAAAATAAAGTAGAAATGCTTGAAGATTTTACCGGACTTCTTGACGAAGATATAGATATTAATCAAATGAGAGGTGCGCCTACAAAGAACGATGAAAAAACTATGAAAATGAATAATGTAAAAAAAGCGGCAGAACAAATGATGAGAGAAAGAGAGATGGTAGATAAAAGAAATTAATAGTTAAATATTCAATGGTATTAATTAAATATGAAAGTAGTATTCTTAACATTTGGTGGAGGTAATTTAAAATATTATAATGCTGTAGATAGATTAGTAAAAGAAATAAAAACTTTATATAATTTTGATAAAATTATATCTTATACTGACATGGATTTAGAAAAAACGGAATATTATAAAAAACATAAAGAATTTATAAAATCAAATAAAAGAGGATTTGGATATTGGATTTGGAAGTCATATTATATTTACGAAGAACTTTATAAGTTAGATGAAGGAGATATACTGTTATATTTAGATTGCGGTTTTGAAATTAATAAAGAAGGAATTGATAGATTTTTATGGTATATAGAAGAGACAAAAAAGAATGATAATTTATTTTTCTATTTAGAAGATAAACATATTGAAAAAAAATGGACAAAGAAGGATACTATTAAATATGTATTAGGTGAAAAATATGATGAAAAAAAATTAAATGAACCGCAAGTTATAAGTGGAGCTTTTTTTTTAAAAAAGAAAGATAAAAATATTAAACTAATTAAAGAATGGTTTGAAACATGTCAGAATTATAACTTAATTAATGATGAAAAATCAAAAGAAGAGAATTATCCCGAATTTATAGAGAATAGACATGATCAAAGTGTTCTTAGTCTTTTAGTTTCTAAATATGAATTGAATAAAATATTTGATGAAACATGGCCAGAAACAATGAAGGATAAAAATAGCCCATTAAGAGCAATGAGAAAATATAATTAAATAATTATATTAAAAATTAATAATTTTATTAAATAAAATTATTAAATGGATAGTGATATATTTTTTAGTGAAGATTATGATTTTATTTTTAATTATTTGGAGGTAAATAATATTGATAGTTTATATTGTTTTAGTATAATTATAAAAAAATTTTTTATGATTAATTCTATAGAATTAATAAATAAGGGGATTGAAATAAAATTTTTTGATATTGATGTATTATTAGAAAATTATATAGAATTATTTACAACCAAATGTTTGTTTAATTTGATAAGATATAAAAAAGAATATTTTCATAAAATTTATAAAAATACAACTTTATTTTTATGTTCAATAAATTCATTAAAAATATTCAAATATATTTATGAAAATAGTGATATAGATATTAGAGAATATTATAAAGATAATGAACAATTTTTATATTGTTTAGAATATGAAATCTCACATAAATATAAAAATTATGTTTTATGGAGAGCATATTGTAATGAAATATACAGTAAAGATTATATTGAATATTTAAATAAATTGTATAATATATCTAATTATATATTTCAAAATGATTTTGAAAGAGTAAATGAATCATTAGAATATATAAATATAAATCAAAGAACAATAAAAAATACCCCTATAATTCATTTTTGTAATAGTGAAAAAATGTTAGAATTATTTATTAATAAAAGAGCTAATTTAAATAAATGTATAATGTTTAATATAAATGATAGTATATTAAAAGGAGATATTGCTTATAGTATGTTTTATGTACCTAAAATGTATAATATTTTATATAATAATGGTTATCAGTTTGATTATATTGAAAAATTGTTAAATAAATGTATAATGTTTAATACAAAAGATAAAGAATATTTTAAAGAAGCATTGAAAATTATAGTAATTCTTAATAACAAACATAAAACAATATTGAAAAATAGTTTACCTTTTTATTTATTTTATGATATACAAGAATATTTATTTTTAAAATAATTGAAATTTAATATTATATTATAATAAATATATAAAATGTTATACAATATATTATTTTCAAAAGAGACTATAGGTGTTCTAAAAGTTTTAGAAGCAATAAAAAAAACAGATACTGATGAGATTGAAATAAGAATAAGGAATGTAGATGTTAATATGTATAATAATGTATTGAAAAGGCTATTTTCAATTAGTGAATTTAAAGTTGAAACTACTAAAGATATTTCTTATGTGTATTCTTTAGATACAAATACTTCTAAAAGAAAAATTGAAAGTGATATATCTAATATATATATAAAAAAGACATCAGTTAATTTTCTGGATGTAAAATATCCAGAAAAATATACAATATTCAACTTAATTAGTAGTTTGAATAATGAAATACAATGTAAAATATCATATTCAAAAGAACATGATATAACAAAACAAGAATATGAATATGATATTAAAGATAAAAAAATTTTAGTAAGAAAAAGAGAAAGAACATCTTTTATTAAAGAAGGGAAATATAGAATTGATTTAACAAAGATAAATGAATATAAATATGAGATTGAAATTGAGATTTTTAATAATAAAGAAATAATACAAATAATTAAGGAAGCATTAGGATATATATTTTCATATAATTCTTTAATAAGTGATACACATTTAGACAGATTTAAAAAAGTGTATGATTTTTTGAAAGTATTTAGAGAAATAAAGCCTATTAATATAAACGATAAACATCTTGAAAATTTAGAAAAAAATTATGTAAGTCAGTATAGTGTAACAAATAAACTAGACGGAACTAAATATTATTTATGTTATATTATACAAAAAAACAATACACTTTTATTTTTAATAAATTCTAATAATATTATTTTATTGTCTTATAATCCTTCTTATGAAACAGATTTAAATGAAATAATGATATTTGAAGTAGAAATTTTAGAAAATGTGAATGGTTCTTCTAATAACATTGAAATATATACTTTTGATACTATTTATGCTGTTGATAAAACTCATAACTTTAATATTAAAGATAATTACAAAGGACATAGTTATAGAATAAAAATTTCACAAGAAAAGGAGATTTATATAAATAAATTACCTCAAATAAATAAACAATTACAATTTACTTTTAAAACAAAAACATTTATAAATGAATCTAGATTTATGAATAGTGTTAAGAATACTCTCAAATTATTAGAAGAAGAATTTAAAAGTATAGAGAATATTGAACATATGAATGATGGATTAATTTTTCAACCTATAAATGAAAATATAAATCCTTTAAAATGGAAATTTGTTAATAAAGTTTCAATTGATTTTTTATATGAAAATGGGAAACTTTATTCTTATAATAAAAATACTAGAAAAAATGAAGAATTTTCAGACAGTAAAGGAAATAAATATAAATTAAAAGAAACAGATTTCATTATTCCTAATAAATCTATAATCGAAGTAATATTTGAATATGGTAAATTTATATTTCATAGATTTAGAACCGATAAAATATTTCCTAACGAATTAACTATTACAGCAAGAGATACATTTAAAGATATGATTGAACCTTTTCATTTATCAAAAATATATGATTATTTTAAAAATAAAACTATGAATACAAATAATTATTTTTTTGAGAATTATGTAAAAAATAAAGACCTTATAAAAAATAAAAATAATGATAAAATATCAGAATGCGCTTCAAATATTAGAATGTTTGTATCTAAAAATATTACAAGATATATTTTTGAAAATATTAATTTTAGTAAGAGACTTATACTAAATGAATTTTTAGAATTATCTAAAATTAAATTAAATCTATCTTTATCTGAAAATATTTTTGAAAATATGAGCTTTGACGAAGGAATTATATATATAATTAATAAAAATAAAACTTATTATTCAGGAACAAGTAAAGAAATATTTCAGAAAAACATGTTTGAAATATCAGAAATGAGTATTATTTCTGCCTATAATAAATATATTGAATCTTTTACAAATAAAATAGAACCATATTACTATAAAAGGGATATTAACGATGATGATATAAAAATTATCAAACTACTTTTGACTTTATAAAAATATGTAATTATATCTTTTAATAATTAGATTAAAAGATATTTCTAATTAGGAAATGTTAATTATCGTGTAATAATTAAACTATTTAGATTATTTTAATTCTATATTTTATAAAATGTAGAATTTATATTTATATTAAATTTATTGAGACTTTACAAAATGAGGTTTCAAATATTGTTGAAGTCTAAAATAAGTAAGAGGTTCTGATGTGGCAGCATCATATTTCAACAAATTCTTAAGTTTTGAATCACATAGAATTTGTCTCTTATCAGCTACATTAAACAATTTATTCTTCTTAATATATTCACAAATAAATTGAGTTACTGATACACGAGAATACAATTGTTTAGGATCCCATTCTGTAAAAGATGCCATTTCAGCACTAATTCCAATAGGCTTCAAAAAACCTGAAGTAATATTTTTCTTAGAAGAACTTTTCTTAAATTTCAATACTCTCAAAGTTTCATTATGAAGTACTTTAAGAGACTTGTTAAGACTTTTCAAAAACTTAACGCCCTTTGTTTTTTCTGAGGTAGACAATTTCTCAATCTCATCTGTCAATCGCTTAGTTAGCACTGTAAAATCACTATTTACACTTTCCTTTGATACTACCTTCTTTTTCTTTTCTTCTACAGAGTCTTGAACTGATTCTTCTACAGATTCAGGTACTACCTCCAATACAGGAGCTTCTACAGGAACAGCAGGAACAGCAGGAGTAGCTACAGAAGCTTCTTTCATTTTTTTAGAAATTCTTTTCTTTGGTTCAGGAGTAGCAGGAACAACTACTTCAGGGGCTCTAACAGGAACAGCAGGGGTAGCTACAGTTGTTTGTTTAGTTCTTTTGGATGACATTTCTATTTGATATATATTCTGTATCTTTAAACTTTTATTTTGTTTAAAACAAAAATAAATTTAAGAGCATTTTTTATATTAAAAAAAAATATTATTTAAATATAAATGGATTCGTTAATATCTTGGATTAATAAAAATTATTTTTATATCATGTTTTACGGTTCGTTATTAGTAATAATTTTTCTATATTTTATAAGATGTTTTTTTAAAAATACAAATAATTTATTCGATAAGTTTTTCAAAAAGAAAAAAACAACTGAAATAAAAGATGTAAAAGATGTTAAAGAAAAAAAATCTTTTATGCCTAAAATGAGCTCAGGAGAATTAAGATGTAAAATTTATTTAGAAAAAATATTTAATAAACCTTTTAACAAAATTAGACCCAATTTTTTAAAAAATAATGTTACAGGATATAATTTAGAATTAGATTTATACAATGAAGAATTAGGACTTGCCGTAGAATATAATGGTGAACAACATTACAAATATACTAAGGGTGTTCATAAAAATTATGAACATTTCTTGAATCAAAAATATAGAGATGAAATTAAAAAAATGCTTTGTTTTAAAAACAATATTGTATTGATTGAAGTTCCTTTTAAAGTTAAAGAAATTGAAATATTTTTATACTTAAAATTAAAAGAATTAAAATATGATATATATTTTGATACTGAAATGACATATGAAAACTCAAAAGAGGAAATTACAAAGGATGAAGTTCTAGAGTACATGGGCTATTAGATGAAATTAATTTATTATTTTCAATACATAAATATTTTCCTTTATTATCTTTTATACTCACAAGCGTATCAGTAATACTTTCAATATAAAATTCATTGTCCATATAATCTGTTTCTTCATTGAACAATTTTTCAGAACTACAAACATTTTTACATGATTTTTCTTCAGTTTCATTTTCTTTATAAAAACAAACTCCTGTATCATCAGAATATAAATAAATATCATTATACATTAAATTGTATTTATTATTTTTAATATTATTTAGATTCCAACAACCTTCATTATTAACATATTTTTTGCACTTATTTCTAATCATAAAAGGTTTAATTAATTTCTCGTTAGATTTTAATTCATATCTTCCATTATATAAATTTTTTTTTATTATAGGTTGTTCTGTTATTACATTACTTGATGTTATAGTTTTTTTTGGCTCAGTTATTGAGTAATTGTAAATAAATATTAAAATTAATATTAATACTAAAATTATATAAACTCTCATTTAT
>Ga0247840_10009429_pt1 | contig 12626 bp, 12 predicted proteins | sample LaCruzMarch2015__FD_192404 | JGI IMG/M metagenome (GOLD analysis project Ga0247840, IMG submission 192404) | Freshwater microbial communities from meromictic Lake La Cruz, Castile-La Mancha, Spain - LaCruzMarch2015_17m | ecosystem: Environmental > Aquatic > Freshwater > Lake | place: Spain...
CAGTGATTTGGTATCTTCACCTGCTGCTGCCATGTCGAACTCCCATATCCCGTGGAATCCGGGAAAAGTTAAATGGGTCGACATTTGTCGGTGATGTAATTTGGCACGTATTGTTATTAAATAAATCCATGTGTCATCGATTAAGGAAATACTGTGTATCAATTCAGTAGATTTCGGTTTTGTGGAGCCGACGTTTCGCTGTTGCAGCGAGTGAACTCCTGCGGGTTACCATTGTTGGATTGACTCCTGACCGGAATGATGGGTTGGTGCGGATTGTCACGATGTGACACGAATCAATCTTTGGACTCCCTTATGAGCAAAAAAGAGGTTAAACGATGGAATTTGGGCTTAACCGATGACACATGTAAATAAATATATTAGAGGATTTCGAATAACTGCATTAATTTTGGATTCACGCACTTATTCACGACGAAGTTTAATTATCACTTCATTAAATAACAGGGTTTTTCGAAATCCTCATTAGATATTGGTATATCTGGCATTGTCATGCCATTTACTCCAAAACAAATTCATTGGAGTAAATTATCTTTATCTCACCCAGGTCAATCGGTCTTTTCCAAGGTTCAGTCTTGATGTCTTCTGATTTCACAGTGACCAAACTGTAGCGTAATGCAAATCTGTATCTACCTGGCTTAATCATCTCAGGTTCGAATGGCTCGGTGACTGTCTTGTCCGTGCATAACTTCGGGTTCCATTCGTAAAGAAGATCAGAGTGTGGTTTCAGCTCCATTACAGCACCAATAGGTTGCTCATACAGTATTATTCGGCAAACCTCTCTGTTCCCCTCAATCATCGGCAGAAGGAAGTTCAGACGTTGCCAACTATTGTTTTGAGCCCTTTCAATATCCCAGAAGACCAAGTCGCGCTGTGGGTAGCCTATATACCAAATAGGAACATCCAGGCCATTTGTTACTTTTAGCTTGACCATTTCGCCGTGGACATACTGCATCTTGTCTGTGGCCATGACAATGGACGGGAACGTGGCTGAGGAGGTGGGTGTAGTTACCGTTGATGATTCTGAGCATCCGGCCGATATTAAAACTATCACCAATAAAAAGACAAAAAGAAGATACTTCATGATTTTTCTCTTTCATGTGATTGATAATAAATTGATTGCGTCCAAAGATCGACTGATATCCATATTTACGGCTACCATCAGTGCCTGATGTCAAGGTCTTTTGGGATCTTTAAAATCAAATGTTAGCTGCCTGATTTGGAGGGGAGTGCAGGTGAATATCACCCAGGATTCCAGAGGATGTTCATTTTTTTAAAAATAGTTTGAACCGGTAGCAGGGAACACTCATTCGAGATTCAAGCCCGTCACGGGGATGCACCCTATTCCAATAGTTCCCGGTGCAGGATCCGGATAAATGAAAAAGTCGAATCATCCGCGTACGCAAATTCCGGTTCGTCGCCGTAGCAGGCCCCTATCCGGAACAATGTCGGCACATCAAGGGGAACTTTCGCGACTTCCAGTGCACACTCCTTATCCGATCCGGTTGGGTAGGACATAAATTTAAGCGGATACTCGTGGATCCCATCAGCCGTTTTCCGGCAGCAGATATGTGTATGCTGGTGCCCGCAGACCATGTGGGTGAGATCACGTTCTGCAAGTTCAGCAAACGCCATCGGTGCGGTGTAATGGTAGCCGGTAAACGAGTCCCCGGCGTTATGTGAAAGCCGTTGCCAGCACTTAAGCCGGAGAATATTGGTACCAAGATTGAGCGGTCCACCATGAACACAGAGCATCCTGCCCTGCACCCACTCCAATGGCATCTCATCGAAGATGGAGAGCAGATGAGACCCACGCAGTTGTTCGTGATGGTACACGCTCTCCTCATCACTTCCGGAAACAAGGATGCCGTTTATGAAGGCATGATCGTGGTTCCCGAGAATCGAAGTAAGAGGGTAATTTTGTGCGAGACCATTGATGATCTCAATCGATTCTTTCGGGCGGTTGCCCCGATGAAGGATATCACCAAGGTTGATGATAGTATCTATAGGACCGAATAATTTGCAGAATGACGGGCGCCGGATGCACAAAGCAAGCGCTGCAATTGCCTCAGCATCGGCATGCACATCAGAAAAAAACACTGAACCCATACCGGTAGAGTGAATATTGGTACTTCATTCCCATATAAACCCGTGATATCTGGCAATTCCCCCGGGGGTCTATGGATATGTTCATGCATGATTCTGGCTAAAGTACTACTGGAACCTTTCGCTTCAGGACGCACCATACCGGGATCAGGCACCTGACCCCAGACAGGACAAAGACGGTTCACTGTATATGCGAACGGAGGCACAGATCTAAATGGAACAATTTCTCACGGATTATATCGAACGGCTGAGATCCTACTATCCCAGCATCCCAAAAAAAACCGCTCACGAGATCGCGTCGGCATTCCTCACATTCAAGTTCGGGATCTTTGAGAATGCGATCAACGAATGCACCATTGCGCTCTCCCTGCTTCTTTCGGGTGGCGATAGCAACGACGCGCTCAAAAAAGCGCTCATGATTGTCAAAGCAAATGCAGAGGACCTTAACAATTCCCAGGTGAATTCGGATCTTACGGTCTCATTCTCGGAAAGTGAACGCCCGTTTGTCGCGGTGAAACTGTCACCGGACCAGGTTGAGGATCCCGGCACCCTAGAGCTCGACAATGCGCTCATCCTGCTTTATGCAGTGGCAACGATCACCTCACCTGATGATGAGCAGGCGCTGGACGAGCACCGCACGTATATCATCAAGATGCTCAGCGCATACAAACGAGCGCTTGGGCGTGTGTGAATCGCGCAGGAACTACAAAACCGATGTATGCGACACGCCTCTCCACCGGAATGATCCAGATTCTGCGTGGCGATATTCTGCCACATTTTCATGGAGTGAGTAGAGAGAGTATTAGGCTTTTACAGTCATTACCGGAATCGGCATCCAAGTGATACTCCCTGCGATTATGCACCACTGCGTTCGCTTGAAGTAAATCACATTCAAAAAAAGGGAACGGGATTATCCCAATCACAATATTAAATTTACAAACTGTCCAGACTAATGCCAGCGAAGTCCTGCGCCGCTTCCCTGATATCTTTGACCCCGAATGCAGTCTGCACGGCGTTTATCTCCAGCTGAACCGCCACATCGCAGACATAGTCGAGGATATCAACCGAGAGCTCCTTTTTTATCTTGCTCTTTCTGATCTGGTCGAGCAGGTGCGCCATCTTCTCCGGGTTCTCCATCCGGAGCTTGGCAAGGCTCATGACACACATGTAGATCCGGGTCAGGTTCCTGTCTGTCCCGGTGATGGTGTCAAAGAAATTCCTGATCACCTGCGCCTGATAGATCTCTGCAGCCATTATTCCACCTCCTTCCCTGATGAGGATAGTTCCTCTGTTATTAACCGTCTGCTTAAAAGGTTTCCTGAAAAACCGGGCATTTTGCAGGAAACCGGGGAGTTACTATGGACATTTTTCACAAAACGCGGCTATTCTGTCAGACAATAGGATGACAACCGTCATACTGTGTCGGATACCCCCGCACGCGAGGTCTGCAATAAATTCGAGGACCCATGAACGCAGGGAGCAGGCAGTACCGCACCAGTCCTTCGGGTCACTTCGCAGTGCTCACGATCTTGATAATATCCCCGTTTTTTAGTATATGATTCTCTTTAATCCGCATCTTTGTCCGTGCATCTACTGCATAGAGAAATCCCTTCCCGATATCTGTGTGCACCTGGAACGCGAGGTCGTGAGGGGTTGATCCCCGCTTCATCAAGAACGCATCGGGCAGGACACGCCCCTGTTTGTCACAGTAATGGGTCTCATCTTCTACCGGGTAGATAACAATCCGGTCGAGAAGTTCAAACACTGCACGGTTGATTGCCTGCTGGACACCAGTGCCTGCGTTCTGTTTCATGACACCTGCAATCTTTAAAAGTCCCGCTTTCTGGGGAGCCGATAACGTGATTCCATCAGCTACCTTGAATTCAGCATCACCTGGCAGGTAGGTAACAACATGCGCTGCTGCCGCGTTCCGGAGTGCCAGTTCGGATGCTGCACTCGCAAAGGCAACCTTCACTTCTGCGAGTTCCGCGCGCAAAACTTCGGGGGCTTCATCGACTTTGTTTCCCACAACAAGCATCGGCTTTGATATCTTCACGATCTCCGCGCAGAAGGGGATGAGATCTTCCATGTTTGCATGGACGAGGTTGATTTTAAGCGCCAGTTCCACGTCACGGATCTCTTCAGGAGTGATCCCAAGACCGGTGAATACATCAGCGATACCCTGGTGCATCGAAAACGTCTTGACTGCCGCCTGCCGGGACAGTCGTGTCCAGTGCTTATCGAGGATCCCGTACACCCACATGGTCATCTCATAGCCGAGGAATTTTATATCGAGAGCGGGATCATGGTTACCTGCACCCACCGGGTTGCCTTCGCTGTCTGTCCCGCCACTTGCATCGACAATATGCAGGATCGCATCCGCCTGCCGCAAGTGATCAAGGAACTGGTTGCCAAGCCCTTTTCCCTTATGTGCATCAGGCACGAGCCCGGCGACATCAATTAAGTTCACCGCGACAAACCGGTTCCCGTCAACACAATGCCCGCAGGTAAGGTGGAGGTCATGGCACGGGCACTTCGTCCGCACGTACCCAACACCGAAGTTGGGGTTTATGGTCGTAAAAGGATAGTTGGCGATCTCCGCGTTTGCCATGGTCGCCGCCTTAAAAAAGGTCGACTTTCCACAGTTGGGTTTTCCCGCAATTGCCAGGGTGATCATGTACAGTTCCTCAGGAATTATTTTTAGATTTGAATAATATACGGTGTAAATGAGATCTCTGGATTTTTTTTGATTGCATGAAAAACTGACTATACTTCATGCCAATCTAAATTCAGACAAAGTTTTTCATGCCGGCTTATTAAAAGGTACTTATGACGTTCACAGCCAAAAAATGCTACTATTTCGATAAACCGGGCAAAACGAACACGGTGGATGCAGCACGGTTTGCCATCGAACGGGCACAGGAACTGAAACTGAAACGGATTGTTGTAGCAAGCACCTCCGGGGAGACAGCCCATATTTTTTTTGAGGTAATAAAAGGCACCGGGCTCGAATTGATCGTCGTCACCCATGTAGTCGGGTTCACAAAACCCGGAGAATGGGAGTTCTCTAAAGAGATCGCAGAAAAACTAAAAAAACAGGGTGTACGAATTGTTACGGGCACCCATGCGCTCTCCGGTCTCGAACGGGCACTCTCCCGTTCACCCAAAATCGGGGGGGGATCGCGCACGGAAGCAATCGCAGAAGCACTCCGCCGCATCGTTGCCGTCGGCTTAAAAGTTGCCGTCGAATGCGTCTTAATTGCTGCAGACCAGGGTGCGGTTAGCGTTGATGAAGAGGTCATTGCTGTCGGGGGGACCATGAGCGGTGCGGATACCGTCTGCGTAATCCGCCCGGCGCATACCGCAAACTTCTTTGACCTGCAGGTTCGGGAGATCGTTGCCATGCCGAGGGCTCGTTAAATATGGCATTTATGGATTTCAAAGAGGCGATCGGGCTTCTCATGAAGATGCCGGTACTCTGGATTCCAGGGGTCATTGCCGGGTTGCTTGCAGCGAGCCTCTGGATTGTCTTAAATATCAGCGGCTCATTTTTTGTCAGCCGGCTGGGGATCGTCTTTGCACTGGTAATCCTTCTCTTCAATGCGGGAATGCTTGCGCTCATCAAAAAGGGCGAGGGCGGAATTCGGATGCTGATCAGTGAAGGTGTCCGCTACTATTTCCGGGTGTTGTTGCCCCAGCTTGTCATCGTGTTTGCTGTCATGGTTGTATTTGTGCTCGTCATGATTACGGTAACACTCGCGATAGGTGGAACACCGGATATCAGCATCCTCACAATACTTTCGTTGTGCATCATGATTCCGACCCTCTTTCTGACATTTTTTTTCGACACTGCGGCAGTCTTCGAAGACCTGCGGGTATTTGATTCCATACGGCGCAGCATCACTCTCGCCGCCACTCATGTGAGCGGGGTGATCTCATTCTTTCTTGTCTGTGTGGCATTCTGTTTTGTGGTCATTTTCGGGCTCATGGTAATTTGGGAGGCGTTCCTCTACGACAGGCTCCAGCCCCTCACTACATACAACGAAACGCAGATTGCATCATTCAACCCTGATCAGCTTGTGGCGCTAATCGGTCCTGGCGGGATGTGGATCACTGCAAGCGTGATCTTTTTTGGTATACTCGTTCTCCTTCCTGTATTGATGACGTACAAAGCATGCTTTTTCCGAAAGATCGCCGGGCGTCCAGGTGTAATCCAGCAACAGCCCGGTGAATACGACAGTAAAGGACGATACTACAAATACTGATAACTATGGGGGTCATCTCCGGATTTCGGAATCAACCCCATTACTTTAAACTGACTTTCGAATCGGCACGTAACAGGGTACACCGGGTATCACCCGAATTACTATTCGGAAATCTCACGGGATTGCACATGGGCTCCTCCTGTGCTGCGACTTCCCGGGTAATCAGGTAGCATAAAAGTCAGCAGACCGAATGCAGCGGATGGCTACCACAAGACAAAACGCCCGAAATAAAAAGTCGAGCACCCAAACGGCAACGCCGGAATCCTTTGGGGCGATTGGCAGAAGATTGTTGGTTTTAAGTCTGCGCAATACAGTGAAGATCAGTTAATGAAAAAACAAAAACACTCCCATTGCAAAGATCCCGCCACCAATCGTTGCCGCAAGGTTGGTACCAGCATTGCCAATAGAACCCCGGTTCTCCAGCGTTGCCCCAACAATGCTGTCAATGTTAGTGCCGACAAAACCCGCGATCGTGCAGATGACGAACATCGACGGTGTGATTACCCCAAGCAGCAGTGCAACAAGTGAAACAACAAAGCTCCCGAGAATGGCGACAATTTGACCGGTCCACGTCACACCCCCGTTCGTGCCGATAGGCACTTTCTTTAATGTCGTAATCAGGTACGGGATCCCCCCGGTCACCCCGATTTCACTTGCCATCGTATCCGCTGCAGCCGTCGCCACGCAACCTACGAACATGACAATAAAGACCGGCTCGACAAAAACACCATAGAGCACAGCTGCCGCGCATGCAACGATCCCGTTAGCAAAAACGTTCCTGTAACCCCGTGCCCCGCTCTGTCCCTGCTCAACACCAATCCGTTTTTTATATTCAAATTTATAACGGGTGGAGACCGACCCCATAATAAAAAATGCAAGCATAATCAATAACCAGCGGGCATCGGCAAAGACGACGAGGATGATCCCTACAAGTGCAATAGAGAAGAGACCGGAGAGGTCAGCCGTTTTTGCCCTGAACGCAAAATACCCGAACGTGAATGCGATGAGGACTGCAATTATTACTATCTGGAGGTCTGCCTTGTAATTGAGCTCCTCAATCAAGTACATCGTCATCGCGATGCCGATCCCTTCGAGGACCAGCGAGTCCTCATACTTCAGGAGGATCACTTTTAGGAGCACTGCGGCGATAATACCAAAGATGATCGTGAGGATTGCGCGCTCATTGAGGTACGCCATCACGAGCACCCCCGCCCATGCTGTTGAAATTACATAATAGAGGTAGGTATTAAGATCATCTGCTCCGGTCTGGAAGACGAGTTCCCCAAGAACGAGCATCGCAAGTGTTGTTGTAAGGACAAAAAACGGGAGAAGCCCGATACCGTACAAGGCAGCGAGAATGCAAAAAGTGTACGTGAGATATTTCGTATTAAAAAACCGCAGCAGAAGAAGTGCTCCGGTAATAACGATAAGCGCGACCAGCCATGTGGATTGAATGAACGCCAGCCATAACGGGATATTCGAGATGAGCCACGAGGAATGAAAGAAGGGTTCTACCAGAATGGTGCCCCCGACGAGTGCTGCCGCGTACCCTAAGCCCCGCTGCTTTTCCATTTATCTATTATTTGTCCTGTTGAGTCAAGAGTCTTATCGTATTCCTGTTCCCCAGCTGATTGGCGGTGTCCGTGATGTGCCGGTGCCAATCTGGATCCATTCAGCTTTTTTTATTCCAATGAATGCAGTTCGAGTCGTGAAACATTGCCGGTCGATACGATCACTATATTTTATTTCACAACCAATCATTTACGGAATGGTACTCCCTGATCAACTGCCAAAAAATTATGATTTTGCCGTGGTGGAGGAGCGCTGGCGGAATACCTGGCGCGACGAGGACCACTATTTTCTACGGAACTCAAATAAACCACAGTTTGTCATCGATACTCCCCCTCCATACCCTACGGGCAACTTTCATATCGGCAACGCATTGAACTGGTGTTACATCGATTTTTTCGCCCGCTATAAACGGATGAAGGGCTACAATGTCATGTTTCCGCAGGGGTGGGACTGCCACGGGCTTCCGACGGAAGTGAAGGTTGAAGAACTCAACAACATCACAAAAAACGATGTCTCGCGCGAAGAGTTCCGGCGATTGTGCCGCGATCTCACGATAAAAAATATCGGGCAGATGCGGATCACGCTCCGGAAGATGGCATTCTCGACGGATTGGTCAAACGAGTACATCACGATGATGCCGGAGTATTACGCGAAGACTCAACTTTCATTTTTGCGGATGCTGACAAACGGGTACATTTACCAGAGTGAACACCCGGTAAATTACTGCACCCGGTGCGAAACGGCAATCGCGTTTGCCGAGGTCGCCTATGAAGACCGAAAGACGCAGCTCAACTACTTCGATTTTGACGGCATCGAGATCGCAACCACCCGTCCCGAGCTCCTCGCTGCCTGTGTCGCGGTGGCAGTTCATCCCGATGACGAGCGGTACCACGGGCTCAAAGGAACAACAAAAAAAGTCCCGCTTTTTTTGCATGAAGTACCGGTCGTGCTTGACGAGGCAGTAGATCCTGCATTCGGTTCCGGCGCAGTAATGATCTGTACGTTCGGTGACAAGCAGGATGTCCACTGGTGGAAGCAGCACCACCTCGCACTGAGGAAAGCGATCGACCGGAGTGGCAGGATGACAGAAATCGCCGGTAAGTACGCAGGTCTGAACACCACGGAATGCCGGAACAGGATCCTTACCGATATGAAGGAGAAACGGATCCTCAAACGCCAGGAAGATCTGGAGCAGCGCGTCGGCACCTGCTGGCGCTGCAAGACGCCGATTGAGATCCTCTCCGAACGCCAGTGGTTTGTGAAGATTAAACCGCAGGAGATCCTCGATGCCGCCCACCAGATCAAGTGGTATCCCGAACACATGCTCCTCAGGATGGAGAACTGGGTGGAGCAGATGGAATGGGACTGGTGCATCTCGCGACAGCGGGTCTTTGCTACCCCGATTCCGGTCTGGTTCTGCAAAAAATGTGGCGAGATGGTAGTACCGGGTGAAAAAGATCTTCCGGTCGACCCTACACTCGTACAACCAAAACATGCGTGCCCGAAGTGTGGCGCCAACGATTTTTCCGCTGAAGAGGACGTGCTCGATACCTGGATGGACTCATCGATCTCTGTTCTCAACGTGACCGGCTGGGATGGCAGCGGGAAGCCGAAGTGCTTCCCGGCGCAGATCCGCCCGCAGGGTCATGACATCATCCGGACCTGGGCATTCTACACGATCCTACGGGCAGTCGCACTGACAGGACAGATCCCGTGGGAGGAGATTCTCGTCAACGGCATGGTGCTGGGAGAGGACGGCTTTAAGATGAGCAAGAGCCGGGGTAACATCATCGTTCCCGAAGAGATCCTCGTGAAGTACGGCGCCGATGCGCTCCGGCAGTGGGGCGCGATGGGAGCGGCAACCGGTTCCGATATCATGTTCAACTGGAACGATGTAGTCTCTGCATCACGGTTCCAGACAAAGATGTGGAACATCGCGAAGTTTGTCCTGATCCAGCTCGATAAAGAAGGGTTTGACAAGGACGCTCCCGTCACTGCGCTTGCCGATCGCTGGCTTCTTGTCCGGCTCTCTGACACCATTCTCACTGTCAACGGTGCGATGGAGCACTACCAGTTCGATACGGCACTAAAAGCGATCCGCGAGTTCGCATGGGACGTACTTGCCGACAACTACATCGAGCTCGTGAAGGGGAGGCTCTATACGCATGACGCCTCCCGGAAGAGCGCGTGCCTTGTGCTCCACACCGCGTATGACGCGCTCTGCCGCATGCTTGCGCCCTTTACCCCGTACTTTGCCGAGGAATGTTATTCCTATCTCGACTGTGGGAGCGTACACAAACAGCCGTGGGTTGCATTCACGTATGATGATGACGAAGCACGAAAAGAGGGGGACCTGCTCGTAAAGGTAGTGGCTGAAGTGCGCAAATACAAGCACGATTGTGGTCTCGCATTGAATGCACCGCTCGGAAAGGTCACGGTTTATGCGCCGCTCACGGCACATGATGAAGGGGATACCGGGCGCACGCTCAACGCAGCAGTTCACTGGCGCACCGATACGGCAAAACTTGATCGTGTGGTCACGGGTATTGAGTTCAACCGTGCGGTTATCGGACCGAAGTTCCGCAAACAGGCGCAGGCATTTATGAGCGCAATAAAGGCGCTCTCACCAGAGGAACTCGCTCACCCGCCAAAGACAATACAACTCGATGGTGCTGATGTTGAGGTCCCGGAAGATGCATTTGCCCCGAATTACTCCTATATGGAGGAGGGAGCCAAAGTGGACGTAGTCACTATCGGCGATGTGATCGTGACGATTGCAAAGTGAGCCGGATTACATTGGCGACAAACATTGTTACTTCCTCTTTTTCTTTTTGTGCGTCCACGATCACAAAACGCGAGGGTTCGTTTTTTGCAAACTCAAGATAATTATTCTGCACTTTTTCGAGAACATCCCGTCGCTCGAAATGTTCCCTCCCGTTCTTTTTTGAGAGCCTCGCAAGCGCAGCATCAACAGCAATGACGAGTAAAAATGTCTTGTCGGGCACGATCGACCAGTTGTCATGCATCGCGCGTAACCATTCCAAAGGTTTGGGAATAACACCCTCAAGCGTGACTGACTGGTAGGCGTACCGGCTGTCGGTGTAGCGATCGGAGATCACGAGTTTTCCTTCGTTTAGCGCCGGACGTACCACTGTTGCAAGGTGCGCCGCGTGATCGGCGACAAAGAGTGTCGCTTCGGTAATGGGATCGATCTGTTCTGCTATTGCCCGGCGCACCGATTCCCCCACCCACGTTGCGCCCGGCTCCCGGGTGAAAACCGGGTTGAGATCCGCAAGTTCTTCTTTGAGTGCAGCAATAAGCGTGCTCTTCCCTGTCCCGTCAATACCTTCGATGGTGATTAACAACAGTTTCCCCTCCGGATCCATTCGACAGGCACGGCACCGCGGTGCAGCGCGGTGGAGATGATGGCGCCATCAAAACCGGCACGGCTGATCGTTTCGAGATCCTGTGTGGTAGCGACTCCGCCACCGTAGAACAACCGTTTGTCATATGCGTTCCGCCAGCTATCGAGCTGTTCCCGATCGATGCCGCTCCCTGTTCCGACTGCCCCGATGTTGAGGATGATGATCCCGTCAAATGCCCAATCCTGTGCAGACTGCAGTACGGCAACAGGATCGGCACCGGAGGGAATTACCCTGCCGTCTTTCACATCAATACTCAAAAGCCCGCCATGATACCGTGAAAGATCACTCCCCCCTGTTTCGGTGCCGACAATGTTCACCAGATGATCCCCAACGAGCCTGTCGGTGGGGGAGCGACAACCCCGGTCAACGTAACAGCATTTTACCTGATCCGCACACGCCCGGATCATCTCGTCATGCGAACCGGTGCCTTCAATCCGGTCGAGGTCTGCGATGTACAGATATACCGGGGCGATCGCCTTCACGTAACCCAACGGTTCTGCTGTCAGTGAGAGCCCCCAGTCCAGCGGTTTGTACGTCGCACGTAAACCGGATTTTCCGTGCACGACCATATTGCCCCGCAAATCCATCGCAAGCACCAGTTCCATCGGTAACGCAACCACAATTAGGATTAACGATCATTAAACTTTAGCTCATATAGACTAATTGATACCACTATTGAGGGGGCTGGTGAGATATGAAAAAAGTTTCAGATCTGCACAACAATGCATCGTCTAGATCTAGGGCATGAAGAAGATAAACTCATTCGGAAAAATCCGACATGGAGAACGAGAGTTTGAGTTAATAAAGAATGTGAGTAGATGAATTGAAATATCTTTTTCATACTAATCATTGAAACGATATACTGTGATGTAATAATATGTTAAATTTAAAGATCCCTCTTGAAAAAGCAATTCGTTTACTAAATGAGAGAATTAATGATTTGAAAAAAATTAGAAAGAATAACTATGGGGGTGTTGATTTCGGTGATGTAGTTCGTTGGGCATCAGCTACGATCACTGTGGTTGAAGGGATATATGGAGTTGATGATAAACATTCTACACAGATACAAAACCTTGATATCCCAAAATCCTCTGGTGATCTATCTAGAGATGCACAAAATTTGGTATTGTCCTAACATAACATACTTTATAAACTTCCAAACAGAATTTTCTTGGGGAAAAATCATGGCTCGCCCAAGAGGATCCATTGAAGTTGTCTGTCAGAATCCACAATGTAATTTTTA